>Ga0315914_1000074_pt1 | contig 79318 bp, 44 predicted proteins | sample MpolenodulesMG_FD_203920 | JGI IMG/M metagenome (GOLD analysis project Ga0315914, IMG submission 203920) | Medicago polymorpha root nodule microbial communities from Los Angeles, California, United States - elongated nodules | ecosystem: Host-associated > Plants > Roots > Nodule | place: USA...
ATTATATCGGCCCATTTGTTATGACCAAGCTTCTATTACCACTTCTTGAAAGCAGTCCTGTATCTTCCAAAATTGTTAATGTAACATCATTTACTCACCGAGCTGGTAGGATAATCATTTTAGTCCTTACTTTTTGATTTATATTATTGTCTAGTGATCCTACTCTTTGGGTTTTACTGTTTTCCATAAAATACTTATTGATTTTCTCTACAATGGCACACTCTTATAGAACCTTCTCAAGCTCTTTTCTTCAGTTACTAATATGCAGGTTGATGAGGGAACTGTATCTGGGAAGAAATTTTTAAAATCAAAACAATACCCATATGCTCAGATCTATGAGTATTCAAAATGTAAGCTTTATATTCTGAATGAACTTATACAGATTACACTGTATCTTTCGCCCTAATTCCTAACTAGCATGTATTTTTGTTGAAGTATGTCTACTTCTCTTCTCGTATGAGCTCCACCGACAGCTTTGCCAGATGGGTAAATCTCATCAGATATTTGTAAAGTATGTTTACCAAATCAATTTTATTTCCTTTTGCCATCTTTTTTCCAAGTGTTGTGTGTTTTTATAAATATAGGTTATTTGTTTTTGTATAGGTTACCTAATTAATGCATTACTGTGATCTTTGTTGCTCGAATATGTTTGTCTGATTGCTTCCACGACTTTCCTACAAATTATTGTTTCCCAAGTTCTTTTCTGCACACCCGTGGGCTCTTGCTTCTGGCAAATGTATATGTCAATCTGAACATATAGCGTATTGTCTGTCGATCTCATGCCAAACCTGTAATTCTCATATAGTTCTGAACTTTCAATTAAAGGCTGAGATCTGTTATTCACCCCTCTCTTGTTAAGGATACAACGAAGCTACTATCACAATCTTTGTCTTCCAACAAGGAGCATACTCCGCCCCTGAAGCTACAGCTACCTAATTATCCAATGAGTCTGAAGGAAAGTGCGAGCAGATACACTCTTATGAAAACTCACTTGTGCACTTGTGGTTGGGTTTAACCTATTGTTGCATAAATAGCACCAATAAGAGTGACTTTAGGTTTGAGCTAGTGTTGCAACTCACAAGGAAAAAAACATGAATAAAAATCAGATGGGAAAATAAAAATTTGCAAGAAAAAGAGAGCCTTGCAAAATATTTTATGCTTTGTAGATAAAGCTTTATTATATTTCTGGTTAATAACCATGGGTTCTTCTCCTCTTTTAATATTCATTTTTTTGTATTGCTATGCATCAGTGTTGCAGATCCTGGAGTTGTACAAACAAACATCATGCGAGAAGTTCCAGCAAGCCTGTCTTGGGTAGCATTCTTTGTATTGAAGCGTCTACGCCTATTGGAATCCTCTGAGTGCGGGAATGATTCCATTATTGATGCCGCTCTTGTTCCGCCTGTGAGTACTTTTTTAGCAGCCTTTGTTGATATCTATTTTACATTTTTATTGCATACATTGATGTTTCAAAATGACTGAAGGTACTATCTACCAACTAACTTGCTTATTACCATCAGTTTTAGTCATATCTAAGGTTTCATCTGATGCAATATCTATGCCTTATCCTTCTGCGTCGGTAATTCATCTTGAACTAACCCAAGGAAACAACATATTGGTCGATTATTTACATAAATACATTAAGCCTGCACACACACAAATCAGCAGTCAGCTGAAATGATTGAAAGTAGCAACAAATACACTCATGAAATTAAATTTATTGTAAAATATTAGATTAATATATATGATTTTTTCCGTGTTTTTGTACTGCTAAAAATGCTCTGTTGTATGACTAAAACAGTTTAGTATTAAAAAACAATTATACACTTTTTTGGGTAGAAAAATATAAAAGCTTAAATGCAATTCTCGTCCCTCTATTTTAACTGAAACATGATTTTCGTCTCTCCATTATAAATTCAGGATTTTAGTCTCTCAGTTTCACAAGTTTGAGGATTTTTTTTTTTTCACAACCCAGTTGCGAGCTTATTCTTTATGACTTGTCATTTTCATTAATGACGTGGAATTACAATTGATGATTTGACATTATTAACTTGGACCTTTTGAATAATTGATCTATACAAATAGTTATCCTCGATCACTGGTATTTCTTACATTTTTTTCAGGGAACATCAGGAGCTTACTTTTTTGGGGGGAAAGGTAGAACTATAAATTCTTCAGCACTTTCACAAAACGCCAAATTTGCACATGAGCTTTGGGAAACTACATCCAATTTGCTATCAGTGACTCCCTTTGGTAATAACAGAAACAGTTTTTAGCATTGGATTGTATGTCATGTTGTGTAATAACAAAGAATAGTGGCACTTACACTCTGAAACATGGGTACTTGTAAAACGATGAAGTACCTATAACATGGGTACGTATCCGGTATTGGTACATGTATGGTGCTCGTGATACTTCATTTTTGTTAATTGTTCTATTGTGAGTGAAATTTGTGGTTTTCTCTTATTGATTAATATAATAATATATGCTAATATAATACTCCTAATTTTTGTGCTTTTGAGTTTCTTTGTTGTTGTAATCAACCCTATTTTTGTACTTTTTAGACTTTCATTGTGATGTTCTTGTTGTGAATTGAAGAATTGGACTCTTTTATGTTAAATATATAAAGCAAATCTCATATTTTTTACTGATGTACCCGTACCTTACTATTTTCTTTTAAAATTTAAATTGTCGTATTCACATACTTACGCTTACTATACCTATCACTTACGCGATGTAGACTGATAAGTGGTAATCCTCTTGTTTTTAATATAAGCAAAAAAATATATGTATTTGGTCTAAATTTAGATCAAATATACATATATCCAAAATCAATCTTACACCCTTTTAAATCAATTTTGACTTCTTTAAATGCGAAGTGAATCATATAAGTCATGAATCTCTAAACATACCACAACTTCAAGAAAAAGGGGAACACTTAAATGAAATTATTTCCATGTGCCTGTTGCATAAGATTGTTCTCTCTTGATACCACTCAAGATTATTTCCATGTTGATAAGTTGTCATATTTAAACTCTTAAAAATTGGTATATGTAAAAATTTGGAGGCCTAAAAATTTAAGATTTATTGATATCATTAAGTTTAAAATTCGGAGGCCCTTAATGATTTTTATTTAATGTTTTTTTTAAGGATTTGAGCCCTCAAAATTGTGACCCTATGTCATGGTTCATAGACAATTCATCGGACATGCATATCTTCTTGGTAACTATGCAATTTGTGTGAAGCATTCATCGATTTATCTAATAATTAATCTTCGCTGAATAACTTGGCTAGCCAACTTTAGTGAACCACCTCTTACTTCACATTTTTTCATCTTCAAATTGTAGAACTCGAGACTCTAAAGAAGTTCAAGTGCAAATCCAAACTAATCAACATAATATTTATTTTTATACACGTTACATCATCATTTTAATTATTAAAAAATATTTTTTGGGTACATACTACATCATTTACTTAGTAATTTTGAAATCAATAATCTCAATTTTCTTTTTGTCATTTCCTTAAATGATTAACCGTTAAAAAAAATAAAATAATTTTAATCTTCTCGGAAGAGGATTTTATCATCCAATATGATATTATATTAAAAAAGAAATATTACTATTAACTCTGTTGTTCTCACAAGTGTCCTCCACCCTCATCTCATTCTCATCTCATCTCATTTATCCATTTTAGATTCAAACAAACAGTTTTTTGATTGATTGATTCTATAAAATCAAAATTCAGTTATCATGATGCGTCTTTAACAATTACCACCTTTCACATTTCTTTCTTTTTTCTTTTCCCTTTCACAATACATACTCATTATTTATTTCTTAATAATTTAATTAACACCTCTTAATCTCGTGTTTCTAATGCATCGTTACGTCTTTTGAATCGAATGTGAGTAACGATTCAACACCGATCTTATTAATTTTCGCATTTTCTCATTCAATTATTGTTGATGTGATGTTGTAAATAGTAATTTTGTTGTGTATGATTCTAGGGTAGATGGTATGCGGAATTTTGATTCGAGCTGGAATTTTCACCAAGAGATTGTTGCCATTCAATTACGTTCGGAGGAAGTGTTTGCAAAGAGTTGTTGTTGTTCATTCACAATTTGTTGCGAATCGCTTGTTTAAGAATAAGTACATAGGGATAGGGATGATGGTTGATACAGGTTCTATGTCAACAAGGGCTGGACCCTCTGTGGAGGATACTGTGTCCCACAAAGAGGATGATTCTGCTCGTTCTGGTTTTGTTACTGGTGGATGCAAGAGGTTCATGTTATTTTCATTATTTACTTACTTGATTTTAAATATGGAAAATGTATGTGCTCCCTATGTTTGTTGAGGATAATTTCTTGATCCTCTCATCTTTGTTGCCGAGATAGTAAAGTACCTTGTTTTTTACATTAGATTTTTATATTTTGGGTATAAATAACTGATATTTATAAAACTGGCTTATAAGGTTATTGGTATAACTCTTTATAAACTCTTTTTAAGCTTTATCTCTTTTCGATGTGGTACTAAGTTTTTCGCAACATTTACATATCTCCATTTGGTCATTGTAAATTTAGGATCAAAGTATTGGCTATTTGGGGCTGTAGTCTATAATTTTGTGCATGTTTGGGTTGTTGTAGCTTGTAAGATTTTTTTTTTTGGAAAGAATCAATTTTGCAATTATTGGTTTTGGAAATATCTATTTTCTTCTTGGGGTTCTTATCTTGGAGGTTTGGTTATTTCTAACGATTTTTTTTACCATATGGGGTTAAAAATGGAGGGATTATTCATGGATCAGTTTTGTTTGTAAGATTGCATCAAAAGCTCATTTTTTCCATGTTTTTACTTCCCCTCATACCAAACTGATTTGTATTATCAACTTACCGAATGAAGGGAGTTAATGAAAACGGTTTTAGTTTAAATGAGGTGATTAGAGAGTCAATACTACAACCATAGCCCTTCCCACTTGATCAAGTCGGATACATGATATTCATTTCTACTCTTAGGACAAAATTCCAATGATGTGATATTTTAGTAAGGGCTTACAGTGGAAGAATGGTTGTGTGGTTGGATTTGTGTTGTACGTTATGCTTTTTTCCTATCTATATTGTGATCAAGTTGTGCTTATGTCACTGAATTTTTAATTGGCAGTGAAGATGAAAGACTTAGCTGTGGGTATTCAAGCTTTAGGGGGAAGAGAGTGACCATGGAGGATTTCTATGATATTAAGACATCAACCATTGATGGCCGTTCAGTGTGCTTATTTGGAATATTTGATGGTAAAAATTCCTGCCTCGTTGCTTGCTTGCTTACTAGAATGTTAAATCTTTCTAGTTCTCCAGGCATTTCATATGAAAAATGAAGCTTTTTCATCATACACGAAATGACAAGCTAAGATAGTAATCTTAAAAATTCATGGACACATGAAAAAATAAGATTGGACAACTGGTTTAGTATTCTGTTTACGTATATTACTAATGGCAACTTATTATGTAGGAGAAAAGTGTAACATCCAAGTGTTCATAGCATTTAATATTATACCAAAACAGTTTGTGAGTTATACATGTTTGTTGTTGTATGTCATGTTCCTGTGGTGTAAATCCTAAGCAGAAAAGCTTGCTTTAAACTCTAAAAGTCATTTGCCTATGTTGATCTTCCAAAGAAAAATCAAAACAATAATGACAGAAATAAAATGAAAAAAGAGAGCAAATATCCTGAATCAGTTTTGATCTTTCTCTAACTAACCCTGTCTTTATGAAGCCTTTGTATCTAATAGAGACATGCTATTTCATGTTTGAACATAGTCCCCATGAGCTTTCAACAAAATGTATTGATTCTAGCTGAAAATTCAGTTGCGAAAATTGCTAAATCTGGAAACGTTTCCCTGACAAGCCTGCTTCTTGAAATAAGTTCCACCAAATCCTCAACGCCCTCTCCTCATATTTTATTTTCCATTTTTTAATGCACGGCAAGGACTAACATTGCAAATATTCGAAGGTTAAGCAGTTTGATTTTTGACATTGAATGTTGAAGCTAACACGATTTTATTTGTCTACAGTGAAATGGGTTATTGATATTTTAGCTTAATGAAACTTGGGAAGAAAATATGACATTGGCTGCTATTTAGGGTGCATTTTTATCTGTTTGCAGATGTCAATGACCACAAAGGTCATCTATTCTGCTGCCTTGAGAATTTCTAAACGAGTTTTTAATATTCCATGCAGGTCATGGTGGTTCTCGCGCTGCTGAGTATTTGAAGGATCATCTTTTTGAGAATCTCATGAAGCATCCAAAGTTTTTGACAGATACCAAATTGGCTATAAGTGTGTTTGAATTTCACTTATTATTTCTTGTAATATTGAAGACATGTCACTTTTTACCATTTGTTTATACATTCTTGTCAAATCTGACATCATTGGAACCATTTGAGTATGCATTTATTGTGTTAGTCCTAATTCATTCAAGGGGTCTAGGGTTGGTTCATGGAGTGCTTTTCATTTTTCACTGTCTGTTATGTGCATGTTTATTAACTTAAGTAACCTTGCAGGTGAAACATATCAGCAGACGGATGCTGAGTTTTTGAACTCTGAAAAAGATAATTTCCGGGACGACGGTTCTACTGCTTCAACCGCTGTTTTGGTTGATAACCGTCTTTACGTTGCTAATGTTGGAGATTCTAGAACTGTTATATCAAAAGCCGGAAAAGGTAATATTTAGATTACTACTATATTTTGATTTCTTCATGTTACATTTCTTGTCTAGCTCACTAATAATATTGGTAGTGGTTAAGTTCTCATAGCATATTTATTAAGTATAAGCAAAGTTTCTCCTTTTCTTGAAAACGAACTCATATAGTGATATGATTACCAGAGAAAACTTATAGTGTGAAATACGATATTAGTATAGAATATAAATATAACCACATAAGATATCACTTGGAAATTAAAGCATTTCTAACAAGACAAGGGTTTCCTTGCCTGCTCTTTGGGTTCTTGCGTTCTGATTTTTCTTATTTACTTTCATTTAAATGCATTTTGAGAACTATAGTATGTACAGACATCTTAAACTTGAGATTTTGTTTTTGACAGCAATTGCTCTCTCTGAAGATCATAAACCTAATAGAAGTGATGAGCGGAAGAGAATTGAGAATGCTGGGGGTGTTGTCATGTGGGCAGGTAACTTGGTTTTTATGTAGAGAACTTACTACTCTAGATGGTTCTATTATTGATAATATGTTTTTGGTGCATTTTGTGCAAGATACAATGGGGTTGGTTTGAAACCTGGTGTGTATCAATTTATCATTGGTCGAAGATGAGGTTTTAAGTTTTTTTATGATGACATCGGAAGTTTGTGCGCGTTTTTGTTGACATAATAACATGCATGAAGTATTGTCTTCTGGCTGATCGATACGTTTTTAAGAAGTGAAAATTTTGAACCAAAAAAGCGTAAACTGCATTGTAATTTGTAAATGTGTTTCTAGCTTATATGTCTTTAGATGTTCAATGTTTTGTGATACAAAGTAACAATGAGAATAGGTGTGCAGTATTTTGACATTTGATTGATGTATGCATCCGTGTTCTCAACTTATGCTAGATTGGAATAACATGCTCCATATATCTTTGCCTTGGAATTTTCTGTCCATCCAAGGGATGTAATTTGATTAAGAAATGGGACGAGTAGCTTAGTGAAAATATATTCACTTGTGTTTATCTGCTGGTCAGGTACTTGGAGGGTTGGAGGGGTGCTAGCAATGTCCCGTGCATTTGGCAACCGTATGCTGAAGCCATTTGTTGTAGCAGAACCTGAAATCCAGGTGATCCTTGATTACCTTTTGTACCTTAATTAAAGTTACGCAATCTATTATTTGATTGTATGGTTCAAGCTAGAGATCATTTTCTCTGCACGGGTACCAAATCCTAACAGTGAATGTAGATAATGTCTCTTGACAGTGAGAACAGTGTATTATTTTTGTAATTAAAAGTAAAAACAGGAAATGAAAATATAAGTACTTATAAATATAGTGTGGGGTTGAGGACTTGAGAATTTTGCAACTTGGAAGAAGTGACAAGTGAGAGAAAGGAGTAAGTGAAATTATCACAGCTAATGAGAGTGGGGGAAAAAGAATGTGCTGCTAGTCATGTATGGGTTATTCAGTATTAGGTGCACATTGTGAAGTACCAAAAGACCACCGACAAATGGCCAGAAGTTGATAGGCTTGTTCACTAAATTGCTATCGCTCCAGTTCCAGCACATGCGTGTATGATCTATTTAGCTGAAATTGCATAGTTATTTAAGAAGATAATATTAGTTGTATATAATTTTTTATCGGGTAAGGCTTGGTTGTTGTATATAATTTTTTATCAGACCACCGTTTTAACATTGAAACTATAGGAATTGGGTAATTCGGTCCGTGAAATTAATGAATTTTCAAAATGATCCATGTAATTGTATATCCATTATCGTACTAGTCTTTTTTATTTCTCAATTTAGTCCTTCAAATTATCCTAAATGGACTCATGTGATAAAAAAAATTAATTTCAGGGATCAGTTTGAAATTTCGTAATTTCGGACCAAATTAACTGATCCCTATTATATTAGGGGTTAAATATACAATTTACTAGTTTTTTTTAGATCCATGTGGATTTTGTCCATATTTACGGGAACTTCAAAACATTTTGTCATGCAAGTAATAATTTCAAATACTTTTTTGGAAGCCATGTCCCCTAGTATAGGAAGTGAGATTGAATATTTTATTTGCAGCAATTTCTGTTGTGTTTCCTCCCCACTTTAGCAAGAAAACAATTAGATTATCTATTTTCCGTTGATGATGCAGAAGGCCTTAACTTAGCTTTCCATGATGTGGATAACCTTAAAGGGACATTATCTGTGTTCTGAACAATTGCATGTTGAAGTGAAGTATTGTATTATGTTGACATTCTGCTTTATTTCCTCAAATATTTTCAGGACCAGGAGATAGATGAAGAAACTGAGGTGCTAGTTCTTGCAAGTGATGGACTCTGGGATGTAGTACAGAATGAGGTAAGATTGGTCTTCCTTCTCAGCCCTGCATTGCTTGTTGCTTTAACGTAATCAGGCAGGAGTTGTTTGTCATTAGTAACAAATACAATTGATAAAATAAAAAGAAAAGATAATGAGCATGAAGATGTATATTTCAGCTGGGGGGATGCCGTGTTTTCACACTTTCAGAACCAAATCCTATCATCAAATCCCCCATGAAAGGAAGGACTGCCTAATCCCATTGTTTTGTTTAGCATATAAGATGGGAGTGGAAATTAAAAGAAGGGTACACGTGGGTTTGGGGAGTCTGATAATGAACTATTTACTCGTTATTTTGGCTACTTCTTTTAACTAATGTGTGGTAATCCCTTGAAAGTAGAAGGAGATGGGTCGCTTCCCTCACCTGTTGGTACCTGGTTTATGGAAATTAGGATTCTGTCTTGTCATCCTTTAAACTTTTTTTTTTTTTTTTGCAACCAAACTTGTTTGTTTTTACTGATATGGGACATTGGTTGGAAGTTATCAATACTTTAAATGAAGATGAAGATAAGTACTCAACATTCTTGGACCATTAACCTCAATTTATTGTGTTGGCAAACTGGCATGATTTATTTTTAAACCAAATAAAATGTGTTTTTTTTCTTTCTGACTTCTGTTCCAGAGTGGAATATTTTGTTTAAATTGCTATGTTGTGTTTATTTTTCTCTTTGGTGCTCGGGTATTTATTTCTTTCACTTTGCCATCCTTTGATCAGGATGCTGTTTCTCTTGCACGCGCGGAAGAGGGAGCTGAGGCAGCTGCTCGTAAGTTAACGGAAGCCGCTTTTAATCGTGGTAGTGCAGATAACATTACTTGTATTGTGGTACGATTCAATCATGAAAAAAGACACGCAGCTAATCCTGATAAAGCTAGTACAGCTAGCAGTCAGCATGAGCAGAGACAATGAAAAGCACACGAACATGTGCTTGATTTATTGAGGGAAGAGTCTGCACATGCATGATGGCTGACTTGTGCATGTCAAACAACTGATAATTTGTTTATTCATCCGTTTTGTAATGTAAGTCACTCTTGTATTGTGATCATTTATGGATTCATGCTCTTTCTAAAACTTATTATGGTGTTTGCTATAAATAAGTTTATGGCTTGTAGAGGCTCCAGTTTGGTATTTTTGTTTTGTATCTAATAAATTCAACGTGCATCTTTTTTGCGTTATTCATCTTTTGTTCTTATTTACGCAATTGAATTCAGCAAAATCACATAACGAATTGTACATGTACGAGAAAAGAAAGAAAGAACAGAAAATATGAAATAAAAAATAAATAAAAATATTTATACTTTATCACTCGTACCATTCGAAAATTTATTTTACCATTCGTATTAAAGTTGGAAATTCCTTTTTGGTATTAAGAAAAGGGAAATGCTAATAAGTCTTCACAGGGCATTTGATATGAAGTTTAGTGAGGAAACTTATTAAACTCGTCAATTATTTTTATTTTTGTCTTCTTAACAAGTACCTTTGTTGGCATGACCCTTAAGAAAATTAAAATCGTCTATCTTGCCTAGTTATGGATTGTCTTACAAAATTTTCGTGCACAAATTGTTTACACCTAACCATATTTTGTTCTAAATCTCTCCGCTTAAATAACGTAAATCTATAAATGGATTGTATTCTCTCATTATAGATTTACTTCTTTGAAAATGAAAAATCTATTTAAGTGGAAAAGTGATGAGTTACAATTGTAGGATAATTAATGCATAAAGAATGCACTCCATCTGGTTCTAAATATATAATTTTTTTTAATTAATTGAATAACTAATGTATCTGGCTTATATTATAGACCAGATACATAAAAAATTATTCAAAGAACTTTAAAAAAGAATATTCTTTTAATTAGTAAATTCTAGATCCATACTTTGTGCGACTTCCCCTGCCTTGAAGATTTGGTTGAAACCACAAACATCGGAATTAACTTTTTCCAAGGCCAGCAAATTACACAAAAGGCTTGAATATGTAAAAGGTCCCTGTAATTTAGTGCATTTTTTGTTTTCGTTCCTGTAAGGGTTTTTTTTTTTAAACTATCCTTGTATTTTCGATTTCTTTTAGAAATTGTACTTGTTGTCAGGTTTTGTCAACAAAAACGCTTTGGTGGGTAACGGAGGCACGCGTGAGCGCGTGGCAGGTTATCAGTTGGCAAAAGCTGTTGAGATGACATAAGAGATGATAACTAGTGTTAGTATAGGGACTAAAACCAAAAGGCACAAATTTACATAGGGATGAAATTAAACAACGTAAACATCAAATTTTGAATTTCAAAAACCAAACTTTTCATCTTATTCCTCTCACCGATCTTTGTTTCTTCTTCCTCTCAAACTTTCCCCATTCTCCCAACAAAAAGTAAAATTTGTGTTATGCATAATCATTGTTTCATTTATGGAATTTATATCATCTAACATGTACTAATTAAATGATCTGGATTTTGTTATGGTATATTGTTATTGATTCAGAATTAGGCTCAACCATTACCTCAGCTATATACATTTTGTTGAGATTGATCACGTTGTTACTGTATATTTATGGATGAATTTAAGCTCATGATAAGAGTGAGTTATTTGTCTCTTGAAGGGAATGTGTTTCCCTTCACATCAATGGTGGGAGACTTGTGCTTTGAATCATGATCGAATTACCATAAAGAACACCCTTCTGAAGCGTTTTCAACCCACTATATAAGCTTTGTTCTTAATTTAAATCAATAAGGGAGCTTATATGCAAAAAGTTGTTCAAGGTATTAGATGGAACATTGAATATCATGGATCAAGATCACATAGATAATAATACCATAACATTCAGGTTAAATGTAAAATGGTAGCATATTGAATATTTGTTATCGTTGTTATGGGAGACTAGGGAAAGTATGAGAGGAAGAAGAAACAAAGAACACTGAGAGGAAGAAGATAGAAAATTTAGTTTTTAAAATTCAAAATTTGATGTTTACGTTTTTTTAATTTCATCCCTATGTAAATTTGCGTTTTTGGTTTTAGTCCCCGTACTAACACTACTTATCATCTCTCATGTCATCTCAACAACTTTAGCCAACTCATAACCTGTCACGTGTGCCTCTGTTATCCACAAAGTGTTTTTGTTGACGGAACGTGACGGCAGGGACGATTTCCAAAAGGAATCGAAAATACAACGGTTGTTTTAGAACAAAAAAACTTAAAGGGGCAAAAACAAAAAATGCGCTAAATTGCAGGGACCTTTTACATATTTAAGACAACACAAAAAATCAACTGTAACACTTGCTAGAAATGGCGCAGTCAAGCTCTTTCGAGTTAAGTGGTAAGCAACTAAGCAAGTATATAAAAAATTATATACTACGGTCAGATTTATTCACACAACTGAGTATTCAATGACAATCCATGTAGCATATAAAAATACGACAATGCATAGAAGTTGAAAGGTTTTATGAACAAAAAGGAATGTTTGACACCCACTTAGAGTATAGAGATAGAATCCTTGTGAGCTTAGCTCAGTTGGTAGGAACAATACATAATATATGCAAGGTTCGGGGTTTAAACCCCGACCACCACCAAAAAAGAGTCTAGAGATAGAGACGGGTAGCATAAGAAAAACAATATTCTAAGAGGAGGGAGTTTTGGTTGATAATCTGAAGTTCGGTTAAAATATACCTATAAAATTGATGTATTGTTTGTGTCGTTGAAAAAAATGAACATGATTTGTTACAATTTAAAAGTCACAACATGTATACTTATGATTTTAATTTTTTATTTTTAAGAAGGAAAAATGAAATATATTTTTCCAAAAATAATTCCCTCCAACACAAGGTGTACCAAATGCGGATCGAAGTGCAACATTTTACATAAAAAATACAGAACCAAAAAAGAGCAAAAAACTAAACATAAAAAATACAAGAATTATCCAATGCCTAGATAAAATAAGGAATTAAACCATCAATTATTTTAACTAAAAGCAAAAGTAGTGTTATTTGCTTTCAACCACCAAAAAAATGAGACTTAGTCTTCTCCAAGAGTTGAACAGTTGAGTAAATCTTGTAATTTTGTTCTTTCCAAATTTTTCACACGTAAGACAACCAAATCAAATGCTTAATGTTGCGCCGCACTTTAGAACCACCTGCTACCAAACTGTGCAAAGTGATATGTGATATCGATTGGATCAACCCCATATATTCCTAACCAATTTCGAATAAGATTCCAATGGGACCCAAAACAACGACAACCTAAAACCAAATGAGTAGTCGTTTCCGGTTCACCGCAACCACTCACACAAAGCCGAAAGTCATTATGTAAAATACAACAACGAATTAAATTATCTTTAGTTGCCAGACTATTACTGAAGAGCCATCACTCAAACACCAACACCTTCAAGGGAACATGTTTAAGGTAAAAGATATTTGAAATTGATGAAACATGACCTGCAGTGTAGCTAGTAAGAAACCGATACACACCACCAACTGTGTAACCACCAGCTAAATCCAACTTCCAAAGCCGTTGATCCTCATGTTCAACCTGCAAAGTCACATTTTAAAGTAAAATCCTACACTCCTCTACCAACTCATCCTCCCACGCAAACAACCGACGTCTCGACTTCCACGCCTCGCCACTCTCACCCCAACCTAACGAAAACATATTGGCAACCGACAAGCACTTGTGCTCAGACAAATCAAAAAACCTATGAAGTTTATCTCGTAACGACAACTCACCCCACCAACAATCTATATAAAAAAAGTACTTTCCCCTATCCCAATCTCCCAACTAATATTGTCCTCAGACCATCCTCCCACAGCGAGTCTGACACCATTTCAAACTCAAACCATCTCCCTCCACCAAGCAGACCTATCCCTACCTCTGTCCTTCAACATACCCTCCTCCTTTCCATACCTCGCCTCCAACACTCTAAACCACAACCGTGTTTTATCCACCAACATCCCTCAACACCAGTTACCCAACATAGCAACATCCAGCTCTCGAATCCTCTTAACCCCTAAGCCACCCAAGAAACTTTCATATTCCCCCTCCTCCCAAAAAGATATTCAATAGAGGAAATGATACATGAGGGAGCCTTGAAGAAGGAAAAGGCATAAAAGAGAGAGATGACATGACAGACTTCGGGAGAACAAGACGGTCCCCAACAACAAATTCATGAATTTCCAACTGGATAGTCTAGACTTGGTTCTATGCATCAGTGAATCCTTCAGCCAGCGTGCATCACTGCCTATAGGCAGCCCTAAATATACAAAGGGTAACCTTCCAACTCGACAGTTCATTACCTTAGATGCTTCACTCAACCAAAAATCACTGACATTCACCCCAACCAACTCACTTTTATAAAAATTGACCTTTTGACCTGACAGAGCTTCAAAAAGGAGAAGAACGACGTGCATTGCTCGCACATTGGCCCAAGACTTCTCACCCCAAAACAGAGTATCAACGATGAATTAAAGATGAGAAACAACAATATACTTGGTCACCCCCATCCAATAACCTGAAAACAAATTACTCGCTAGCATACCCGATAACCTTCCATCAAAATTATAATTTCATAAATAAAAAATAGTCATAGTCTACATATGTTAATGCAATAAAGAAAACAGACGAAAATGTTTATCTAAACATTAGTATTTTATACAAAAAAATATATAATAACCGAATCAAACCAAACCGAAACAACTTACCTTCCAGGGAAAAAAGAAATGTAAGACCATGGTTAAAATTTAACCCTAGTTAAGTTAATGGGTCCCAATCCATTATAAAAAAGGTGCATTTGGCTTAAGATTAAAAAAAAAAACTTAAGACAAAAAAAATAAAATCATTACCAACAGCAAAGCAAAGTAGTAAAATTGGGGGAAAATAGATTCTTCACCACTTTGACAGATGGGTCACTGTATATCGTGACCGTCTTCTCAGATTCAAATTCCAAACTCTTTCTCTCCAATTAGGTAATTCCATTTTGCTCATAATTTCCACTCTACGAAAATTTTCGTGTTAATTTTTTCTTTGCTAACACTTCTCGTTTGATTTCAAACGCGCGCAGATTTTAGGGTTTTCATTTTTTGAAGATTTTCAAGCTCAATTGTGCTTTCTGTTGCTTGTTTCGAATTCTTCAGCTACTGTAGATCTATGGCGGGATTCTGTTAACTTCGAAATTCGTGTCATAAAATCACAGGTTGATTTCCTAACACTTCGCATTCCGTTAACTTTTTTTTTTCTTATTTTAAGATTTTTGTAAGAATTTCGAATATTTTTGCGTTGTGTGAATTTCATGTATCAATTGGATCATTTTTTTTTTATATTTTTTTGGTTTGTGTAGTAGTTTAGATTTTTTTTATTTGTTTTTATTTTTGATGATTCAAATTTTGTGATTTTGATTTGTGATTAGTTCATTCGAGCTAATTGATCATGGAATACGCTATTTTTTAAATTATGTTGTGTTAGTGTATGTAGTTTGGAAACGAATAGTTGATTACTGAATGTTGTTTATTTATGATGTTATTATGATTATGAAACTGGAGACGGTGCTGTTAGTTGCATTTTGGTTTGGTAAACAAGTTATAACTATATGATTTGTGGTAGTTTGCAGTTCATTTTTATGTCGACCTTGTGAAAGGAAAAGTAAATAAACTTATAATCTTAAAAAACTCGTGTTTCTGAGCATGTTAAACTCGTCTTATTTTTCAGTGTTGGTAAAAACTTGGTATGAGGAAAATTGAAGTATTGGAAATATGTTTTGGTTATGTGTATGGGTTTTGTATGAGTATATGTGTTTTGTCTTATTGCTATACCTTAAGGTATGTTTGGATGAAGGGTTTTGGATGGGAGGACTTATTTTTCTTTGATTATCAAATATATTTCAAAATATGGACTTCGCCGTCCAAAGCCCTCCTCTCCAAACTCTTCAAAATCCAATTCCCAAGCATACCCTATACAGTGTTGTCAAATCTCAGACATGGTGGATAACGGTGGCGGGTTTTTGGCTTTCTGCCATGTGGCCAATTTTGTGAAGGATGGTGACGCCACGACATCATACATCGGACATGGTGGCGCTCTATGTCAGCCGGTATGGCGGGTTTTTAGCTCTCTGCCATGGTCGGCCATCGACAACACTGACCCTATGATTTGCCTATAAAAAAACTCATGTTTACTTTCTGCTCTTTAAAAGTGTACTTGATTATTTGATTAGGCGTTGTAAGTTGTAACTATATATGTTAGTGCTACATCAGTTCTATGCATTGATAGGCTGACTTAATTGCAAAATCTGTTTCTACATAAGTTCCACTTGAACTATAGAAAACAAGTGGTGACATTAGCATTGTTATTCCTGTATATCTTGTTTCCATGAAATCACATCAGAATCAGGCCTTTGCTAGAGATCATGTCCTTATCTTGTAATTGGGCAACATTTACACTTTAATTAATAACACGTCACTCTTTGACACACATAACATATGTTGTTTCATACAGGTGCCCATAGAAATTCTTTATGATACTCAATGCAAGAGACCCCATGTTTAATCATTAAAATATAAAAACTGAATATTCTTACATAATTACAAGGAGTAAATAGCTCACATAATTTCAGAATTTATAGTCTTTTTCTGTAATAGCTTTGAATATTGATGTGATGCATACTTTGAAAAGCTGATTTGCTTATAATTGTTGCCCATCACACCTAAATCTCTAGAATTTTAGTGGTAAATCTCAGTTTGTTTCTCTGTTGGTTCAGGTACAAGGGGTTTCCTCAAGCAAAGGTGGCTTGCTATAAAGTCCAGTCTTCGTGTTTAAATAATTTGTCTTTTAGCTAAGTGTGGAGGCAAATATATTAAAAGCTGGAAATGATGGAGTGCAACAAAGATGAGGCAGTCAGGGCTAAAGAAATAGCGGAGAGGAAATTTTCTGAAAGGGAATATATTGGTGCAAAGAAGTTTGCTCTCAAGGCTAAAAATTTGTATGCTGATTTGGAGGATATTTCCCAGTTTTTGACTACTATTGATATTTATATATCTGCTGAGAACAAAGTAAGTGGAGAAATGGATTGGTATGGTATACTTGGAGTGAGTCCCTTTGCTGATGAAGAGACTGTTAGAAAGCAGTACAGGAAACTGGCTCTCACCCTTCACCCTGACAAAAACAAGTCTTTAGGTGCAGAGGGTGCATTTCAGCTGGTTTCAGAGGCATGGAGTTTGTTATCAGATAAGACCAAGAGACTAGAATATAACCAGAAGAGGAGTTTGAAAGGCTTCCAACATACTACTCCAAACCGTGCTGGGCATCCATCAAATGTACCTAGTTCAAATGGTTATTATCATTTTAAGAAGAATGCAACTTCAAATGTGAGGACTGGGAATCATAATGCTCGGGCTCCTGCCACTTCTGCCCCTCCACAGAAAAAGGCTGAAACCTTTTGGACTATCTGTAATAAGTGCAGGACACATTATGAATATCTCAGAGTTTATTTGAATCACACTCTTCTATGTCCCAACTGTAATGAAGCTTTTGTAGCCATAGAGAGGAGTCCTCCTCCCAATGTTTTTAAGCCATCAAGTTTGCCCTCCCATCAACAGCACCAGAATTCACGACGTCATCCTGGAAGTAATAATTCAAACCTTCAGTGGGGTTCCCACTCCAGAATGGCTGGTTTTGGTAGCACTGATGGATCGTCGTCTGTTGCCGCTCAAGCTGCAAGTGTCGTGCAAAAGGCAAGTGAGAAAGTGAAGAGAGAAGGAGCACCATCAATTGCTGAGTGGGAGAGGATTCAAATGTCTAAGAAGGCTGATGGTTCTATGAAGAAAAGGAAGGCAGATGATATTCGCGTTAATGGCTTTCCAGGATATATGGCAAATCATTTTGCTACGGGATCTGGAGCAGCAGGTTTGGGCAGTTTCTCTGGATCAGGAAAGGCTAACTTGGAAAAAGAAAGGACTTATGGTTTTTCAGGTTTTGGAGGCAAACATTACAGCACACGAGAGTTGTCATTGTTTGAGTTACGAAACATGTTGATGGATAAGGCACGGAATGAAGTTAGTAAAAAACTTGAAGAATGGAGGTTAACGGCTGAAGCTAAGATTGTCAACAAGAATAAGAGACAGAAGAACATATTCAATGACAAAACAACTGGTTCAGAGAAGTATGGAGAGTCCAATGTTAATGGTAACAAGCATTTTTCTATTGATTCTTTACCTGTCACGTCTGATGGTACAGTTAAGAAGAGCCAAGCCTATGTTACAATCAATGTTCCGGATCCTGATTTTCACAATTTTGACCTGGATAGAGCTGAAAGTTCCTTTGCAGAGGACCAGGTCTGGGCTGCTTATGACGATGATGATGGAATGCCTAGATATTATGCTAGAATTCACAAGGTGATCTCCACAAAGCCATTTAGAATGCGGATTAGTTGGCTTAACTCTCGAAGCAACAGTGAATTGGGCCCAATAGATTGGGTAGGTTCTGGTTTTTATAAAACTTGTGGGGATTTCAGGACTGGCAAGCATGAAGTATCCGAATCATTAAATTCATTTTCACACAAGGTTAGGTGGGCAAAAGGCACCAGAGGAGTTGTCCGCATCTTTCCAGGTAAGGGGGAAGTCTGGGCACTTTATAGAAACTGGTCTCCTGATTGGAATGAACATACTCCAGATGAAGTGATACACAAGTATGACATGGTGGAAGTGCTTGATGATTTCAGTGAAGAGCAAGGTATATTAGTTACTCCCCTTGTTAAGTTTCCTGGCTTTAGGACAGTATTTCGAAGGCACCAGGACCAGAATGAGGTTAGGAGGATTCCTAAAGAGGAGATGTTTCGATTCTCTCATCAGGTTCCTAATCACTTGCTCAGTGGCCAGGAAGCTCATAACGCTCCAATAGGTTGCCGAGAGTTGGATCCAGCAGCTACTCCTTTAGACCTCCTTCAGATAGCAACAGAAGCTAATGAGGCAGCAGGTAATGTTTAGAAAACCTGAGTAAGACACATAACCGAAAGTTCAGTTCTACTGAAGAACATGCATTTTGAATAGGAGAGAGGATGCTTCAAAACCTTATAAAGCAGAAATGTTCAAATGAGGATGGCAAACAAAAAATGGGATTTTAGATGATAATGCACAACATCGCGTGACTGTTTATGCAATAGGCCTGGGAAATTAAAATTAAAATTTGATGAAATACACCCTCTTACTCCACATTTTGATTTTGTAAGCCTGACCCAGATAATCTCTAGTGTCCTTTGGTTTTTTGTTGTATAATTTCAAGACATGTTATTCCTAGACTATATATGGATGTCCATACTCATGGTGAACACAGTTATTATTATTCATCAATCTGCAAGCAAGATGATTGATTATACTTTTCTTCTTGGATTTCATGCCTTCTCTGTTTGGTAATTTGCTTTTCCAGTTTTTGAAGTAATTCTTTTATAATATGAAGCGAAAATAGCATTTTTTTTTTATAAAAAAAAAAAGTTAAAAATCATCTCTATTATCAGTATCCAAGTATTAGTTTAAAAAAGTTTTTAAACAAATGTACATATTCATGTGTGATCTACGCTGGGTCGTATTATGTGTATATTGTCTACAAGTTTGTTTAAAGATGAACTATGCTCAATCATTGGTGGACTAATCCTTCATAGCGGTTGATTATTTTTCAGTTTTTTCTTTTTGGTTTTGGTGGTGGGCCGTTATGTTATTTTTGGGGCTTTGTGGGCTTTGTTGTTTTTTTGTAGATGAGATATTTCACTTTGACTAATGTCTACGAGTTTGTTTGAAAATGAAATACGAATAAAAAACTTGTTTGACAACGAATCTATCTTGGTTGACATTGTTGATTATGCACTCAATCAACGCTGAACCAATTCTCTAGAGTTTGATGGATTGTTTTCAATTTTTCTTTTTTCTTTTTGTGTATTTTTCTTACAACTTTTTGGTGGTGCGCGATTATGTTAGTTTGGGGGCTTTGTTGTTTTTTCATAGATGGGATACTTCACTTTGAAACAAGTATAGGCCAAAGAATCTATCTTGGTGGACATTGTTGATTTTGCACTCAATTAATGGTAGACTAATCCTTTACACGAGTGTGGTTGATTATTTTACAATTTTTCTCTTTCTTTTTGCGGATTTTCGATCTTACAAGTTTGATAATTGCTCTTCCCCCTTTTGTTTTTGCTTATTTCCGTCCTACATGAGTTAATTCGTGCTGAAAAATGCAACTAAGTGAGTTAATTCACGTTGAAAATACACCTACGTGAGTTAGTTTACGGTCAACTTTTTTATGGGAATGAGCAATTCTGAATGGGAGAAGAGGAATTATCTACAAGTTTTGGTGATGGGCAATTATGTTAGTTTGTGGGCTTGATGTTCTTTCATGGATGAACTACTTCACTTTGACCAGTGTCTACAAGTTTATTTGAAGATGAAATGAGTATAAAAAACTCGCTTGGCAAGGAATCTATCTTGTTGGACATTGCTGATTATTCACTCGATTAATGGTGGACTAATCCTATAGAATGCGGTTTGATTGTTTTTTGGTTTTATCTTTCCTTTTTCCTGGATTTTCTAAGTTACAAGTTTTGGTGGTGCGCAATCATGCTAGTTTGGGGGCTTTGTTGTTTTTTTTAGATGAGATACCTCACTTTGACTAGTATCTACGAGTTTGTTTGAAGTTGAAATCAGTATAAAAAACTTGTTTAGTTAGGAATCTATCTTGGTGGACCTTGTTGATTATGCACTCATTCAACTGTGGACTAATCCTTCAGAGCATGGTTAATTTTTTTTTTCTTTTTTCTTTCTTTGGTTTGTGGATTTTGGATGTCATGTTTTGCTCGTGGTTTATTATGTTAGTTTGGGGGAATTGTTGTTTTTTTCGTAGATGATATACTTCACTTTGACTGTGTATTTTTTTCCCTCTTTCTATCCTTTGTATATCTTGTGTTTAGACAGAGTGTTAATACTATTATTTTGATCTCTGCCAAAAACAATAAAATCACATGGTTGAATTGCAATATTTTGCAACACAGTGTCGTATTTTGTGAATATTATGTCTACGGGTTTGTTTGAAGATGAACTAAGTACAAAAACACGCATGACAAGGAATCTATCTTGGTGGACAATGTTGATTATGTACTCAATCAATGGTGGACTAATCCTTCATAGTGATTGATTATTTTTCAGTTGTTTCTTTCTTTGTTTTTTTGTGGATTTTCGACGTTACTAGTTTTGGTGGTGGGTTATTATGTTATTTTGGGGGTTTTGTGGGCTTTGGCGTTACATGTTTTGGTGGTGGACAATTATGTTATTTTTTAGGTTTTTTTTTGTGGATGAGATACTTCGCTTTGACTAAAGTCTGCGAGTTTGTTTGAAAATGACTTTAGAATAAAAAAGTTGCTTGACATAGAATCTATCTTGGTTGACATTGTTGGTTATGCACTCGATCAACGATGGAATGATTCTCTAGAGTTTGATTGATTGTTTTCAGTTTTTTCTTTCTTTGTATTTGTGGATTTTTTATGTTACAACTTTTTGGTGGTGTGCGATATCTTAGTTTGCGGGCTTTGTTGTTTTTTCATAGATGGGATACTTCACTTTGAAATAAGTATAAGCCAAAGAATCTATCTTGGTGGACATGTTTGATTTTGCACTCAATCAATGGTGGACTAATCCTTTAGAAGAGTGGTTGATTATTTTACTGTTTTTTCTTTCTTTGTTTTTGTGGATTTTCGATGTTACGAGTTTTGGTGATAGACAATTATGTAGTTTGTGGGCTTGATGTTCTTTCGTAGATGAGCTACTTCACTTTGACCAGTGTCTACAAGTTTATTTAAAGATGAAATGAGTATAAAAAAACTCTTATGGCATGGAATATATCTTGTTGGACATTGCATATTATTCACTCTATCAATGGTAAACTATTCTTATATGATGAGGTTGATTGTTTTTCAATTTTTTTTCTTCCTGGATTTTCGGAGTTACAAGTTTTGGTGGTGCACAATTATGTTAGTTTGGGGGCTTTGTTGATTTTTGTAGATGAGATACTTCACTTTGACTAGTGTCTACGAGTTTGTTTGAAGTTGAAATCAGTATAGAAAACTCTTTTAGCAAGGAATCTATCTTGGTGGAACTTGTTGATTATGCACTCATTCAGTTGTGGACTAATTCTTTAGAGTATGGTTAATTTTTTTCCTGAATTTTTTCTTTCTTTGGTTTTGTGGATTTTTTATTTCAAGTTCTGTTGGTGGACTATCATGTTAGTTTGGGGGGTTTGTCATTTTTTTTTTTTGTATATGATATACTTCACTTTGACTTTGTATCTTTTTTTTCTCTTTCTTTCTATCTTTTGTATATCTTGTGTTTAGACGGTGTTAATACTGTTATTTTGATCTTTTCCAAAAACAATAAAAGCATATGGTTGAATCGCAATATTCGACAATACGATATCATTTGAAGTATGTGCTCTCCTTTATGATATTAGGTTGACTCGTAGTATAGATCTCTCTCACATTGTATTTGAAACAAACTCTTCTTTGACAATTTTTGCTATTTTTAGAAGATCTATCTCCACATAACACATTTATCCTCCCTTAAAAGAGGTTCTTACTCTTCTTCACATGCTTGATTTGCAATGTTTTTTCTCATTGTTTCGAGAAGCAAATTGTTGCAAACTTGTTGGCTGATTAGATTTGTTTGTGTTGTCCATTATCCACCAAACATCACACAAGACGAGAGAGAGAGTAATTTTTTGAATACAAATAAAATGATATTTTAGATAGTTTATACTTTGAACAAAAATTTATCTCGTATTTTAGTGAGATTAAAATGTTAATTGTCTATTGTCTTCTTCCACATTTTGTCTAATCTCGCGAATAGTTTTAAAATTAAACACAATATGATTAAAATTGTGATGTTTGATCCCTTATTTTTTAGCAAATAAAACACATAACAATCTATCTTTTCTCCACCTAATGAATTGATATAGAGCATTTTCCATTAAAAATATACGGTATCAATTTTTTTTTTCGGTGGTGCAGTATCAAAAATTTAAATTAGTCTTAAAAGTGATCCTAGTGATAATTTCTAAATACTAAACAAAAATTGAAACATTTTCCATGATATACATAGTCTACATTGTCGTTTATTTGCTAAGATCCTTGTACTTTCAATAAATATATTTGGATGCAACTATTAACATTGCAGTTTTTGGTACAATGGTATTGTTCATAAGTGTAATAAAATTTTTTTTTGAAAGAAAATGTAATAAAAAATTGAGAGTGCTCGTAGTTGCAAACTTTCACTCAAGATATTTATTTTTAACAAATTAAAATATTTTTATTTTTAATTATTGTTCACCATTAAAGTTCTCAAAATAATTTTCTCTTAAATTTCCTGAAAACATAAGCACTATCAAGACCAAGTTCTACTGTCCAAGGCTTTGTGGCGGCAGTAACTTTCTCCACCCGTAAAATAGTAAAACGTCTTTGGGATGTACACATGTAAAAGACAAAAAATGTGTGTCTTTGCAAAGTATATTTGCAGATAAAACATGTTACAACCTACACATCCAAAAAAAAAAGTGTGGAATTTTACAAAACATTTTTTTTTCTGTGATTGCTCATTCAATTCCATGAAAATGAAAGATCTTATCGAAAACTTGTTTTTGGTAGTGTAGTCTTACAATTTTAAGCATATAAAAGTGAAGATAAGCAATCATGCAAGTCAAAAAATCAAAGATAGAAATGATAACATAATTTATGAGTAATAAAGATATGAAAGCTACTTTTACTTTTTACTAATTCCTTAAAAATCAAACCTCTAGAAATTTATCAATTTGGAAGGGAAAAAACTTTGTTTTATCTCACGACTAGATGGATTATCGGGACAACAATTTTTTCTCCGTTTGAATGAGTAAATTTGGATGAGTGATTTTAAAAATTATGGGGGCAAAGAAGCTTCTTAAACAGACAAAGTACACAAATGCTTTGTTCAGCAAAAAATAGTTAATAAGTTAGCTTACATTGGATGAGATTATAATAGATAAGATAGTATTTTTTTTTAAGAATAGTAGATAAGATAATTGATTGAATTTACAATATTTTGTATAATTAGTCGTTAAAGTAAATATAAATATGAAATAACATAAAGGATATGCTTGATTAATATTTAACTTTTTTCAATTAAGGTAACAAAGATGAATTTAAAAGAAAAAATAAAGATAAACTAATAGATACATTAATTAGTTTATACAAAAAACACCTCAAACATTCTTCCAACCTAAACAACTTTTGGCCTCTCACTTTTCCTTCACAAATTGTTTCTCTTTTTACGTGCTACCCAAACCTTAGACTAAATAAACACACATACAAAGGCAACACAATTGATCGTTCTTGATTCTCTATTTTAATTTATTTTTTCTGCACTAATTAATTGGATTCTCTATATTTAATATTTATAAACTTATGAAATTACCCTATATTCTTTTAGGGCAAGTGTTTGATCAACATTTATAACACTATCATGAATGAATTGTTCAATAATGAGGTATAGAAATAGTTCCACACAAATTTCATTAATTCTCAACTCATGAGAATCTTTTTTCTCAATCTCTCCATTGAAAATGAAACTATTATGTGAATGTGGAAGTTATTTCTTGTACACTTCGTAATATTTTAATAACCATTAGATTACATATATATTCTCTATCATATATATTCCCGAAATTGTACTTAGACACACCCTAAGCTAAGAAACAAATTACCCTGGCATTGTAGTCAATTGGACTATTCCTTTGAAATATTATTAAAAGCTGTCTCTTGTTCAAAGACATTTTTGCAGAAACCATCTGCACAAGACAGAGAATCGTGGATTATATAATTACTAGCTATATGATATGAAATTGCATGCATATGAAGTCATTGACAACATATGCAAGTTATTACTAATAAAATTGGTGGAGGAAGGTTCATGGAAAATCTTGAATGGGTCAAATTCAATGACTTGGAAGAAAAAAGCAAGAAAGGTTCGTTTAATTTGCATGAAAATCCAAAATATTCCAATTGAGTACTACTACTAAATTGTTCATTGTTTCCAAACATGAGCAACAAAAGTTAGCAAGCTCTTTATTTTACTAGCACTAGCTCATTATTTTAACCAAGTCTATGAGTGTGACCTAGCCTTGTAGGGATGTTTGGGTAAATAAATTCACTGCTAAATTAAATGAAGGTGTTGACTCCATTCACCGACTCTGAATTCTTGCATGATTCAAAAGACCACTCTTATTCTCTTTTTTGACTGACATTAGAGTTCATGCATGTGGTTCTTCTAATGCATTTCCTCAATTATATTGGACACATATACTCTCAATTATTTGCGTTTTAGTAATTCTTTCTTCAAGTAGAAAAATCGAATGACCGGAGAGGAGCTGGACCCAATTATACTTACGCCAATTATTTGTCTCTCTTTTGAAATGTGATACTTTTTGGGGAAATGATTATTTATACAAGTTTTCAATGCGAAATGACAAGTTAAGACTAAAATATTCTTGTACAACTTCATTTGTTATTTGTTCATCTTATACTTGCATCTACATTAATAAATAATCTTGTCCAACTTCATTTGTTATTTGTTCATAATATACTTGCATCTACGTTATAATAAATAAATGTAACATTGTTAAAAATTAATAAATGTCGTATTGTTATTATAAATTGATAAATAACCTTTGACACAAGAGTATTCTAAATGAGACACATAATATAAGCTTTTGGTGTTTTTGTTGTAGGCCGCCTCTATTTTGAGTTCATATTCACTGTCCTTAACTTTTGTTGCATTTGGGTCACTTTTGTGTTTGGGGGCTTCAAGTATGGGTGGTCTTCAAGCTGAGCCTTTTCCTTTATGGCATGATTGTTGTTTACATCACCGACCATCATGTCGAATACCTTACAAATTTGTGTTCTGGATTCTGGTGGGCCAGTTGTTTTTGCTTTGAGATCGTGAGTTAGTGTCTAGTTGCAAGTTTGTTTGGCTAGTTATGGTGTCTTCTCCGGTAGATCGGGGGTGAGGGGTACCTTTATGATTTGTTTATGGAGACTGATGGGCCGACCGCTTTTGATTCGAGATTAGAAGTTAATTCTTTGATTCAAGTTTGCTTTAGGATAATTATGGTGTTTTTCTTCGGTGAATTGGGGGTAGAGTGGTGGTGGAAGCCGAATGAGTGTTGGAATATGACATTTTCAGATGTGGCTCAACTATGGTGATGAAAAGAGCTTGTTTGATTTAGAGGAGTTTATTTGGGGTGAGTAGCGAGCAATGGATGGTTATGGATTTCTTTTTCGGTGGATGTTCGCAATGGAGTTTGATTTAGATGGTGATATTGTTTTTGATCGTATATTCATGGTGTTTCTTTTGGATGTTCCACCTATATACCACCTTTATTTTGTAGTCTCTAATTTACTGGTCTATGTTCATATTGAGCAGAATCTAATTTTTAATAAATTTTATCATTAAAAATAAAATAATAGATACAGAATAATTTTTATTAATTATTGTTGTGAGCTATTTTTATAAACTAAATACCAGTGATTTGCAAGTAGTGCAAGTAACATTGGTTGAACGGTACAATTACACTAAAATACTTCTCCCCACAAGAAAAAGAAAAACTACACTAAAATTATTAATAAAAAGATAAAAGAAAACACTTTTTATGAGATACGAAGAATATTCACGTTTAATTCAAACAAATAACCCAAATATTATACTGAAACTACAAAATGCATTTTCATACCGATGTTCTGTGTCATGCATGCACATTTTTATACTATTTCTTCCCTTTAGTTTCTTTATTCATTTTTACTCATTTGAAGGAGGAAATCCAGTTTACCATTCAAAATGAGATATAAAAGGGGAAATCCAGCTCTCAAATTAACATATATACACATGCATATTTGAGCGTTTGAAATTTTTTTTTTGAGCGTTTGAGGTTTCCGTTGCGATATTCCTTTAACTTGGCGATTTTTGAGTGAAGATTCATTGTGATTTCTAAGTAAAAAAAGGTGGAACTCAATTTAGTCACCGAGATATATAAAAAGAATATTTTGTCATTGAAAAAATATACGAGATAATTTGGTCCTCGAATCTCTAATGAAAAATAGGTTTTCGATGCTAACTTCTCAACGTCTAGTGAATGATTCACTAATATGTATGTCCTACATGTAATATTCTTTCAAAAGGATCTATCATAACGTCTCTCACGATAGTTAAGTAAAAGATCATGCTAACAAGAGTTCTTGAGCACTAAGACATTTGTTAAGGAAATAAAAAAAATAATAGTTTTGCATTGTAATCAATATCTTTTAGAAAGTTGAATTTTACCGATTCACACAATATTTTTATATTTTTACTCTTGTTCAAAAAAAAAATTACTTTCTTAATTTATGTCTCAACGACACTCTTTATCGTTTCCTTCGATAAAATTGGATAATTTAGTTCATGTGACATAAACAAATCATTAAATCATATCTACTTCAATCAAGTACCCAGTTTTATTCTTTTCTTTTCCATTCAATCAATGTAATTCAATGGCAGTTGGTTGTAAAACCACCACTAATTACCAGGCCACACACCACCACAAGCAATGCCTTCATCCAAATCCTACTTCGACAGTGGTCATGAAATCAACAAGTCCACCATCACTTCCATTTAGTCCTCCAAGATATTCTCAATTTTGGAAAAGTGGTAATATGAGCATCGCAGATCCAATGCAGATGATGCATAGTCATATATTAAAGCAACCACTGTCTATATATGTACCAAAAGTGGTATATCATTGTTACCATTTTTTGTTATGTTATGAATCTTTTTAGAATTTACATGTTGTGGATTTTTTTTTTTTGACGTTAAAGACAATTTTATTAATGAAAGTCTGACAATAAATTAAATGCCGAGGCTGCAGAAATATAAGGCGGAGTTTCTTCAATCCATATGCAATCTAAATTTTTAAGAGCATATTTTGCTAAATAATGAGCAGATTGGTTGGCTTCACGCCTAACATGCGAAAAATTTAACTACGAAAACTACCCTTAAAACTAATACAATCTTGAATACTTGATCCAACATAGTTTGGAGATTGTTGGTGAGCATTCAACGCTAAAACCACATTAGAAGCATCTGATTCTGCTATAAGATTCAGAAAAGACATGTCTTTTGCAAATTCCAAACCCTTCCGCATAGCTAAAGCTCCTACAACCTCTGAATCTGGTGATGAAAAGACTTGCCAGCAACTAGCATCAACGACAACACCTTCATTATCTCTCACCACAGCACCAATACCCACTTATAACCCTCTATCAGACGTGCTGCATCAACATTGAGCTTATAGAAACCACTAAAAGGAGGTGTCCAATGCACATCTGATATTGGCAAAATTGGACCTCCACTTAGTGTCTCCACAACACCGTACTAGCATTCTTAAAATTTACAGTAGATCTTTGTGCCTTTTGAACAGTGGCAGCCACATCAACATCAGTCCCCTCAAAACATTTCTTGTTTCTGTCACACCATATCTCATGGACATCAATAATATTTTCTTCCAACCACTTATGAAAAGGAACATACCTGGAATCATGCGAATTAAATACCACACCTAAAGAGGAAGCAAACATATCCGCTTTGACCAATGACACTCCATAAAAAGGTGTGAAATTGTCTCATTATGTTCCCCACAAAGAACACACAATGGATCGCTACTAATTCCTTTTTTAAAAAGATCATTTTTTACTGGTAGTTTTTCATGTAGAATCCTCCAAGAAAAGTGGATGTGTCTTGGAATACTTTTTATTTTCCATAATTTTTTCCACACTTGGTGATTATTGTCCTGCGTTGAGTTATGTGAGCCATCTGTTTAACGCCTTGCCTTTAAGAAATTGTATGAACTCTTCACAGAAAAAATAGCTGACCATGAAGCACCCCACACAAATTCATCTTGCAATTGAGAGAAATAAATTGGCAATTGAAGAATTTGTTGAGCCTCAAAAGGGAGAAAAATTTCATTAATTTGCATTCCAATATCGAATGTCATGGTGAATGAGATCTGAGACAAACATAATATCACAATTAGGAGGTTTATGGGACCAAATCTTGTGCCCATTTTGATAAGGAAGCCAATTATCCTCCCATACATTAATTAGACTGAAGGAAAATCGAATGTTACAGAATAAAGCAGCGGATAAAAAATTTTGATTTTCTTTCCTTGGATCATTACGAATTTACACATGAATCAGTGATTCGATTGTTACCTCGAAGTGTGAAATCTTAAAGCTGGAAACTAGAAACTGGAATCACGATCACATCAAAGCAAGCAGCAAAGCCTCTAGCAAGTTCACACGAACGGTGCTCCTCCAAAACTCGGTGCTAGCCAAGGAATCAGAAGTTTCAGAGAGTTAGGGTTTCTTCAAAAAAGTGTAACCAAAAACTTCAGCACTAGGGTTCTATATATAGAACTCCTAGTGTGCTCTACAAGTCAAAAATCACTATTGGGCTTCAGTAAGCCCAATAACGAGTTTAGTAATTCTACTAACTAATTAGCGTTATTTACTAAACGCACCCCTTATATAAGTCATACTTATATATTTCTCTTTTCACCGTTCCTTGTGTGTGACCCTATAAATTCTAGTCACGTTGGCAATAATATTAAATCTAATATTTAATACTATAAACTATGAGAGGTATCTAGCAACACATCATTGCTACCCAAGTGACAAGAATGTCAAGTGATCTGACGAAACTTTTTCATGATAATACTTATGTGTACGCTTACTCCTTTGTCCTAATATCTATATTGATCTCAAGGCATAGATTTTGTCACCCTTGTATAAATCAATATTTATATTTCTTGATTCCGAAATATACTGAATAACGAATAAGTCCAATATCTTATATTGACTTAGTTCGGCATGACCATGCAGTTTTACAGTCATATTTCATCTAAAGGCCTAAAGATATAACTCCTGTTTATGAGGAGGGACAAATCTCATCTAGGACACTCATGTCCCTCAGCATGATTCATCAAGTATCCATCAACCAACATTATGGTTATCCTTTTACAGACAACATTAGAATGACAACAAAGCACTTGAGTCCACATCTAGGGATCACAGTGGTTTCAGGTCTAAGAGTGATATACACTATTATCATTGTGAGAATATCTTATGACAATTTCATAACATACTATGTAGTATTCTCACAGTGGGTCAATCCAGTATAAATATTACTCCTTGTATTGATACCTATGTATAGACTTAATATCTCATATCTATGACCCATGAGATACAGTCATCAGTCTACATACATAATAGTCTCGACGCTTTATTATTATCCTTATTCATATTAAAGCTTGACTACGGATATATTTAAGAATGACGTTATTTATGATAATGTAATCTCACGATTAAGTCACACTTAACATATTATTACATGAACTATCTATTCTAAGGACTTTATTAACATTACTATAAATATAATAAAGATTGCCATATATTTATTCAATAATAAAAGTCATGATACATAAGATAAGTTCAACATAAACTATTGGTCTCTAGGGCTTACACCAACATAGACGACCATCTCATACTCTCCAAAGATCAGCTTTATGAATAACATTCACTCGTGCTTGCAAAATACTTCTCCATGTATAACTCAGGCAGTAATATAACTCTTTAATATCGAAGTTACTACTATTGTAGATGTTTTTTTAAATAATTCTTTTTATATTGAATTTTTTTTAATGCTAATTAAAGAAGAATAAATGAGTAATGAGAAATATTAGAAATACTCTTTTTTTTAACATCTATTTTAGGTGGATTCTAGGGTGAGGGATCAATTAAGTCTCTCACCGACAAACCACGAAGAAATTACAGTTAGATTTAATCAATGGATCAGATTCATTTAGAATAAAATTGAGAGCATTTTTCGTTTTCACGCACAATCTCTCCCACCTCTTCTCTTCTTCTTTCTCCTACGTTCCATCACCCTAATCTTCATAATTTTTCTCTCAATTCTCAACATCTGATGTTTTAAATAACTTCCGAAAATCATACCACACTTGGTATACCTATTTATCATTATAGATCTACAATCTATGAAACATCCCTTAGTTTTATAACTATGAAAATAACCAGACTTCATCAAATAACAATCACATTCATTGATTGAGGTATGATTCAATCTTCAAGAGAATAAAGTCCACTTTGGCCAACATCTTTTTAATCTCTAAGACGTACCATAAGTAAATTCATGGAATAAAACATGTTTGGGTTTTCTTGCTTTGCCTTCTAATTTGTGATTTTTAAAAAGATGAAAATTATAGGAAGAATCATTGTGCAGTAGACCTATAAGAAATTTAATGGAGGATAAATGGTGAGAGAGAAGAATAAGTTGGACTTGGAGGAGAAGAGCGTTGATACAAGAGAAAGGAAGGGTCGGTGATGGAACTAACAACAGGGATAGGAGAAGAGATGAGAAAAAATTGTGTGTGGAAAGATGTAGATGTTCTTAATTTTGTTTCCAACAAATATCATCGATTGATTAAATCCAACTGTAATTTCTTTGTGGTCCACCGGTGAGAGACTTAATTGATCCCTCACCCTAGAATCCACCTCTATGTTAATATTCATTCTTTTATTTGATGAAATTTATATGGTTCTTACCAGTATTTTAATTTATAAATTTTAAAGTATGAGAGATACACACGAGCTTTATCTAATAAAAGTGTGTGTCTGAGTTGGAGATTATTTCTTGGTATGTAGGTTGCTTGATCGAAGTACATAATTGTGGTTTCATGGTAGAAATACATTCTCGATCTTTTGTAAGAAACAAGAATGAATGGTTTCGACCCCCTTATGGATCCTAATGCAAAACTTTGGGGAGAAGAAAATGTTATTGTTGACAGAGGAAAGATACCAGAGATCGGTGGGTAAGCTAAACTATTTTGATACCAGAGATCGTGGGTAAGCTAAACTATTTTTTGCACTCTCAATAATAAACATTGAGTTGTCCGTAACAAGTTCAGTCGTCAGAAATTAGCATAAATAAGAAAGTAAAAAAATTACTACATGATTGATAGATTTATTTGTATTGGTTTGGCACTTCCGGTCTCAATAAAAATTGTAGAGAAATTTTTTTCAAAAATAAAATTATCAACACAATAGTCATAAACATATAAAATGGACAATGAGTTTCTTGTTAATAACATATTTGTTTAAATCAGAAAAGACATTATTAATCTATTTGTAAACGGTCAATTATGGATAAAATTGGCTTCTTGAAAAACATTTTGTCCAACTTTTCTAAATAGTTATTGTCAATTTTTATCATTTTTTTTTAAGAAACTAAATTAGCCCACCTAAATGAAATGGTCCAAGTCTCAAGCCAATACCACTAGGCCAACCCAAGTGGGTTTTCAATTTTTATCATTTGTATGTTGCTCTAAGTTAATTTTCATGTATCGATTAATTTTTAGATTATTTTGTTTTTAGCGTCTATACCGTTTGCGATTTTGAAGTTAAGTTCTTGAGATTTTGCTTAATTTTAGTCCTTAATTTTTCGTTATAGGGATTAAATCATAGACTAAAAACACTTTCTTTTAAAAAAAATAAAATTAAAATCGAGACAAGAATTAAATAATTTTTTTTAAGAACTAAACTTAAAAAATTATAATCTGTAGGACTAAAGACATATTTTATCCTAAAATTTAATATGTTGGTTTTAAAATATTTTATTTTTTCTTTATAGTTTACCCCTGTGTAAATTTGTTGCTAGCTTCACCGCTGTGTGAAGGATTGTGTATCCATAGAGTATAAAAGAATTTAAAATGAAAATCGAGCTTCTGTTTTTAAGCGAATTTTTATGTATTTCAATTTTGGCTGAAAAAACCAAATTTGGCCTTCTATTTTAAAAAAAAAAATCTTTTGGCCTCTTATATCTTTAAAAAAAAATAAAAAACTTGGTCCTCTATTGTTAGACATGTGATGTCTTCTTAACGGTTTTGTAATAGAAAGTCAAAATCGCTAATTTTTAAAAGTTAAGAGATCAAAAATACATTAAGCCTTTGAACAACTCAATATTTCTCTTTCATTAGATTCATTAAAAATATAATTTAAACTTTTATTGTCACAAACTATATGAATACCTCTTCTATTGTCACAAACTATATGAATACCTCTTCTAAACTTCTATTTGTCTATATCCAATCCACGTGAGTTAGTGCATCCAACTTTATATAATATATCATATTTTAATGTAATTTTTTGATGGTGAAAAAAATTACCCGACAAAAAAATTACATTGAAATATGAAAATATTAATGTAGGATTTTTCATTTTTAAAAATAAATTAAATCAGGATAATATGTTCATCTTGATGAAAATGTCAGCAAATTACAAAATTCGATATGAATAAAAATGTTATTCATATTTATTTAAACATGCAGATTTGACACGTCTATTTTTTTCTTCCATTATAGCTTGGAATTCTTAATCAAATAGAGAAGGTTTTATTTTAAAGTTTATTTAATAAAAAATAGCCAATATTTTTCAAATAAGATTACACGTGAGAATAGATTATCGAATATTGGTTCCCGTATACATATCTCAATTGATAAGGATATGCATTATTATATGGAGGAGCCGGAGTTCAAACTCCAGACACCCCACTTATTTCACCCTGAAGAAAGTGAATTCTAACCATATGCTACTTAACCAAAAAAAATTAGCAAATATTGGTCTCAACATCAACACTTTGGCATGGAGTAAAAATAGACTACATTCCTGACCAAAAAAAAAATAGACTACATTTACCGTGTTTTAGATTTGTAATTTTTTTTAAGGTTTTGAACAAAAATAAAATTAGAACGATCAACAAAGACATACGATTGAACAATAAAATCAAATATTAATATCTAAAAATAAAAATATTCATTTAAAATTTGTGTATTCAATTAATTAAAAGTTAAAAAATTAAATTCAATGTACGAATTCCAACAAAATATTTTTACATTTGACTCATTAACTCATGTCTTATGTGCATAATTAATACTAATATTTTACCATCTGTATTCAATTTTTTTATAGGGATTAATGGAATTTGTCTCCCATGCATGGGCCCCACTAATTGGCACTTGGCGATCACCCAAACCTCATAATTCTCTAAACCCTTCCCCCTCCATCTATAAATAACACCTCATTTCACCTCTTCCTTCTCCCCCTTCTCCCTTTCCCTTCCTTATATATCTACTCTGCCTACATTTCCTCTTTCATCCTGCCTCTCATATTGTGGAAACAAAGCCATAACCAACTGCACCACTCCATAATCTTTGTAAGCTCCCTTTTCTCTTCTTTTATATGTCTTTTGTTTTATATGTTTCTTTTATTGTATTTATACGTCCTTTCGTTTTTCTTAGATTACAATGTCATTATTCTATTACACCTGTCCGATTTCTATGAATTTGGCCGTTTCATTTCCTTGCATGTCATTAATGTTTGGTATCCTTAACAGTTAAGATAACATTTGATTATTTGTTTTTCGGTATAGTACATAACATTAGTTAAAAAATATTTATATTTATAATTGTCGGTGTGAGATCATATCATATTTTCTTTTTCCTTCTTTCTCGTCGGTGTAAAATAATTTTTTTGGTTGATTTTGATTCCCTTTAAGTCACGTCTCTCGTTTCATTATTTCACTCTTTTGTGGTGATTTTATGAATATTATTTTAAAAAATAACCTCATAGTTGTTTGTTTCATTTATGGGAAAAGAAGTGGTGCACACGAGAAAAGAGAAAAGCGGTTGGAATTCGTTTTTTTAGTTTTGTTTTCGCTCTTTCTCAATTTTTCTAAAGCAATTTCGCATTTTCCCAACGCGCTCGATTTTAGAGCGTGTATGGTACTCACTTCCACTTCACGGGCCTAAAATAATGGCGCAGTTCACTCTTGGGCTTTTCTCACAGAGATTTGGTCCGTACACGTGTCACTCAGATGGGCCCGTGGACTTGTTGATTCGGTCCAATTTGAGATAGATTGATTAATCAACTCAAACACACCTCTAAAGTGATTTTTCTTAAAGACCCTCTGAAGTGAATAAATGTGTAAGTGAATTAACTAATTAAAAGTATATAATGGAATAGTTAAATAACTGAGTCATTTGCAAAGAAAAAGTGTCTCAAAATAAATAAGTCATTTCATTTTTCAATACAATATTAATTAATATTACTTTTAACTGAGTCATTTTTTTATAACGGTAATTAATAATACTTTCAGCACTCTTAATTCAATATATTCCACTTTGCATTTATGATAGTGGAGAATGCACAAATACTGAACAAGAACACTTAAAATCATTTTTCTCTCTCCTTTAGTTATATATTTTTTTTAATACGTGTGAAATGAGTAAATAACTCCGTTAATTCAATTCGGGACGGAGGGAGTGTTATATTTCACTCACTTTTTTTTTTGAGAGGTATATATTTTACTCACTTTTTGAGAGGTATATTTTACTCACTTAAAAAGTATTTTTTTAGTATGAAAAAAATCAATTACGACAATCCAAATTCAGCGAAAAGTTAATATTGCGAAAATTATATAAAAATGTTTTTTTACTTTGGGAAAAAAGGCACCAACTGGATTCTAACATGGAATACAAGAGACGATGAAGAAGAAAATAATATTGATTGTGTTTTCCTTTAAAATAAAAAAAAATTTAGTTTTCTATTTTTAATCTTTTTATATTTGATCTATGTACAAAAGTTACTGTTAGTTTTTTTTTTAAGTGTAAACTATTGAATCATCAGTTCTGTTTTTAATATTTAACTAAGGCGTTAAACATACTTGATAGCAAGGACTAATAAAAAAATGAATACTTACAAATAGATCAATTTAGATGACATACACAGTTTGACATCCACACACAATTGTGAAATATGATAAAAATAGTAAAATTCATTTAAGAAAGGGTGATAATATGATGTAAAATAACTAAAATATCTCTACACATGAGAGTGAATATAAATGGTACATAAAAATGGTGTCAATTTAAAAAAATATCAATATGTAACACATTAATTTATTACCCCTAAAAAACATTAATTTTATATTTTCTTTTCTTAAAACGAGTCATTCGAGACATTCTTTTAGGTGTACTAAGATTGATTGAAAGGACATAAAACGGTTAAAGTCGGTTCGGTGATATGAATGAATACTACTGGCATGGCATCGGAGCATGTTCCATTTGCTGACACACTCTTATCTTCTGCACTTTTCATCTCATGTCAATTTTCTTTACTTTTTTGTCACCCTTTCTTATTTCACTTTTCCACTTACTTTACGACTCCAACAGAGATACGATAGTTTAAAAAAATCAGTGCAATAAAACATGATTTTATTGGCTTCTAATTTCTTTCATTAGAGCTGATTTTACTTGTATACTCTACTTTTTCTATAGGTACACGAAGAATTCATCTATTTATTTTTGTTTTTCTGGCATAGATCATGAATTAAAAAACAGTTGACTGTTTTCTCTTTAGATACTATGCGTTATCTCTGTGTTGCTGCTGCAGCTGTCGGTTTGTCGAACGTAGATACTCATTATTCAAAAGTGAAAGTTTGGGTTTTGGACCATTTGTAACATGTGCTCTAAGTTTTTTTTTTTTTGAAATAATGTATTCTACTCCCTATGTCCCTCAATACATGACTTAGTTGACAATATACATTATTGACTTAACATATTTTGACCATATTTTTTTACTAATTCACAAAGATAAATAATATCATGTAAGATGTTGTTGGATTCGCCTCGATCAATATTTTTAAAACATTAAATTTTCATAATTTTTTTTAATAGAGAATTGAAGATATCAAATATAAAACATATGCATTAGTATGTGTGTCGGAGTCAACTAGGTCATCTAATATGGAACGGAGGGAGTAATTTTTAAGAGCGCAACTTTATTGATTTGTTTGGAGCATTCAAAATCTTAAAATCTAGTGATAAAATTTGTTTAGTTTTGAACTAAAATCTTTTAAAAAAATTACTAACTACTCCCTCCGGTCCTATTTATAAGAGAAACTTAAGTCAATAAAAGTTGATGTATTTAGTTAAAAATTCAGTCCAAATACATTGAATTTTGTTGACTTAACTTTTTCTTATAAATAGGACCGGAGGAAGTATTAAATAAAAATAATAATTTTAAAGTCTCTAAAAAAATGTGTTCTATGCGACTGCCTATGCTCAGGCTCAGCACCCCTGACTAGATTGATTTGTTTTTATAGTTTATACTAATGGCAATTGAAATGGCAGTGCTAGAAAAACTGCTGATTCAATAGAGCACACAGAAATTAAATACTCAATGAGATATAATAATTTTTGTTATAAAAGTAGTATTATTATGTTACAGTAGGTGTATCTTGCATGAAAGAACTAGAGGTGTATATTATGCGGAGCATCTCTTCACGGGAATGGTGGTGACTGAGATCTTTGATTCTTTAAGCGACACCTCCCCAATTGTTTTTACAAGACATAATTAACACGTCTAAAGCAAGAAATCACGAATCTCGTAATTATAATAATCATATTAGATTGACCAGTTTGTCGTACTAGGATGTCTGGTTTCCTACTAGGTACACCACCACCAACCCATGTTTAGTTTAGTCTACTCTTTTTCATCAATGCTTTTGTTTACTGCCACGTCAAATCTTGTTTTCTACAAATTATTTTAAACTTGTAGTCTCATATTGTGTCGATTTTTAGGAATTATATGTTTGAACACTTTCATATTTTAAATTAGTTTTTTTAATGAGATTCAAATTTATTTAACATGACGAGAGTCACAACACAACATGTGAATTGAATCTAAAAATTAGGCATGGGTTTAGATTATTTATCATATAATCCCTTTGTTATGAATTATAAGTAAATTTGACTTTTTAAATTTATTCAATTAATAATGTATGTGGTTTATAATATGAATTACATACATCATTAATTAGATGAATTTAAAAGGTCAAATTTACTAATAATTAGTAACGGAGGAAGTATATACTAACAAGTGATTAAGCATTTCCCTTCAATTATTAATTACTTCATACAATATTTTACTTTCATTGATAGTAACATTTTTTCTTGTGTCCATACTTTCGGCTTCAAAAGTCAATTGTGTCCTTTTTAACTTGGCGTATCTTCAACTCTCTTTTGCTTTTCTTTTTTTAACTGATAAAAAGTACAATTCTCTGGTTGCATAATAGATTACACGTGTATTCTTGTTTTATATTCCTCTTCACTCTGTTTTTGATTTTTCTTTTTCATTTTAAATTAAACTTCTTCACCACCAACGTATACCTGTCACTTTCTCAAGGTGAAAACATACTTCGGCCTTATTCTTTTTTGGGATCAAAAGCCTGTTTTTGTTGTTAACCGTACCATGTTTTGTTGATTGAATTTCTGGTAGAAGATAGAATCTATGGGCACATAATGTTTAGTACACTCCCTCACTTATTTCGTACAAGATTCAATTTTATATTATATTTAATTATACATACAGGTTAACATGGTAGTAACATTTCTTTGTTTTTATTTTATGTTACCAAGATGAATTTCCGATTTAATTATATCCAATCTTTTTGTCAAATTTGAGTAAGGCTAAAGATTTTTTTATTTAATGTGGCAGGTTAAAACCTTTATATTCTTTGTTTGGAAACCAATTTACAGTACTATAATCTGAGTTGATCGAAAGGAACATTATTTTCTTCAAGATTTTGTTTAATTTCACCAAGTTATGGGCACTCAAAGCACATAGCATATTACTATGCTGTAGTTTCACTCATCAATAAATCATTTTAGAAATTACTTTAGATTATAAACCATTTTTTGTTAGGAGAAATGCAAATAATTTGGTTCAAGTTTAAATATTCCTTTTAAAATGCATATGATGTTGCAAGTCCTTTTCCTAGAGTTTACCTTAACCCAGAGATATTAGCGAATCAATCACGGGTGACCTTGATCATGGACGGAAGGACCGGTAACCCAAGACACTTTATTTTAGGGGTATGTAAATTATTATTTTTATGTAGTATTTAAAACTATATATAAAGGCACCATTTAAATAAATATTAATGCACAACTTTATTGATTTGTAGGACATAAAAAAATCTTAAAATCGGCCCTTGCTATCAACAAACCATTGTCATGTGGGATTGTTTGAAAAAGTATTAGTTTGTTGTAAACTTTGTTTAACCTATGTGCTTGAGAGAATATTAACTCAAATCATTTGTCATAGGATTGCTCTATATACTAGAGTATGATTGAATTAGTCAAGGAAAGGGAAGAAAAAAACTGAATCGGGTTAGTTAGGAAGAAGTTGGGAATACTTGGTGTTGTGTAGAGAGTTAGTTAAGTGGACCCAAATTGATCCAAGGAATAAAATATCAATGTCTCACTTTTCATTGGGATATGAGAAGATTGAAAAAATGAAAAAGAAAGAAAATGATGTGAATGAGTGTATAAGAGTTGTTGAAGTAGACTTAAACTCATAATTTAATCAATTTTTGTGCTTATTTCACTTTCATCTGAGTCAGAATCGACTAATATCCTACCCAACTTTTGAGGGAAGTCTTTCAAACTTTGCATTTCTATATGGAAATGACAAAGTTGTCAAACATCTCTAATGCTTTAATAATACATAGTCCTTTATTTTGTATTTTTTTTCTTTCTGTACTTTTCTGTTTAAACCAAACAAAATAAAAATTTTGCATATGGAAAATGACCTTGGTCATGTTATTTAACTACTTTCTTCTTCAATTACTTGGCCCACTGAAAACATTTGTTAGCTCCTAGTTTCTCCGAATTGATTGAGAGTGGCCATACAGCATTTCTGCATATTAAATATGTTCTTGAACTTGTTTATTTGATATATGGTTGAAAATGACTTCCTAGTACAACCGACTCTTTTTTAACTTAGATTATATCAATATTATTTTTTTTCAGCTAGAAATACGTAGGAAAAACAATATACTTGCTTCTTCATGCAATCCACTAATGTAATTGTCCACCAAAATCCTGACAAATATAGATCTCTTTAAAAAGGCTCCATTAAATATGGCCACACCTTTTTATATTATTATTTGCTTCAATTACATATATATATACCGTGAATACTGATTCAAGTTGGAAGTTAGACAATGACTTGTAAAAATCGCAAAAGACCGTGTTTTATGATTGCGCCAGCTAGGAAAATTCAGTTAACAGTAAAAATATATACATAATCGAAAAATAGAGAAAATATTATCAATTAAAGAGTGATACTTATTTCCATTTTACAAATTTAAACTTCTCTTTGGTACAACCTCTCAAGAAAAAGAAAAAAAAAGAAAGATTAGTCACTTTAGTCACAGAATAGGAAATGAGTCGTCATTTTAGTCCCTGAATGCAAATAAATTGCAAAACAGTCTCTGAATGTAGATCCTGTTAGTCAATTTAATCCCTGAATGTAGACTCCGTTAGTCACTTTAGTCCCCGAAATTGACTAACAAAGTCAACAGTTAAAGAATGTCTTGCAATTTCTTTGTGATAAGGGACTATAATGACTACTCATTTCTCATTCAGGAACTAAAGTGACTAATTCCAAAAAAAAAAAAAAAAACCTTTATTGTCACCGTAGGACCCACATTGGGTTTTTTGTGACCAAAAGTCAACCTATTGACCAAGTTGACAACTTGCTAGTATTCGTAGTCATGGACTCACGGCCCACAACCGGTTGTGATCACATGTTTATGCTTTAGGCCCATCACCTCTGAATATTTTTGCATATTATATTACCAATCGGTGAATTCTTCTTGATATTTTATTTAACTTTTGATTGAACTTTAAATTACTGCAACACTTTTTTTTGAAGGAAGGAAAATTACTAAAACACTATTCACTAGAAATTCGATGGTCAATAGTATTATTATATTATACCAATATTATATTCAAAGATTGTACCAAAAAAAATATTATATTCAAAGAAATAAAATATTTCCTTAAAAAATAAATTAATATTTTTTTCAGGAAAAAAAAATCAATATGTTACCTTAAAAAATATCACATCAATATATCATTGCTAATGACCGATTTCTGATTTTCCATACCAGAAATTGCCATATATATATGGAAATATTTGGCTACTAATTACAAAATAATATCAAATTATGCGGTAATGATTACATATAGTGCCAAATAATGATTACTAATAATTGTGTGAGATATTAATAAAATGAAATATGCGATCAATGCTACAATATTCTCCTTTGATTATTGCTTCCTCTAAGAAGAAAAACTCCTTGACCAAAAAAAAAAAGAGAGAAAAACTCCTTTGTTGCTCCCTCTAAGGAAAAAGTTTGACGTATTTAGCCAAGAATTTAGTCTAAATACATTAACTTTTGTTAATTTAATTTTTCATATATTATTTGGTGGTGCAATTTTTTCTTATATATAGGACCGGAGATATAACTTCGTAGTATTCAATTCTTCCATGACTAATATACAATTGATGAAATTTGTGTAATTAGTTGTGTTGATCCAACCCCTTCACGGTTTTGTTTTCAGGAAATTACTGCACAAAGGTGAGTGGAATCACTATCCGAAATCCAATTAAACATGAAACATATGATTTTTCTGCTTGTCACTTTCAAGGTAAATCAAAAAGTGTATGTTTTTCATGCATTTGTATAGGTATTATTTATACAATTCTCACGTGATGTTTTTTTTCTCTGTAGATTATAAAGAAGAAGCTGACAAAGCTACGTGAGAGAATGGGGTTTCAAACAGCACATAACACTAAGCGGATATCACAACCTGATTTGAAGGCAAAGGAAGACTCGTGCGATGGTCTAATTCCAAGGCCACTAAACTTGACTCATCGTAATCTAACCAATGCCAATTTCACTCCCTCTGGCTATGATTCGTGGCTGGTAAGCACCAATCAAATAATAAAGCACATTATATTTTACATTGTCATATTATTAAGTGATTGTTTCACTCTGTAACCGATCTCAACGGTAGACAGATCTTTACCGTAGATTTGAGATCGGATGGTTAATATATCAAACGCACGATATCACACAATAAAACAATCCAAGTTACCAATTTGAATTGTGTGCCTGGATTGAAGGTGTGTAATTATTAATTATTTTTTTTGACAAGATATAATAATTATTATTATTATTAATAATTAATTGATTAAGTGTAATTATTAATTAATCATGCTGATTATATGTAATCTTTGTTGGCTTGCATTATTACTAGGTAAAGCACCCTTCTGCATTGAGCTCGTTTGATAGATTGATGAAAGCTGCCATTGGGAAAAGGATCGTCGTATTTTTAGATTATGATGGTACCTTATCACCCATTGTAAATGACCCTGATCGTGCTTTCATGTCTGATGAGGTAATTAATTAATTTACCATTCCTATAGTACATTACAAAAAAAAACCACAAATGCGTGTTTGTTCTTTTTTAATTTCCTATTAATTGCGTCAAAAAAATTGAAAAGGAAAAAAGTTCCTATTAATTTTGATATAAATGTATGCATTTAATTTAATTTAATAAAGAGCATGTGGTATTTGATTTAATTTAATTTGATATTAATATAAATAAATGGCAGATGCGTGCAGCAGTATCTGACGTTGCTACTTATTTTCCAACAGCAATAATTAGTGGAAGAAGTAGAGAGAAGGTGAGTTATAAAGCTTACTTAATTTTTTATCTGTTCTTTTTCCTATTAAAAAAAAAAATCTCATTATATAACTTTTTGGTTTAGGTAAAAGATTTTGTGAAGTTAAATAATTTATATTATGCTGGGAGTCATGGTATGGACATAATGGCACCATCAGGGCCAATTAGATCTTCTGACGGCAACCAGTGCTACAACAACACTCTTGACACAAATGTGAGTAATTCCATTTGTGCCAGTATACTTGAACCATTTTTAATTAGAGTATTTAATTTTTAAAGGAAAAGTATTCAATATATGTGATTATGTGCAATGATAACAAACTAAATTAGTAGTATATGACAACATGACAACAGGTAATTTGTGTGTCATGTACCTAAAAAAAATTACTTGTGAGTTTTTGGACCGTCTTAAGATGTTAAAACCGCCGCAATAACCTAAATTTATTTAGTCAATGTTTGGTCGAGCGGTGGAGAGGGGCAAACTCACGTTAACAAGCTCAAACGTGATTTGGTAATGTTGTGATGTTGTTTGGGTTTCAACAATAAAATTGATTCTTATGCTCCAGACTCACATTCAGTAGAAGCAAGTAATAGTAGCTTTTTCAATTGGTAAAATCGATTTTACAAACTCAATGTTACCAAATAATATGAGTTTCGCAATTACCCCTTATATCATATTTATTGTCCGTAAAAAAGAACACGTAAATTATAGTTATTGGATTTGGCACGTTGATTGAACACTGCACAAGGCATTTGCCCTTTGCTGTAACCATCAATAGTTAAAAAAAACATGCTTTTAATACTCTTTTTTTTAAGAAATGCTATTATATACTATATAGTTTTATTTCGTATTTATAATTTTTACATACTTTATTCCCTAAAAAATTCTTTATATTTATAATATAACATGCACATTTTATTGAACAATTTTTTTTATTCAAAAAAAATATAACATGCACATTTTATTGATTTTTTTTTTTTTACAGTTTTATCAAATTCAATAATGCAATACTATAAATAAAAAATATAATTTGAAACAACTAAAACCCATTTTGGTAATTGCACATGCAAAAGCAATTTTCCTCCAAACTATCCAAACAACACGATTTTATTGGAATCACTTTCACATGAATGTATCCAAACATAAATCAATTTACACTCAACTCACTTTTGACCGAAATCAATTCTATCAAACTCAATTCTTTCCACCGCAGAACCAAAGACACACTTAGCCATCAGAAATATCGCGTTTTTTTGAGGTGACTAAAGATGCTTATAAAATAAAGCATTTGATATTGATGTTAATTTTCAGGGCAATATTAATGAAGTTCCATTTCAACCTGCCAAGAAGTTTTTGCCTGCAATTCAAGAGGTCAGCATGTTACATGGGACCAACTTCTGGTGCTGTAATTTAAACATTTTTTTGTTTCTCATTCCTTGAACTAATTGGTTCAATACAGTAATGTTGAAAGATGTAATAAAATCACAGGTGCTGTTTCTTATAAGTTTTTCAGAGAGTTGATGAATGTTACAATCAGAGGATTCAAAATTCAATCACCCAAGTGTCATACTTTTTAAGAATTGAAAACTTTTATTCCAAATATTAAAACATTACTAATTTTAAAATTTATTTCAATAAACAATTTTCTGATTTGATTTCTTGACTACTTCACGTCAACAAATGTTAAATTTTTCACGTCCATCTACATTTTCATACATAGTCACGCCTAATTAAAAATCTTTGTGAACACTCATAAATAAATAGTATTCAATGTATATTAGCACAGTAAATATTATGCAAACTATGGTGTTCAAGATAACACCTCAATATATTTTGTAGTGAAAACTGATGTTTGACTATTTGTGAAAACAGATATTAAGAAAATTGGAGAATGTAATAAAGGACATAGAAGGTGCAAAAATAGAAAACAACAGATTCTGCATCTCTGTACATTTCAGGCAGGTTCATGAAAAGGTACCATTTAATTTGTATTACTTTTTCTATTTATATTTATTTACTATATAGTTCTACATCTAAAGATAATAATGATGTTTGAATCCAGGATTATAACAAATTGGAAGAGAAAGTGAAGTCTGTGCTTGGAAATAATCCACTGTTCTGCTTGACTGAGGGTAAAAAGGTATACTTTGCATTATTTTACCTGTTTATGAAGTTAATAATCAATCCTATTTGATTTCCCATCGGTACTGAATATTTTTTATTTGAATAGGTTATGGAAATAAGGCCATCAATAGAATGGAACAAAGGAAATGCTGTTGAATATTTTCTTGACACATTAGGATTAAGCAGTTCCAGCAATTTCCTTCCTGTGTATATTGGTGATGATAAAACTGATGAAGATGCTTTTAAGGTATATACGCTTACCATCACTTAATTTATTCTGAAGGATATATGTAACATATGCACATATATTCGATATCGAGTTAATAGTAACGGCTTAATTTTCTCAACTTTCTGTAGGTTATAAAAAGAACAGGGCAAGGTTATCCGATTATAGTGTCTTCGACTCCAAGAGAAACAGATGCTTTCTACTCTTTGCGTGACCCATCAGAAGTACTAATCTTCTTGTCAAGGCTAGCAAAATGGAGAAAGGAATAGTACTCAAGAAGTAGATCATCAAAGTGAGAGTTTTAGAGTATGCATGGTTACTTCCCACAATGGTTTTGGAGAAGTGGGTAGGATACTTGTTACTTATTTTCCTTCAAGCAGTAGTTGGTTTGTAAAATAACATTGTATATATAATATATGTTTCCCTTTTGTAAAAATGGTTCCAAGATAGAATAACTTCTCATATAGAGTTATATATTTTGATATCAATGAAGCAAAATCTAAAGGCTATACAAGCAAAAGCTTCACATGATCATTACATTTATAAGTTATAACACTAGACAACTTAACTTATATATTACAGGACATAATAAACTAAGAGGCTTCAAAGGTATAAATTCTTGCCAAAAATGACCTAACGAACATTGAGGTGGTGAATTGAAGATTTTAAACTGTAATTGTACTCACAGTATTATTCTCTTTTTTTCATAAGCACGGACAAATAACGAAAACGTTTGTTCATAAATCATAACGATAATTAAAAATAAGGAACATGTTTTCACAATCTTGTGGAACACTGTTCAATTCAATGAAACAAAACTTCGTAAATGATCACACAAAAATCCTGATAAGATGGCGAAGACATAATTAACAATATCTTCAACTTGTGCAAATTGATAAATCTGTCACATTCTACATTCTCATGAACCTGACCAATAATTGCTGGAACCTATTCACATTGGAATTCGCCTACTAGAATTTCAAGCGAGGACAGATGGAGCTGCTGCCAGCAATCAAGCGTTGGAAGACCCAGTCGCCAGCAGCTGTAAAATCGGTTGAGGACGGCAGGAACTCAGCGTCAAACTCTGGTGGTGAGGATATGGGCTCAACCTCGACTGGATCAGTGGAACCAAACACCTATTGCCCCGATTTATCCAGTCAGAACAAAAGATTAAAAAAAGACAACGAGAAATTGACCGGTGAATTGGCACTTGCGAAGAAGTAGTGCGACGAGATAGTAGCTTTTTTACAGGACATTGTCAATGTGGGACCAAATCAGATTAATCGAATCATCGACAAGAGACGAGTGTGTCCATCCCGGACGTAGTGCGCTTTGATGATGACAACATTGCAATAGGTGAAAAAATAAAAAGAAAGAACATGAAATAAAACAAAGCATTACCCAATAAAATTGGATTATGAACAGGGCTGATCTGGAGAATTGTCCGAATTTTCTTGCTCATTAACAGAACTACTTGAGCCTTCATGAAAAGTTATAGAAAAATAGTTATATATTTTATAATGATATCCTCATGAAAAGTTATAGAGAAATAGTTTGTTACAAATCTAATTGAAATAACCATTTAGATACCTGGTTGCTCATTTTTCCATCTGTAATGATTTCGACCACGGCTGGAAAACCTTTCCCTTGAATTAGATTTCAAATTGCTTGTCTGCCTGTGAAACTGGCCGGGTCTAGAAGACCTTCCCCTCGAATTCAAATTCAAATTCCCTCGTCTCTCAGATATGTTATATGTGTTGTAATATCTCTGCATAAAATTTAAACATTAAAAATATATTATGTTTAACTGAACCAGCAAAAAAAAATGAAATAGAACATTTGCAGGTGAAAGGGTGAAAAGTATTAACCTCATGGTAAGCAAGTGGGTTTGGCATGAAAGTTCCGATGCCTCCACTAAATATGGGAAGTGAATAAGGAACGCATTGGTTTATGTTGCCATGCAAATCAGAAGTAAATGGTGGTGGCATACGAGGAACTGCGGGAGGCACAACGTTCTCAGAACCTGAAGGTCTCCAACTGCAATAAAATTGTGCTCGGAAATCTATTGAATGTAAAATAGGGGGAGGATGATAGAAAAGCTCCTCTAATCGTCCATTCTCACAATACCGTCCATACACAAGATTCTTCCAATAGCTTTCAAAATCACCATATAAAATATCATAAAAGTGGTTCAAAAAATAATGTGAATCTTCAATATGGCTGATATTGTTGTATCTAAATGGAAATTGTGTGATAGAGGAACCAGATGCACGTGGTGACCGAATGACATCATCAACAGTGGTGCTCTCATGCCTGAAGATGTCCATGCTCAACATGCCGACGGTCCTTGAGCTTCGAGTTTGAGAAACAACAGATGCATCTTTTAATTCTTCTAATTGATTATCAGACTTTTGGTAAATACCCTGAGACTTGAGAAAAGCTAGATCCTGCTCATCCTCAAATTCTTGACATGTTGGCTTTCCAACTTTTTTATTTCTTATATCAAGATTATAAATGCTGACACAAATCCAAGAACCATTCCCATGTCTATTCCACGTGTTTTCGAAAAAGTGATCAAATTCAGAAATCAGATACTCATCGATGCAGTCCAACATTCGCATCATCCGCTTAGCACCATATGCAATTGCACTCTTTATTCTAAAGAAATTACCTGTAGAGTAGATTATAACCAGACAATCAGATATTTAGATAGAATAAGGAACATGAGTAATAGGAAAAATAAGCTATCTTCTTGAACACAGACTAGAATTAAAAAGCACGAAAAATATAATAAAAGAAGTTGATGAGTACAATAAAATTACTTCAAATATACCATAGGTAGAGCACGAGAGAGGCAACACAAATAATCAATCACCTAACTTATATTATCTCTAGATATATGGATTATTAGTCTTGAAATCATATCTAGCTACAGGTCTAAAAGGGCATCTAAAATTTGCAAGAGTTTGGATCCACTTAGAGATTTTGTTTATCAAAATTACATTTATGGGAGAAAATACATTTATTAATTTATCACACCCAAAAGTGGAAAAATATGATTGCTCTTAAGACTATACTGCAGACACTTCATACAACTTCTAAATTCAGCGAACAAATTAACGTTCTTTTTCTTACACGTATGTAACAGAAACATCTTTGAAAAAAAGAATTGTTTCAATGAAGGTTTTAAAGTGAAATACCTTTACTGATGCTACGCCCCAGGTTGTTGTTTGCATGCAGAGGATCAATAATATTGATGTGTTTGGAAACAAAATGCTTCTCGTGATTTTCCTGGTTGCGCCAACCATAACATAACTTACTAGCAATAAGAAAGCTTTCTGTGAGCAGTAAGTCTTGGCGATCTTTTCTTGGACATTCGGCTGTCGCAATTTTGAATTCAGGATAAAAAAGAGTAAAGGCTATCATCCATAATGAAGAGAACATATTATTCAAGATATATGATCAACTCAAGAAATTTTTTCCACATACCAGTCATATTAGGAAGTGAGTCTAGGGGCACTGGTCCACTCAAGCTAATGCAATAGTTTCCCCAGTCAAATTTACTAAACAACTCCAGAAATCGAAACAGTACCTAAGATATGCCAACAATAGGATCAAAATAACATAAATTTTTATTTTCTTATACTTCATATAAGTCATATTAATATTAATATATACATCAAAATAATCAAGTTTGTCACCTCAAGTGGTCCAATAAATTCATTGTTGTAAAGATTAAATATGTACATGACTAAAATTTCCAACGCATAAGTTGAAAAGAGTCCACTCTTAGAACCCAAGAGACGACTCTCATGGTAACACCAAGCTTTTATCAATATTACACTGCGCTTGAATATATGATTCCGACTTATCAAATAATCAACCTGCAATAATCGATTATTTTTTAGAGATCTTGCAAAATAAAAAATATGCTTGAAATCACAACTTCCCATAATAAATATTACCTCGTCCAAAAAACAAAGTGAGCATAAACCACTCAATTGGTTGAAAGATATGTCAATTACAATTTTTTCAACCAAGCACTTAATGATCTTCACCTGACATTGAACAACAAAAAACACGCAAAGGTTGAGAAATATTTTTATCAAGGGTTTTTTTTATCAATCATCGGAACAACTTTTATATTTGGACACTCGTAAATACTATACACACATTTAACGCATTATTTTCTCTCTGTCTCTTTGTTCCTATCACATCACTTAAACAATCAACATAGGAAATTATATATGAAATTGCATTGCATTGGATAAGAAGAAAATACCTCTGCATTGACAAGCTGAACCTCTTTAACCCTAAATTTAGAAAACTCGTTGTTCATTTCACTTTCTAATATTTGCTGAATCTGAGGGATGAAAATTTCAGGAAATAGTTCATTGTTTCCAAAAATTGTGAGATCAATATCTCCATCAGGTAAGTAAGTCTTCAAGGGTACTGATCCAAATTCAAAAACCTGTCATTTAATAAATAAGTCCCGTTATTATTCATACAATACTATTTTATTTTTTATGTCAACTAGCTTAGTGGTTAGAACTCACACAATTTAATTGTGGAGAAGTGGGGTGTCCATGTTCGAACCTCAACCCCTGCATATAATATGCAATATCCCTACCAACTGAGTTAAGCTCACGGGATCATACAATACTATTATTCATAAATAAAGAGAAATTGACTTGTTGATATTAATATTATGTTGGTTTAAGTGAAATTAGACTCAAATATCTAAAGTAAGATATTAGATTCGAGTCTTGTAAATTAAATAAAAATTTGATTGAAAATGAAGACTTTATTAAAGTTGGTCAAGTTCTTTAAAAAAAAATTAAAGTTGGTCAAGTTATTAGATAAAGATAAGTTAAAGTAAAAAAAAAAAAACAAGTATAGAGCAATGAATATCCAAAATTTTCATTGAAGAAATCCACATTATCAAATAGAAGTACTAATAATTATTCTCTAACACAATTTTTAAAATTTCGGTTAAAAAAAAAGTAAAAACCACACAATTTTTAAAATAGTCTCGTCTATTTAGTTGAAATTTAAATTTTACTAGCTAAATTATTTAGGTCTAACATAAATTTGGTAAATTTTAATTAATAGAAACAAGTGTGTTAAAAAAATAAGTGTTATACATCATGACATAGCATTTTTCTTTATGAAAATTCAAAATGCAACAAACTTGGATATCTCTCTCTTTTTGACAAAACAAACATGGATCTCTTATTAAAAGAATTATAAAACAGTCAAAGTTTTAATTTCTATAACATGCATGCCAAACACAAGTAAAGCTACGTAATTCATCTCCTTTAGGAATTGTTCCAAGTACCAAATACATATAGACTCTCGTTGCTTATTATAACATGATCTAAAGTTTAACTTAGTTGCATCGACAAATATAATATGATGAAAGTGAAACTTTAGGATAACTGTTTGCATTTAACTACATTTAAATGGCAAAGTGTGTGCGAAAATATTTTTCCAACCTATTCAAAGGTTTGCCTTAATTAGATGATGTTACGTAAATCATAACTAAGATGAATTCTACATGGCTTCAAAATACAAACATTAATGAAAAGCTCGAGATATTTTCGGTAACTAAAAAAACAATGGATGGGGTGCAATCCAACACAAGGATTTCATAACTATAACTACACTGATAAATAATTAATGATAGTAGAAAATGAAGTAGATTTTATGTACCTTGACAGGGACATGGCTGGTGATAAGGCACTTAATGTAAGATACAATGTTATTTCGAAGTGTTTCTGATTTAGGATTGGGCTCAATAAATTGAAGTAGCTCTATAGTTCTATCTTCAACTTTTGACCATCTGCTTCTTTCAAGTACCTTAGGAACAAAGATTTCTTCACTACATAAGAGACCATTTGGAACAAAATTATTTACCATGGTTGGTTGTGTCTCCTGCATATGGACAAGGAAATGAGATAATTAAATATTTATTCACCATGGTTAGTTTTTGTTTCCTGTTGAAAAGGAAAAAAAAAAAAAAGCTAAACAAATGTGGGTAGTACTTTTTGTTGTTACAAGCACATTTTTAGTTAAAAAAAATACATAAGCAAGTAATTGAGTTCAAGTAGTTATGAAATCTCTCTAGAACGAATCATTCGAAAAAACTTAAGTTCGATTTGTAGTAGAAACATCTTTTGATTAACTCAATCATTGTTACAAAACAAAGCAATTATTAATTAACAGAGATAAGAACACTACGCAAATATTAAGTTCGGCGTAAGCTAATTAGCTCAACAAAATTGTGAATAATATACAAAAATCAAACTTTTAATTTGGCTCTCTACTAGCAAACAATGCGCGGTTATCAAAATCGAAAAGTATAAAATTTGTGTCCTAGTAAAAAATAATGTATAACTATAGGCTTTAAATATATGAGATCTAATTCATTAGATCGATAAATAATAATGTATAACCAGCTTTAAATATAAGAGATCTATTTCATTAGATCAAACAAGACAAATAAATCATTGAAAATGCACAAATATGAGGTATTTAATATATCTATGAGAAATGATATATGTAGAACCATTTTGTGACAACTTTTTGACAATTTTCTTTCTCATATTCACATTATGCTTTTCTTCTATCTCTTCTTTTTTTTTTCTCCATTGTTTTTGACAAATGAAAAGAGAAAAAAAAGAAGTTGCCACCAAAAGTTGTCTCAAATGGTTGTTCAAATATCACTACTCTACGTCTATAGTTGCGCATACACCAGAATAACATTTTGCTATCCTTACACAATCGATGAAATAATATAAAATAAGTAAATAGAACATAAATATAAAATAAAAAAAATCTTCGCTAATGTGAAGTTCTCAAACTGCTTGACTTTATCGTATAAAAATAATGGTATTACATAATATTGAGTCAATGTAATCCTCTCCAGTTATTGTATAGATCCAGTTGGATAGAGAGAAAGTCCTACAAAATAATATTATTATTTTATTTTGGTGGGTCAATTTCTCTCTTCAATTGATTTTTTTTTTTTTAGGCACTCTTCAATTGTAATTTTCTAGTTACAAAAAAAGGGGATCAACTCTCAATTGAATAAGTATTTATACTTTCTCATATCTTGCCCCTCCAAAAAAATTATTAATAAGTATCTATACAACATTGTAGCATATCGTTTGATTTGATCCATTATAAACAACAAAAACATGATTAATAGAAAAAGAGATGACATCCAATGAAATCAGCAAATGAAAAGCATATTGGATCTTCTCTTTCTTGATCTAGTCCAAGCCCCATCAAAAGATGAGAACCAAGGAAGAAAAAAAGAAGAAAATTATTGATTTCATGAGTCTCACATAGAAAAACATAAAACAATAAAAATTTCATAAAATCATCAAAAGAAAAGAGACATTGAACCCTAAGTAAGATCACTTTCAAGTATTTTGCATAATCGATAAGAAACAACATTAAAATTAAATATCGGAATTGAAGTTTGAGATGATAAAAGGGAAGTTTGTGTGGAACATACAAAAGAAAGTGTGGATCAAGAGGTGAATGAAGAAGAGCAAAAGATTGCAAAGTAGTCGATTAGTAGCGGAGAGAGTTGAAATTTTTCTAAATATTTGAGTTCAATGTGAAGTAACGAGGTTTGCAAATGATGGAATTTATTCACATACCAAATGACCTGAGATACTAAATTGTTGGTTTAACGACATCATCATCTTGGAAACAGACTCATACCGATAGATCACAAAAAGTGTTGGTTTAATGGTGTAATCATCTTGAAAACAGACAAAACTCATACTGATATTTCACAAAACACAATGATAACTATGAGAGACATTGGTACTTGTGAATAGTCTAAATGTTTTATTTTGTTTATAATACTCCATATGCCTCTAATATAAACACTTATTGCATATTTTACATATACTCCGTCCGACCACTTAAATAAAAATGTACTTTTTAGATTCTTTAAATAATTGATGCATCAGACCTATATTATTGTCGAGATACAACAGTTATTCAATGAATTTAAAATAATTTTTTTCTTATAATAGTGATCGAGAGAGTATTAAAGAAGTCAACATAAATATTTGCATGAAATTTAGGATGACTACGATATACATTGGTACTTGTGAATAGTCTAAATATTTTATTTTGCTTCTAATACTCCCTATGTCTTAACTATATGCACCTGTTATATATTTCACGCACATTAGAAAAAATTGGTAGTGCAATTCATGTGTATATTTTGCGAATAATTATTACGAAAGTACCCTTTATTTTGATTTTTCATATTCTAAATTAAATTAGTAGTATTAATTAGAATTATGTTTAGAAAAAATAAATAAATATGCACCTAATAATTTGAAAGAAACTTTATATTTATGGTCAAAAAAGTTTCACAAAAGGTGCTAATAGATAGGGACAAAGTGAGTATAAATAAAAAACTAACATTTTGATGGAAAATATTAAATCACTATTTTTTTATTGATTAAAGCACTATTTTTAATGGCAATAAAATTGACCTTATATAAAAAATAGTAAAGTAATTTAAGAATTGAACAGGGACTTGAATATATCCCCATCTTCCGCCCTTTTTTTAGCTTGGTTGAACTTAAACCGTAAGAAATATCAAATATCATTTATTTATTTTTTTGACAAAATCAAATACCATTTATTTTTTTATTTTTTTAGGTAATCATTAATGTTTTTTATTATCAATGCTTTTATTATCAATTCTACATTTTACAATAAATGCTTTTCATTTTTAATGAAAATAAATATCATTTTTTATGATACATTTAATATTTGGTTTCTCTTTTTAATTTTCATTCTTAATTTATTTAAGAAATTATTATTTTATAATCATGAATATGAATTTTCTTTTAAATTTTTTGAAATTAATTATATTATATTATAATATAATAAAGTTTTCTTAAAATGAAAACAAACAAAACCAAAAATAATATTTCACAGAAACCTATGACAACTATGATAAGCATTGATACTTGTGAATGGTTTATATATTTATTTTATTTTATTTCTAATACTCTCTATTCTATAATATAAACATTCATCGTAGTCCTCGTGAACTTAGTTCAGTTGGTAGGAACAATACATAATATACGCAAGGTTTGGGGTTTGAACCCCAGCTACCACAAAAAAATAAAAATAAACGCTCATCGTATATTTCTCATATATTAAGAAGTTCATAATGATATTTCATAAAAATCAATGATGCAGTGATAAACATATGAATAATTTAAATATTTTATTTTATTCGTAACACTCTCTACGTCTCTACTAATTAATACCCATGGATATTTCATATATATTAAGAAATAAACTTTTTTAAACGGATTTGATTTTGAATTTTTATATTTTAAAATAAATTATTGGTATTAATTAGAGATATATTTATATAAAATAATAAATACACTTAATAATTTGAAGGAATGTTTATGCATATGAACAATTTATTTTTTTTTCTTTCAAAAAAAAAAGAACAATTTTTTTCTTCTTCTCAAAAGATGCTTATAGATTCCCTAAAAAAAAAGATGCTAATAGATGGAGATGGAGGGTATAAATCAAAAATTAATAATTGTATAATAAATTCTTTTCATTTTTTAATGAAAATAAATTTCATTATTTTATAATACATATCATATTTGGCATCTAATTTTCTCTTAACTTTCATTTTCATACTTAATTTATTTACGAATTTACCATTTTATAATCATGCATTTAACTTGTCTTTTAAATTTTCAACAATTCATTGTATCATATTGTAATAAAATAAAATAAAAAGATTTTTTATAAAGATAACAGTCAAATCTCATAAGGATGATTCACAAAAATCAAAGATGATTATGATAAACATGGTACCTTTGAAGACTTTATCTAATGTACATAAGTAAAATGTTCTAGCATCTTATGCAAATGTATTTTTCACCGTTGAATCAAGGAGAATGTTAACCAATGTCTTTATAATCTAAAATTCGACAACGATGTAAGTAAAATCTGACTAAAAATTGTTTCTCTCTCGAATTAAACTTATGTTCTCATGAATAATTTTTCATTGGTGAAACTCATTAACTTTTAAGTCAAATTGCTTGGTTATAAGCATAGTTTTGAAAACCGAACCGAATCGGCCGGTCGAACTGGTCCAACCGTGAATCGGTGGGGTAGCCGGTTCGAATTGATTAATGGATCAAACCGGTGACAACTAACCAAACTCGGTAAAAACCGGTGACCCGACGGTTTGTACAAACCGAGCGAGTCAATGTCACGTTTTCAAAAAATTCTGAAAATTGGCATGGTAGAGATTCAAACTCACAACCAACAGCTAAGACATATGCTTTAACCAATGCACTAAATGCTCCTTTGTGATTAGTTTTACTTTTTAACAATTATATATAAAACATTCAATGGCAGAGTTGAATCTTCACTTAGCATTCATTGTTCACGTATGCTTGAATTTTTTTTACACTATCACTTATTATTTTTTTGAAGCCGTGTACTTGTCATGTATGCTTCAATTCTTTTTTTGACTAATTTGGTTAAAATAAGTTGTAATTTATTTTATTTTATGTTTTTGATAAAAAAAAAAAAGTTTGTAACTTTTAATGGGCCAAATACCTCCCTAGGTCCTTTAAGTTTCACGTTTGTTTCAGATAGATCCTTTAAGTTTCGAGTTTGTTTCAAATAAGTCCTTTAAGTTTCTAAGGTTTCAGATAGGTCCTTTAAGTTTCGAGTTTGTTTCAGATAGATCATTTCTATCAACCTCCGTTAAACCAAAGTTGATCTGTCCGTTAATTAAAAATATTCCTGTAAAAAAAATTGTTTTAAAAAGGTCCCTGACCCCATTTTTTTTGCTGACATGGGATGGCTTTGCCCACGTGGCAGTTGCTGACTGTGCAACTTTTGCCACGTGGCCCTGACGCGGTTGTCTACGTCATTAAAAATTTTAAAAATATTTTAAAAATTATGAAAATTATTTTTTAAAATTGAAAAAAAATTAAAAAATCATAAAAAATTTCCAATTCTTTTTTGAAATATGAAGAAAAAATTGGAAATTAGTTTTTTTTTTAAATCTGGAAATAAATGTTTGAAAAATAAAATTAAAAATTATATAATCTCAAAATTTATAACTTTTGAAAATATAATTTTTAGTATTTTCGAAAAAAATGTAATATATCATTTTCAAATTAAAAAAAATGAATTTTCGAAAATTTAATTCTCAGTTTTTTTTTTCCGATTTTTTAATTTTTTTATGATTTATTTTCTGATATTTTTAATTTAAAAAAAAAAAGAATTTTCAAAATTTTGAAAAGAAAAAATAATAATTAAAAATCGAAAATTTAATTTTCTGTTTTTTTTCTCAAATTTTTGTGATTTTTAAATTTATTTTCTGATTTTTTTAATTTAAAAAAGAATTTTCAAAATTTTGAAAAAAAAAAATAATTATGTGACATGCCACGTTGCAAAAGTTGCACAGTCAGCAACTACCACGCAGCCAAAATCATGCCACTTCAACTGAATAGTGGAGGCATGGACCTTTTTAAAACAAAAAAAAAATTTATATGGATGTTTTTAAATTATTTTTTTACGAAAATTAAAACTCGCACAAATTACAGGAACCAATTAGCATTTAAAATTTTATCTTTTGATTACGAAATTGATCTTTTTACGAATCCTAGGATCACTTTGTAAATAGATGACAGAACGGAGGGTTTTTCAGACATCTCAGTTCCAGTCTCAGAAAACGACAACAGCAGCCAAAAAAAGGACAAACCAACCAATGGCGATATGGTAATAAAATCTCAGTAACAGTAAGTTGGTGAAGTATTCAAGGAAACAATGAAAAACACACATTTCACATTTTTGTTTTTTTCTCCTTTTACTTTCATCATCATTTAAATTAATAAATAAATAAATAAATAATTCAAGATAGATAAATGAGAGAGAGAAGAGTTGTTGGTGGTGGATGACGGTGCAACGCGTTCCTTTCTTTTTTTTGTCAAACTTCTCGAACCTTCCATCGCCGGAACGGAAATTCGATCTCCGATCGTCGGAATCAATACGTAGTTATTCGTTCTAGATTCGATCGCCGGTGGCGTATTGCGTTTATCGGCGATGGAGAAAATGAACGGAACTGAAAACAACGGAGTGTTTAACAGCACGGAGATGGAGTACATCAGAAGACATCACAATCAACAGCCTGGAGAGAATCAGTGCTCTTCTGCACTTGTTAAGCATATCAGAGCTCCTGTTCCTCTTGTAATCAATCTTACTTTACTTACTTTTCATTATTCATTTTCCGTTTTTGATTTTGTAGATTCTGTTTTTGGTCTATGAATTGATAGTTGAATCTCTGGAACACCGATACTTCTGATGAAAGATGTGTCTGATGTGCCGGTGTCAGCACTCTCTGACAAGATGTAATTACATTCAATTAATTCATTTTTCACTGGAATGCAGAATATAGAAACTATGTTGATTGAATTAAATGATTCTGCTATGTTTCTCACTGGAATTGCTAATTTTGTTGGAATTGATAATTGATAGTTTGAATGATTCTGCTACCGACACTTCTGATGAAATGTGTGTCTGGTATCCGACATGTGTTGGTGTCTTACACCGACACATACACATGCAAATTACATTCAATTAATTCATTTTTTCAAATTTTTACCGGCGGTGTATGTGTCAGTGTCGTGCTTCATACTTGAATATGATGATGATCTAGTTATTTGTATCTGCAGTTGATATTATGATGTGAAGAGTTTAGCTGTGGCAATATGTAATTCAGAATTTAGAAACTATGTTATTGAATTGAATGATTCTACTATGTTTCTCAATGGAATTGCTTATTTATTGTGTTTATTTTTTATTTTCTTTCTCTAGGTATGGTCTTTGGTGAGGAGGTTTGATCAGCCGCAGAAATATAAACCATTCGTGAGCAGGTGTGTGGTGAGGGGAAACCTTGAGATTGGGAGTTTAAGAGAAGTTGATGTTAAGTCAGGGCTTCCTGCTACAACTAGTACTGAAAGATTGGAGGTCCTTGATGACAATGAGCATATTCTAAGCATCAGGATTATTGGTGGTGATCATAGGCTTAGGGTATGATTACTTCCTTACCGTAATTTACCTTCTTTTTTCTTTTGTTGAAACAATAAAACATTTCCTCAACCACTCATTCTGAAATTTCTATCCACATATTGCATGCAATTTCACGTGTGATTATGATGAACTAATTATATATGTTTGTGTGTGTAAGATACACATTGCACCGTTAGAAACAGAATATACATAATTAATCTCTGCTGGAAACTTTAAAAATCTCTAATCCATATCTGGGATGTTGATACCGTTAGGGAGGTCTATTAGTTCGTTGTTGAGTGTGTACATTGTATTTCATTCATATAATTGACTGAGAGCAACCATGTGTGCTGTTGTGACAACTAACAAGATGTTCAATAGTAGACTTCATTATTTTGAACAGTGATTATATTTGTTGCATTATTCTGAGTAGTATAAGCTCTAGCCAGTAGTATTAATATTATAAGGGAAATGTTAAATAGTGCCCCCGGGGCACTGGTTAAGGACTTTAATTAGTAACTTTTTATTAAAGTTTGTGTAATAAAGTGCATTGGAAATTGAAACTTTGACATTTTTAAAGAATAATTACTTGACCTAGAATGCTTAAAGAGTGCCCCGGGGGCACTCGTTAACAATACCCATATTATAAACGTCATTTATTACATTTGGGGTGGAAGGAATTTTTGTTATCCTTTTGTCTTTATGATGGTAAGCCTGGTACTTGTTTCCGATGCATAGGATCTCTACTTTCTAATGTTTTCTATCATAATTTCTTGAAACCTGCAAACTTTCACTGCAGCTCTTCAAGAATTTGCTTCTCCATTCTTGCTCAACTGATAAGTAGCTTCTAGATTTGCTTTAAGATGCAATATCCATAGCTCAAAGATCGGAGCTCGATATTAGTTTATAGGTACATGGTCAAAATAGGAAGGAAATAGATGAATGAAGAGATCATTATTGAATAGCTTCTCTCCCAAGAATTCAAGTTAACAGAGACTGAATGTTTACAAGAATTCCCAGAATTTAAAAGCCTGGTCTAGTCCATGTAAAACTAACTAACCAGCTCACTGCTACACTTAGGTTCTCTCCCTCTAGTTATATGCTTTTTTTTAATGGCGCCGCTAGTTATATGGTAACAGATATTCCTAACAGTGTTTCCTATCATATATTGCTAAGAATGGTCTAAATTTGATTCTATTTCGAGTCATGTGCATCGTTTTACAAAGGAAAATTATCTGTTTAAGTGTCGGTTATTCTGCTGGCTTAAAGTTAACGTAGTTGTCATTTGTCAACAAGTTCCTTGATGTTTGGTTCTTCTGGTTTACATTGTTCCCTGTGCGTAGCTAAAATTTTCATTGTCTAGGAATTCAACCAATTGTCAAACCAAGGACATGTTTAAGATTCCTTGAATTCTTAGGCCACTAATTAACTGTCATAGTTTGCTAACTTTGAAACTGATGTTCCTATATTATGATGTCTCTAGAATTGCTTTGGGCCCGTTTGGATCAGCTTATTTTAGAGCTTATATAAAACAGCTTATGCAAATAAATAAGTTTTTATGTATTATTTATAAGTTTTTAAGGTAGTTTATGAAGATACAGTTTTCGTTAGTGATAGCTTATAAGTTAAAATAAAAACTTATTTATTTGCATAAGCTATTTTTCATAAGCTCAATCCAAACAGGCCAAAAGCCTAAGTGCTTAAGCCACAAGAATGGTTTAATACAAATACAACCAAGATTCCTCTGAGTCAATAATATCTCTTCACTTTGGAGATGTTCCTTTCAAGGTGTATAATTTTATTCCCAAGAACACTGTCCGGGAATGTTACTTTTAGGTAAATTTGAAAACATTCTGGTCAGCATTTAATATTTTGGGAATATTTTTCAAAATTTAAATGATGCGAGAAAGAATTGGAAATTAATATTCCTAATATACCTTTCATTCTCATGCTATGTGAAAGAGTATATCCACCTCTGATTATGGAATATAGATCAAGTAATCCTGCTATGTGAAAGAGTATATCCACCTCTGATTATGGAATATAAATCAAGTAAAACATGGAAGGGTCATTTTCCTAGACTCGATATTGCCTTAGATTGTTTTGGTCAAGGCTTGCACTTAATTTGGAAATGTCATATATTTTTTATTTCTTTCTGTTGCATGCAACTGTTTACCTCCTCCTCCACCTCACTTAATTAACAACAAAAACGGTCTTTTGTTTTCCAGAACTACTCATCTATCATGTCCCTCCACCCGGAAATTATTGATGGAAGACCAGGAACCCTGGTAATTGAATCTTTTGTGGTAGATGTACCAGAGGGGAATACCAAGGATGAGACCTGCTACTTCGTTGAAGCCTTAATTAAGTGCAATCTCAAATCACTTTCAGATGTCTCAGAAGGGCATGCTGTGCAGGACCTCACTGAACCACTTGATCGGATGCATGAGTTGTTGATAAGTGGCTGAGAACTTTCTGCCACGGATGAAGCTTCGGGGGCTTTCCGATCTTGGAGGCTTAGGAGACGGACTGGCAAGTGGAAATAGTGTCTGTTTCATATGTTATAGACTTTGTAGCATTTGCTTATTTAGTCTGTTTTATTAATTTCTCTGTTATATATGCTGGTTTCTCTCTTTGGTAGTGTTAAAGAACAGAATATTTTAGACAGGTGTCTGAATCCAGTACAGTAAAAGGTGAAGAAGGACCATGTGCTTCAGTGTGATCTTCATGTCATGTTCTTTCTGTATATAGGTGCTGGTGAAAGTTGGTCTGTAAAATTGTTTTGATTAGTTGCAGTAAAATTCCATCATTTAGCTGAGGATACTTATATATAAACAGATCTCAGACTTCTTTGTTTCATTATCTAGCAGCATTATTATAACTTTAAATTCAGCAATCATATTTATATGAAACAAAATCATAGAAATGTCTCAAGAGTGAAAAATCAGAAAATATGGAGATTTTTTTTGTGTGCGCGCGCCAATAGCCATTATGACATTAATTTAGACCTGGTAACATTAAAAAATTATGGAAAATGCTAACAAGTGCCCTTAGGGCATTGTTTAAGCATCCAAAAGTAGTTATGACTTTTATATGTATTTGACTTGTATTTTCAAAACAAAATTTCTTTTTGTGGGTTCCTTAAACAATGTCCTTAGGGTACTTGTTAGCAAGACCCAAAAATTATTTATGATCAAAGGTCACTTTAATGTGAATGATGATGATAATTGGAAAAAACACAAATGATTCCGTAAGGAAAACACTTTTTTGGTAGGCCATTAAAAAGACATTTAAATGATACGCATATGTTTTTTGGAAGGTGTATCTCGAGGTGAAAGGAACAATTGTCGTAGAAAATAGATGAAAAAAGAGTAAAGCGATGATAAGGAAAAGGAAGAGGATAATTAATGCTAGGGTTCTTATCAATGGTTTGACATTTTGGTGCTGCCACGTTAATAATTTTGGATTTGATATCGTGTTAAAGATAATGTCTGTTCGTTGTTATTTTTTCTTATTAAAAAAATACGTAGAAATATACAGTTGTTTATTAGATGAATTATGTATGGAATATATAACTCTTGCATATATATCCAATTAAGTGATACATAATGTCGTTTGTTGTTAGTTTTCAATTATTTTAAACTTTCTTTTTAACAAATTAAAATGGAATATAATACTCAAAAGCAAAGTGATTCACCCCACACAAGGTGTGCTAAAGTGATGAATCACCTAATGTCTATTACATCACCATGACACCTAAAAAAGATGCCTCCACCAATAAAAAATAAAAGCACAAATACAAATTACATGACACTCATACAAAGGAGTGGATGTCGCCACCAATCGTGAAAACCAAAAGCAATGGGCACAAAGTCGAAGATAGCCAAAGGAAGGAATTAAGCTTCACTTTGTCAACAATACGGAGAGGATCAATAACCGCATCTGTGAAGACTTGGCTGTTTCTCTCCTTCCATATTGCCCAAACACAAACAAATCAAATAACCTTGAGATAAAAGAGTGTAGGTCGCGGCAACCCCGCCAAATGAATAAACTAAGAGTAATGATCCTTAATGGAACCTGGAGGAACAAAAGAAAACCCAAGCCAATGAGAGACTAGAAACCAAACTCTTCCAAATGATTCACATCCTATGAAGAGATGATCCGTCGTTTCTATTAAACCACATCCTCCAACACATAAACTGTCGTTTGGTTGTAGAACATGTCGTTGCACCAGAAACATCAAATATTATGAATTTAATGTTTTTATTTTAAATGAGTTAAGTTATGAGAGTTCAGTAGGAGCATGGCATACCTGATACCTTAACAGTTAACCTCATAGTGGTTACTAGTAGTAAGTATTTAGAGATTGCCCACCAACTAAATTCTAAAGCTAACAACAGGAGTTGAACCCACGCTCTTACGGGGCCTAGATTGGCTACAAGTTTAAATATTGTTCTGACCATTGGCAAGGAATGAGAAAGGAGAGCAAGAGTCACAAGAGATTATTTGAAACACAAATTAGTTTAATATATTAAACTGGTAACTGGGAAATAGAATACTAGCAAAGATAATCAAGTATTTATTAAACCATTATTTAAATAAAATAACAAATATTGTGGTGACCGGATATCAAAAGCATAATTTTTAACTTATACATCACAACTTTGTCAGAAAAAAACATACACATCGACAATTATTCGGAATCACATTTATATTTCAAATGAGGTCGCATGTGGTCAAAACACTGGCACCCAAACATGCCATGAAGTTTCCATGCTAGAAAGTTAAATAAAGCTATATTCTGCCATCGATTTTTCATGTTATTTGTTTTTAATGAAAAAATAATAGTAAAGAAAACTACACTCACGAACTTACTATCCAAAGCTAAAGAGCAAGCAATATCATAAGATAAAGATACTACTTATTAGAATTATTTTTCAATACCATTTCCCAGACAAACTAATTGTATCCAGACCTAACCCAAAAAGACCCGAACAGAACATTTTGTTTGGAAGTAAGCCAACTAAAAGTTGATGGCCAATTGCATGCTGATTCCCATTCAAGATATGCATATAAAAAACGAAAAAATGAGAAGTATCCTATTTGAGGTTCAAAACATAATCAAATGACAGCCAGTTTCACCAGATGGGAACTCTAATTCGAATCACTTCTGCAGAGGCTAGCTGACTCTTGGTAAATGTAGATCTATTGAGACACAGAAGCACGCTATTGAGTACGATCAGATCCATATGCGGGCAATGTGGATGTCGGCTGTAGCATGTCATGATTTGGGAAATGTATTCCTAGTGGCATGTTTCCAGGTGGCATTTGCATTGGCCTTTGCAGTGGCATGCTCCCAGGTGGCATTTGCATTGGCACATTTCCAGGTGGCATCTGCATTGGCACATTTCCAGGCGGCATTTGTAGTGGCCTTTGTAGTGGCATGCTCCCAGGTGGCATGTTTCCAGCTGGCATGTAAATGTTATTGTGCATCTGTAATGGCATAGATTGAGAAACTGCTGGTAGAGCTGTTCCCCATCCTGCCTGAGACTGAGGTATCATAGCTGGGTCAGAAATTGGAGTATATTGAGACCCATTATATTGCTCAGCAGGAGGAACCATCATGGGAACAGGTTGCCCTAAAATTGAGGGCTGAGTGTTCACAACTGGTATCATAGGAATGGTATAGTCTCTACTCCTATCATTATTGACCTGTAATTACAAAAATCATCATTGAAATTAAACCGAATCTGTGAATTCATATTACATGCAGCAAGCTTACAAATTTATTAACCAGTTGATCGCTGCCATTGCTTCCCCTTCGGAACACATAAGGAAAATATAATACTGAACAACAAATCTAAAATTACGACAGGTTTCTTGTATTAATATTATCACATTTTTATTTTATTTTTGAAATACAGTCAAGAGATTCAGAAAGCTGTGATGGAGATCAATGATTATACAGAACCTTTCAAGACTCAAAGTTGAAGGATTTTCAGTGCATGATACACCGACATCATCCCAGAAAGGAATATCAAGGTCTATAACTAGATAGTCCAGTTTTTGAGTACATTTAACTAAGTATAATCTCATTTCTCTCATCTTTGAGGTTAAATGACATCAATCCTCAGTCTGGGTTAATTATTTACCTTAATACTAAGATCTGTATGACGTGAGTACGAAAGGTGAAGCTTGCAAAAACCTCCATCATATATGCAGTGTCCTTCCAAGGCTTCTTTGGCCACAACAGCTGTCTGAGTATCTGCAAGCCATAGCATGTAACTCTGAATTCTCAAACTTACAGTGACAGAATGACAGTCCAAAATAAAACAAGGCAAGTAGTAAATCTCTGACTGCTGATAGGTTGAAATTCCCCATGTTTCGATGCCGAGTCAATGACATAAAAATGCATAGATAACACTTGAACTATCATTGTTATACCTATCAAAGATAAGTATAGGCATTGCTGAGGAGATTCCTAGCGAGAAACATACCCAGAATCCTCGAGAAAACAACAATATCTTTGGAAATAGTTTAAGGAAAATTGAGAGACCATTAGACCAAGAAGGTGCAGCTATATGTATCTTTGTTAAATATTTCTATCCAAAATAAATCAATCTCAGTAGGATCACTTTTGTTTGATGGATTATTAGATCACAAGAGGCAGGGTCTCCCCAGCAATACTGCAAACAAAGGAGTTCATCTACATGCATATGCAAATGAATACTGTAACACTTGCCAGTTTCCTCAATAAGCCGTAAGTGTTCGATTTTTTCCATAGAATTGGACAACATAGAAGCACATTTGAGAACTTTCCCCAAATCCAATGTCTAAAGCTTTAGGTGATATGGAAAACAGTCGGCAAGCACACCCACTTGGTTTGCATTTTGCACTAATATTAAATTATTAATAATGTAGAGTACAAACATAATATATCCAAATGCTGACCAATTAAATTCTTTAAATAATCTAGATCGAACCTGGATATTGAATCAGAGCCTGTAAACCGCCATTCTTATCAAACATTGCAATCTTTTGGATAGGACCAAAAGCAGAGAAAACCTATCATAAACAAAAAAATAGTAGAATATTATTACCTAAGCTGTATTGTCAAAAGATAATGTAAAAACGGTTGATCAGGCTTAAAAGTACCATATGTAAAACATCCAATGTTACAGCATATTGCATGTTCTCAATAGATGCAAGAAGAACATTACTCTCAGCCTCCAGTCTTTTCCCATCCAAACCAATCATGACCTGAATTTTTTTTTATAAATGAGTACTTCAAAAAAAATCTTCAGTATACAAAGTCCGCATACAAGGGAAACCCTTGGCTGAAGGCACACATAACTGATGATGCATGAAGAAAACATTCAAGTTAACTTTAGCAATTTGGAGGTTTTCAATTACACAAAGCAGGTGGCAACATATCTAATATGCTATCCCTTAAAACAAAACAGCCAAAACATTACCTGTCCACCTCCCTCAATGGCTGATTGAGCAACAGGAAGGTAAGGATTAGTATAGTCTCTGGAGCATGAAAAATAACCAATTAGATTATTTTTTAATAAGAATAGAAAGTAAAAGAGATCATAGCTGATGAAGGGTGACATTAAATTAAAAAAGCCAGCAATGCTTGGTTTCCTGTCAGCCAGCAATACCAAGGAAAACAGAAATACCTGCTCCTGTGGCTTTGAAACTTCACAGTTAAATCTGAATGCCCAGAGTATGTGATCTTGAGGGTACATGGTCCCACATGTTCAGAGAGCAGATACCTGATAATGAGTGGGATTAAAGATCAACAATCCAAAATACCAAAATTGAGAAATAAAATAAGACCTAATTCAATAACCATCAAGTTCCAGCTCGAACTTGGGACTTCAATTTATTCAAGGCGCTGCCCAGTTGGTACTCAGTAGCTAATCATATTTACTGATTGTCATTGTAAGGAGCATGGGAAGAGCTATGGGAAATGGATTGAAAGTTTAAAAATGAATGAACAATTTAGTTGACTGATGGTAGAAAAAAGATCTGCTTTTCCAAATTAACAAACCAGAACGATCCTTCTAACCTCATATTCCCCCTATTTATTTATCAAAGAAATATCCTCTAACTGATTGTTCTAACTCCCCTAATTAATTGATCAATTGGATTCAACTTCCCCAACCACTTGTCATCCTTTTGTCACAATATCTAACCCCTAATTTCATTGAAAGAATGATAATAGGAGTAAGAAATCTCTGAGTGATTCTCCTTCCATCCTTATTTGCTCTACTTATCTAACAGATAACCCCTCTAACAACCTAAATTCCCTAACTGACTTCTACAACAACTGTCCCTTCTATCATAATAATTAATGACTATTAACCACATTCTGTGATCCATATAATTGCAAACAACTGAAAAAATTAGTATATAAACTCCGTAAAAAGACACTGCTTCGTCTCTAAAAATAAGACCCTGTTAACAAAATTACGGGAATTAAGAAAGTTGGTAGCAAGTTTACCCTTCATAGTAATTATTGCTTACAAAAAAGATGTGAAATAAATTAGAGGTGTTTTTATTAAATTATAATTGATGCAATTGGAAAATTTGAAGGGATTCCTATAAAAAGGAGCACGGAAATTTCTCAAGAGTATCCTATATTTAGGCGTGGAGGTAGTATATACCATGGTTGTCAAAATCGAGATCTCACCTAAGATCATTTGGATATCAAAAAATCGTAAATCGTAGAATCCCACCAGAAACAAAGTTATATTATAATTAAGAAAAATAATTAATAACAAATAGTATTAACTATTAAAATGATTTGCCAGAAAAATAACTATCAAAATATATATGAAGTAATATATTAAATGTACGATTTTTTTTTAAAGAATATTAAATATAAGAATTATTAAGGTTAAAAACAATCAAATCATTTAAAAAGAAGAGCATAGTTAGCAAATTACCATTAAAAATTAAAATTCTTGTTAAGAAAAGCATTAAAAATTAAAATAATATTAAGAATAGCAAGCAATTAGCTGGCACGCTCGTTGCGTGACTTTTCAGCAAGCAATATGGGTCAACGAAATCAGGTCAAAAATGAGCTTTTATTATTCCCGGCGTGAAAGGCACGAACCAGGTAAAAAATGGGTCACATGGGTCGAAAGGTGTGAAACCGGTGCGAGAGAGATCGCTGCTCCCAAGATCTTATGATCTATCTCCACGCGCCGGCCGCTCCGCCCTCTCCCACGATTTTCGCACCGCTCCGGCACGGTTGAAGGAGAAGAACGCGTGAGATCGTATGATCTTACGATCTAGACCTCGCTCTTGACAACCATGGTATAAACAAAAAGAACTACCAGAGTCAATGCAGAAGAATCAAACAGTTGGCTATTCAATCATCTGAGAACAAAAGCACCACGACATCTAACCACCGTATGATATCCATTAGTTGAACTATAAACATTGGCAAAAGTATTTCAATTGTTACCTAGGTATGCTTCTTCCATCCAAAGCATCCTTTGCAGAAGTGGCAGTCTCAGCATCTGAGAATTGAACCAGTGCCTAAACAGTAGCACATAGAATTAGCTTGTGTTCGTTGCATCAAAAAAGGGACAACAAAAAAATATTTCCTTTCATTAACCTGGAATCCTGCAGTCTTCTCAAAAGTAGTAATCTTATGCACAAACCCAAAAGCTGAAAAGACCTGCATAAGCAAATGTTGAACTTTCAAGAGGACGTTTAGTAAGATAAATTTTAAAATTTGAACACAAAATGAACAAAGGCTTTTGCTTTCTAAGCTATGTTATAGAAAAATAGAAATACTAAAAATTAAAATTTCAGCATAAGTCATAACTTATATAAACAACCAAGCTCCATTTTATGAACACAAGATAGGGATTAAAAAAGAAAACCATGATAGGACTTAAATAAGACTGCAGGTTTAAGGCTTTAAGCAAATCAATACATATCTTGAAATGCTTATGTTGCATGCATTGGTGGTATCACAAAAAATAGAACATTGTAAGCAACGAGCAAAACCGATGAAAAACTAAGAAACCATAAAAATAATTGCCAAAGATTTCTCATTAAATCTCAAACATTAACTGCAGAAAGTGGAGGAAATAGCTAAGCCAAGTGACATATTTCATATCACAAATTTCTTAGATGAATAGCTGCCAATGGCTGCCAAGAATCTACAACTGAAATAATAATGTAAGAGTTGAAAGGAAAGGGTATTATTAACTTTAATACATGAATAGTTGATTCAAAGAAAGGATTTACGAAGTTAATTGCCTCCTGAACTGTATATTTTATGAAAACTAAGCATTTAATTGCCAAGTTTAGAACGGAACTTTTAGCCTACATTTCTTTACTAAGAAAATCTGAAAAACAACCAAACAATAGTAGGGACGCAAATGAAAAAGACTGAACAAAACATAATCTGGTGACTAATCTATGCACAAGTAAAATGCAGATGATGAGTCAATGCAGCATGGGTGCACAAATCAGTGAAAAAATGAGGCAACATCCTAAACTACAAAGAGTGGTAGGAGTTCAAGAGGGAGACTAGGGAAGAAAGAGGTAGTGATAAGGAAAGGAGAAAAGAGACAAACACACGAGCGCTATTTCTCCCAAAGCACTAAGCTTCCATCAAAGATATTGCCTTCACATGGGCCTGCTGATTCATTTATATACATGTCAACAAGTTTTCCATATCCTGGCAAAGAAAAACCTAAGCACAAAACTAAATGACCAGCATCCTCGTTATGACCGTGTTAGCATGTACAACTGATGCACACATGCCTTTGCTATTTTCTTACCAAGTGCAAGACATCAATGCTGACAAGGCGTGCGTCTTCACCCTCAACTGTTACCAACAAAACATTTCCAGCAACATCTGCAGCAGTTTTGTTATGCACTATTTCTTGCCGATTTGAATATTGCAGATATACAGTTTTCCCTCGCACTTGTGCAGGCTCCGATGATGAGGCATAGTATGAAATCATTGCAATGGCTTGATTCAAATCCGCCTGTAAATTATTGGTAACAGTCAGTAATTTTATTTTATATGAAGGACAAAACAATACCAAGAAAAAAAGAAAAGGAAAAAAATTCACTCACAAATTCAATAAAAGCTTGATTCCGATTCGACCCGACATTGCACTTTGTGTTCACAACTTTGCCAAATGGATTCCCAAGTTCAATCAGCTCCTCCTCAGTGCATTCCCATGGCAAGTTTCTCAAATGAAGCACCTTGGATGGTGGCTGGGTGTACCGGAACTGTTGCTGACTAGAGACCGATGCCATTCCAAACAATAACCCTACCTGCTGAATTGCAACCCCTTAGACTTACAATATCCAATTTCACAATTGGGTATCATACTATGAAGCACAGACTAAGACACGCCACCGGCACGACGCAGACACGTCGACACCAATAATAATTTGAAAAAAAGAATGACATAATTCAATGTAATCATATGTGTTGTGTCGTGTCGGTGTCGGACACAAAATGTAGCCGACACGGGACACGCCTAATCCGGGGAGTATTTGTGCTTCATAGGTATCACATCACTCATACACAAATAATTTCCAACAGGTTATATTAACTACTTCAAACATTCATGATTTAGCTAGCATGCTTCATAAATGAACCTTAATTTACAGATAAAATTATGCAATAACATATAATTAAAAAATAAATAAATAAAAAATATCTAAACAAATCAATGCAGTACAGTAGCAAAAGAGAAAAAATAACATTGTGTTTAGGGGTGACATTTCCATGAAATTAAAATTCCAGAAAAGAAAAAAGAAAAAAAAATTAACCTAAATCGAATCAGTTTCAGACAATAATAACGTGCATTTAGTTATCGAAATCTACAAGAATAAAATCAGAATGTGGAAACGAATAGGGGCGAGAAAATCAATTACCAGAGAGAATTGAGAAGATAAAAGCTCAGATTTTTGACAAGTTTGCGAAATTAGGGCTCTGAAACATCAAAAGGGGGAAACGGGAACGAACCTTCTCCGTTAACAAGCGTTCCGTTTTATTGTTTCTGGGACCCCGTCTAGAAAGACAAACTAGGACTTATGACGTGCCTCCACCTTAACCTTAATCATACATCATAAATTCATGATTTTTTTTTTTTTATTGGCTAAATTATTGCTGTGTGTTTTATCTTTTTTTATTTTGTTGTTAATTTAGTTCTAATCTCACCATTTATTTATGTCATAGATTTTCATACATGAGTTTTAACATGCTTGTGTGAGTTGTATTTTAATGTAATCATTTGCGTTGTTCGGATATAAGGGTCGAGGTTTTCTGTATATTTTAAATGTTGATGTTAGAGTTCGTCTTATAATCGAAAATTCATGATGGTGAATCATTGCTTACAAGTCGTGCAATTGTGTGTCTTATGGTTGAACTAATTAAAGGAATTCTCAAAATTGCTATATGATTTTAGGAGCTGGGCAGGACATCTCTCTGTAATAGCGAGATCTAAGTCATTATAATTGCAATTTCACATCATCCCTCCATCCATTTATGTCGTATATTTGCATACATGAGTTTTAACATGCTTATGGAAGTCGTGTTTGGATGTATCTTCTATGTTGTTCGAATATAGGGGTCGAGGTTTTCTGTATATTTTAAATGAAAATGTTAGGGTTCGTTTTATAATCGGAAATTCATGATAGTGAATCATCGCTTCCAATTTATGCAATTGTGTGTCTTATGGTTGAACCAACTAGAGGAGTTTTCATAATTGTAATATGATTTTTAGAATCTGGGTAAGACATCTATCTGTTATAACGAGAGCTAAGCCATTATAGTTCTAATCTCACACCATTCATCCTTCCATTTACGTCATAGATTTGCATACAATGCGTAAGTTGGATCCTGACTTAATCTTTTACATTATTCGAACATGTGAGTCGAAGATCCTGCATACTTTAAATGCAAATGTCAGAGTTCGTCTTTTTATCAAAAATATCTAACGATTCATCGCTTTCAATTAGTGAAATTGCATGTCTAATGGTTATACTAATCAGAGAAACTATCATAATTGTTATGTGATTTTCAGCATCAAGTAACATGGTAATGCATCCCTTTATTGTAGTGAGGCGCGAGTCATTCTGCACACAACCACCACTTAGGCAAACTTTGGAAATAAGTTATGGGATTGTCGTGTTGCATGTACAAGGTGTGCGTGACAAACATGGTTGTATGTGTTATTTTTGCTTTGCGTGTGACAAAGATTTGTTTTTTTATAGGTTGCGTGTGACAGATATCTTTTACAATTTGTTGGTGGGTGCATAACTTATATTGAAGGTAAGAAGGATATGAAAGAACAACTACACAAAGACTAAACGAGGGTATCGGTCCCCAAAACATTAGATGCCAACAAATGGTTAAATTGCGACGGTCACATATCAAAAATTAAAATCTTGGAATCCAATGAACCTCAAAAATTTGCTAATGCATCAACACTTTCCAATCCAATTCCAACAACCGTTGAATCTTCATCACGAGGGATCTTCCACTTTAAGAGCCATATCCACACAAATTAAGGATTTACACCACCACCACTAAATCAACATGCAACTCAATGGGCCAAAAACCAAATAATATTATTGCATATCTCAAACCTTCAAGCACCCCCACAACTCCTCTACACAGGCACAACAACGCCCCACACTCCTAGTAAAACACACTTAGCCATTCACAACCGCTTCCTCTTACAACTCCTCCACACCCAACAAACACACCCTCTTTACAAGAACCATCAATATTCAACTTCACCCAACCACTCGCGGGGGTTTTCTTTTATATTTTATATGCCATGTTGGTGTAACTATTTTTCTTTTTAATCAAGATTTTATCTTGAAATTTGAAGCGTTCTTGATGCCCTCTGATGTGGGTTTTCATTCTTAACTAAGCTACGTTACCATGTTCTGTTAGATGCATAACTCAGGAGCAAGTCTTGTGTTTAATGATATATTTGTAGGATTTTGCATTAATTTTGTACTTGTCCCCATTAGTGGGTACTTTTCTACACATGATGTAATTGCTAGCTATTTAGCTTTCATTGATTGAAATATCTACTTGTTTGACCCCAAAAAAAAAAGATCTTACACATAACTTTCATTATTTTTTACGACTATTGCACATGGTGGTCCAACCCATTAGATTGTTTTGGTTATCTTCTTTGTAATATTTCATTTTTCTCCCTTTTGGCTAGTTATCTAGGGTTATTTGTGTTGTAAACACTTTTATTTTCTTTGAAGCACTCCTTGTGCGTCAAAGAGACGTTTTATCTATTATATCTTTTGGTTTCTTTAAAAAAAATCTAACTATTAATTTTTATTATTCTTAATAGTAAATATTGATTTTTTTTTTACGATAAAAAATAGAAAATAAAGTATGATTGTTATAAGTAATGAAATAATGTTTTTATTATGAAATGATATTTTCTAAAATATGATAAGATTATCACTACACTCTTTATTTCATAAAATTATCATTAATTCATTGACTCGAAAAACAAGTGCATCATTAGACTTCAATTTACAAATGTATCGTAGAAGCTCCGTAATTAAAATTAGGGAAATGTTAACCCATTTTGGTTGGCCTAGTGATATTGGCTTGAAACTTGGAAGTGTGCTCCTCCTCAAGGTCTCAGGTTCGAATCTCTCTAGTGCCAATTTGAGGGGTTAGTTTAGCTTCTTCAAAAAAAAAATTAGGGAAATGTTAACTTGTACCCTTAGAGCACATGTTAAGAATTCCACTAATAGAAATTATGTATTGGAAATTGTGTTAATTTATTGTTCAAAATGTTTAATATTATTTTTTTTCAATAAATTCTTACCATTAACGGAAGACATTAATGCTTAACATGTGCCCTCCATAACATGACCCTTAAAATTATATATTTATGCTGCATATAAACATAAAACGAGCTGGGTAATCTTGAGTCGGGTAATCTAAGTCAGTATGCATCTACTCATTTTATTGAGGGAAGTATTTATCTATTTGTTGTTTTGAAACTTTGAATCTCAATTACTATGAATCTATAGCCTCGCACAATGTCTATATATATATATTAGACAATGAGAGAAATGATGGACAAGATAACAACAAAGACCGTAAATCATGATCCAGTCTGACCAAGAAGGACATCTTTATAAGGAGTGGGAAGGGGTATATCAACTTTGGTCTCTTCAATTTGACGGTTAATCATGGGTTGATGATGATCCAAAATCAGGGGAACCCGTCCTTCTCTTGCACTTACTAGCCTCTCTTGTGCTCCACCTCGCAATTTCTCCAACCTCATCATTCCATTCATTTGTTGCATTTTGAACACTTTTATCAAATTTGTCAATCCACCAATAAAGAACATCAAGCTTCCAAATATGCCAAGCCAAATCCAAGTCCCACCCTGAATCGATAATCAAAACATATATGATTTCACTTTTTTTTTGTTGGACTAAATATATGATTTCACTTATCTCATAATAATCACAACAATTATTAATTCAACAATCCAAGCATAAGATTAAGAAACATATGCATGGTTTCTCAAAAAAGAAAAGGGTTAAATTTTGGGCATGTTTGGATTGAATATTTGGATTGATTATTTGAACTTATATAATTCCATTGTCACATTGGCATAAACACTTGTGACATCATCTTGATAACTTACGAAAACAACTTATGATGTGTTAATAATTGGATTTCAACTTTTTTTCATAAACTCTTCTTAGTAGCTTATGAAAACAAATCATACATTATATGAAAGCAGTTTGATTTTCTTTTTTATCTTTTATTATAGAAATAGCTTTTTTAGATATAAGCTGTAAAATGCGTTGTGTTCTCCAAATAGGACCTATTCGTTGGCAATATGTCTACCAACATGTCTATGCCGATTCAAATCTATCTCATACCCAAAAATTTGTTGATACATCATGAATTATATAATTCATTTGGTGTTCTTGAAAATCACTAATGGACAACGATAAAATCTCTAGTGCTTTTTCTTTTTTCATATTACATGTATTTTCCCCAACAAATTTGGAATTTTCAAACACACCTGGACTTTACTAATTAACTTTACACAACTCAAGCTCAAACAATTTTTTTTTCCTTCGGTTAATCAAACTCAACTTTAAATATTCGACTCAACTCATTTTTTAAACGTTCAATGTTACTAATTAGTTATTAGATTTTATCTTACATCGAGTTTGAACTCGAGTTCTCAAATTCTCTTATCTCTTAACTCAAGTCACTTGAGTTATCCAACCCCCTCAACTCGGCTCGTTTCACCTAATTATCACAACTATTAATTAAAATAGCTATTTGGTGTAATAATTGAATTATGTAGAGTACTTACAAGCAAGTTGATGCCATGGTGGATGATTCCAGATTGTTGATGATGATTAAGAATTGCACCAAGCATGAATGACAAACTCCCCATCAAAAAAGGGATATATACAAACTGCTGCAAGATTTGAACATGACCATCCGCTCTCTCATAAATTTGACACGAGTTATGAATCGATCCTACCATCCACAATACAGGACCAGCAACTAGCATGTTCACAACATGCTTTTCCAATTTCAAATAATATCCTTTCTCTTCCTGTCACACACATCAACATAAAAATAAATAAAAATAAGAAAAATATATTTTCCAATTTAGTTAGCTTAAATAAAAATGTTAGTGGTTAATTTGTTTGCCGAATGAGGTTATTAAAGTATATCACTAGATTACACATTTGAAAACTAAACATAAGTTCGTTCTAAAATCAAGATACCACACAGTAGGTTTAAGGTTCAAACCCAACTACTAACATTTTATCCTCATGTAACAAACTAATCAATATTTTCTATCAAATACAAAAACTATAAGCACGTGTGTATCATGTAACATGTAATATAACTTTTGTCAAAATCAACCTGGTATATCATGATTATGCCAAAAATAACTTTGAATCAAAACAATGATGTATCTAATCTATATTATAAATATAAACATGACTCTTTACGAACCTCGATGAAAGTGAATAGAATTCCTAAAAAGATGAGAAGTGATCCAAGGATTTGAACAACAGGAGCAGCAAACTCAACAAATAAGAGTTGAAGATCAAAGGGCAACAAAGACAAGCGGAAATCAATGGCAGCGAAATGAGCAAGAATATCATGAAGATTAACAAAGATAATAATGGTAAGAGCAATAAGAAGAACCACGAGGCCCGAACGGGCTTCAGGAGAAAGCTGGGCCACAAAACCAGAACAAAGGATGACGGTAGCAAACAGATATAGACCCGCGTTTATGTATTCGTAACGGTTTCTAGTGAGGCACGGGCCGTATGTGCGGAACTCTCTTGCTGAAGCTAGTTTCACCATTGTCTGAAAAGGTATGTGTGTGTTGGTGTTGGGTTGGTTGTGGCAGAGAGAAACGTTGAAGAGAGAAAGAATTGAGATTTTGGTTTGGACACGTGGCTACTTGCATGGAGTTGTGTTAGTTGGTGTTGAGATTGAACTGTGACATGTGGCATGTGTCAGAGAGTAAAATGCAGATTTTTGCGGGAAAATAAGAAAGCCATGTCAACGATCTGGTTATGGTTAGTGGGCCTACGTTTCCTTAAGACCCAAGCAAGAGGATTAAACAGTAAATCGGTGATTGAAACAAACAAAAAAGATACCAACTAATTCACTGTTCTAGACTTGTAGTGATTTTTCAAAGAACTAGCAACATTAACATACCATGTCGCGCATTATTATTATTATTATTATGATGATTCAAATTACATAGTATCTGTCTTAACAAAGATAACAACTATGTGTTTTGGGTAATTTCTACCATAAAAAAACTCACATTTTGTCCCCTCACAACGTGAAAAAGAAGCTACTAATAGTAGCATTAGAAATACAAATGTTTGTCTCTTTTCCACCGTAGGTCCAGACATAAATCAAGATTTCAAGTTCAAATTCAAGTTTGTGCATACAACAACATTAAAACTCGTAGAAATGAATGAGTTAAAGGTTAAAGAGTTGATGATTCTGGGTTCAAACCCGTACAAAGTAATAAATATTAATTTAGCAACTAATTATAAATATTTATCATACAAAAAAATGAGAAAATTTTTCGCATTTAAATCTCGAGAGATTAGTAGTCTTTACAATTACGTGTGAAATAACCCTGATTTAAATAAATAAATAAATTAACATAATTAATAAAGATACAAAATGTGGCTTTGGGCGATATTTGTGGTTTGGGATAATAGTTTAACTTGTATACACCCTTTAACACTATGTTTGATGATGATATCATTCTTTTGAATTAGTTTTTGTCTATATCCAACAAAATTTCATAAAACCAAAGAATTCTCCTTTTACTTAACCTATTTTATTTGTTTGTTTTAGTGCATTTATCTATTTATTTTATTTTATTGCTATGTTGTGTTTTTTGGTCAAATGATTGTTATGTTGCAAGTAGTAGTGTGGATTGGTCCAGCTTTCCTTCTATTGATTTTTTTTTTGTCATGCATTAGGATTGTTATTTATCTACTTTAATAGATCTGGGCCTGCTCAATTTTTACATCCTATTTGTTAAAATTGCACATTTGATTTTATTTTATAATTATTCTAATCAATTTAATCATTTTTAATTGATAAATTAGATTCACATGTTTTTTATATTAAATTTTAAGACAAGGTTGTGACAAGTTAATAATTCTAAAGCTCGTTTTTTTTAAAGAAAATTAATCAAGTGAAAAATGTTTCATTGAGGTTATCTGAATGAAACATATTTTTAATAATTAAGTTTTTGATCATTGTTCGTTTTGTCAACATCAACCTAAGAAAATCCAACATTTCTCCCAAATACCCATCACTTTTGCAAATGGAGAAAGGACAACTAAAATACAAGGAGTATCAACTTGCTCAGTTGCTCCATAGTACTCACACAGCTGGGTCCTGGATAACTTTGTTGGCCCTTGATTAACTAGTGGTTTATAATTATAAACTGTGTGTACAGCTGAATTGTTTATCTTCTCTGACTTAATTAATTTTCCATTAACGGTTTTTATTTTTACTATACTTACATGTCATTTTCATCTTTGTTTTCACATTTTTTTAAGAGCTTGGTTTTCCCATTTGCGAAATGGAACTTTGTAAGAAACAGCTGTAAAAATATTTAACTTTTCGTGTTAATTGGATTTCTTGTTTTACTTGCTCGGCAAATCTATAAGAGGAATATCTCCATAATTCAAAACCCTTAAAGGCTTAAACTAATAAAGCTCACTGTTTACGCATGGTTCATGACTTCTGATCACTATTTTTCTGAGACGATGACTTCATGCCACTACTACTAGTAACAGTAGTGTGCATTTTAGTCCATTTCAGTGATGTATTTATTGGATGTGGTTAAATATTCATATGTTGTTTTTGAAAATCCCGATATGGGTTAGATGTAAAGCTGAAAATTCTAACAACCTTAGTTACCTCTCACGAAACTTCATTTCGCTACAAGTAGCGTTTTCAACCGTCCCAAAATAAGTGTAATTTAAGTTGTTTCACGTAAATTTTAAAAATAAAATAAATGAATCAACAAATGTGACAATTTTACAAAATTGACTTCACTAACTATTGATTATCATCAATTGTCATAAACGCATAGTAAAAATATTAATTAAAGAGCGAAGTTAGAATAAATTAATTGTCGATTGCATTCAAGAAGTAAAATGACACTTATTTTAAGGAGATAGTACCGATATCACTAGTTCTACTTTTTAAATTGATAATTCCACGAAAAAATCTGTGCTATCTTGTTGGATACCAATATCTTGCAAGGATAATCAATTTAAATTTAAAATTTATTTAAAAAATATTTAACAAAACTTGATAATTCCATAAGCTAATTCTAGAGTGTTTAACTTATTCCATTCATAATGAAAAGGAAGAATTTATGAGAAGAATTTTATTAGATTGCTACACCAATCACAGGAGACATTTCATTATTACAATATATCAAAAAACACATAAAAGAAGGAATCTTGATAGAACTCTAAAATCTTGGACCATTGTCCCTCAACAACATCAACATTGTTCACAATTTGTGACAATCTTTTCCACTTTCACCACATCCAATTCCACCACCTTCTCTAACTCTATGCTACCCTTTTCCAAATCACCAATTTTCAATTCTTCCACAACCCTCTCTTTTCTGTATTTGAAGTAAATCACAAGCTGGAGTATGCTTAAGGGAGTTCCAACCAGACTAGGACCCTATAATCATAGAACCAAAAATTAATTAAAACAATATTAGTATTTCCATTCATATTTAACTCATCCTTCTTAGATTAATTAATGAGATTATGTATGATTAAGAAACAAACCGCAACAAATACATCACGAACAAGGATTCCATATGCTAACCAACAAGCACTAGCAGAGAAAGCACACAAGGATAATGGCAGTGGCATGAATTCCACACTCTTTGTTTGTATCACTTTCTTCTACAAAAATCAAAATAAAACTTAGTTACTATCTAATTACAACATAATACTTTTGCTCTTGACAATTGTTAGTCTATGTTTGATATCACATTGAGCGTGCGAGAATCAAGCTGTGATATCAAACATACACTAAAAATGTTAATGTAGAAGGAAAAATGAGTGACTCACCATTGCAACGAGAGGAGAACCATACAATGCTACAGAAACAACTAAACCTATGCTACCAACAAGTAGTTTTCTGTGAGTTGTATCGTGCAAGAAAAAAGCTGAAACAGCTGCGGTTATACAGAACACAAGCAGAACAGGTGTCGTGATCATAGCTACCTTCACCTTCATATTGCAATCCAACATAAATATCATTAGTCATTCTACCTAGCTATCTTATTTTTTAATCATGCAACAAAATTAGTATCTTACATAGGAAAACTTCATGTTGATGATGATTTAATTAATTACCTTTCCTTTGGGCGAAGAATAGCAGAAATATATAAGAACATAGGATAACTCAAGAGCAATTCCAACTCCATTAACCGTAACAAGTGGAAAATTTTCCCATTTGTAACTTACAACAGGTAA
>Ga0315914_1000075_pt1 | contig 79239 bp, 51 predicted proteins | sample MpolenodulesMG_FD_203920 | JGI IMG/M metagenome (GOLD analysis project Ga0315914, IMG submission 203920) | Medicago polymorpha root nodule microbial communities from Los Angeles, California, United States - elongated nodules | ecosystem: Host-associated > Plants > Roots > Nodule | place: USA...
ATCGAAGTGTAAATCGAGATAAGAATAGAAAGTAGATTATACCTTGAATGAATAATAGGTTTTGTAGCGATGGGAAGAATGAAGAAGTTTGGTTTACCTGATTTACTTTTATAGCAAAAATCGATTGGCGGTTATATTACGCCAACGGCAGCTCTTCCAATTAAATCGTGACACGTGGACAAACTCTGACCTGTTAACTAACCCTTTTGATGCCTAATGAGAGTCGTTTTTGGCAACTGATGCACGTCTATTATATGCTGTCTTGAACCGCCTCCAGAGAATTCTTCTAACTAAGGTTTTCTGTTTTTTTTGTTGATCATAATAGCCAAGGCATATATCTCTTTCATGGTTTTGTCTAACCTACCCAAATCATAAGTAACGTAAACAAGTGTGTTTTATTTTTATTTTTATTACTTAATCAATAAATTTTATTATATCTCATTTGATGTAAGGATGACAATGAATATCCTTTGAGTAAAATATTATATGTTCATATAATCTAAAACCTGTTAATATATTGATCTCCAAACTTTTAAAAACTTATGAATTTGGGATTTGACATGTTTGAGATTACGCAATTTAAATTAGTCGAATACAAGATTTTGTGTGGTCCATTATACACCGATAGTTTTCGTGGTCCACAATATCCTGATAGTTTTTATTGTTTACAACGCACTAAAACTTCTATAAATTGGTGTATTTGATTCATTTTCACTTCACATCTCAGAACCATAACCACTCATCCAATAGAAATGAACACTAACCTAACTGCAATTTACTACAACATAGGAAAACCAAATCTACTTAGAGTATGTGTTGATGTTACATTGTGTGACTTGAAGGATCAAGTAGATCAAATTAATGATCATCTCAACCACGATGACACAAGAAAGATAGAGTTGAGTATCGTCGTCCATTAATCAACTCAGATGGAAGGGGAGTGTTTTGTTCACTTGTTTGAAACTCTAGAACAACGACGATCACAACGCGAGAACTATGTTCTCTATATTTGGTTAATATAGTTCAAAATGATTGATTGATTTAGACATTTCCTTGGTGAGATATATTCATGTTATTGCGGAAAGTTTGATTCAATCCATAACATACGAAAAAATCAGGGCATGCGTCGATGAACTTAAAGAAGAATTAGTTTGACTCATCCATGATATTACTCGTGTTTAATTATATTGTTGTAGTAATTATTGCTGTTGTATTTGTGTTGAATGATGTTGTTGAAATTGTTGTGGTTTAAATATATTTCTATAGGGCGCGCGGGAATGATTGGAGGTGGGAAAAGAAAAACTAACATTTTCTTTCATGAAATCCAATAACTCAGTCTATGTTTGGTTTGGAGAAGAAAGTTAAAGGAAAGAAAGTGAAAGGATAGATAGTAGAAGGAAAGAAAGGTAAAAGAAAGTGAGATGATTTGTTTAGTTGTTTGGTATAAAAGATAGTAATAGATTGTGAGAGGAAAGAAAGATATGTATATTTGATTTGAATATATTTTATTAATAATTTTTAATTTATATAACATTTGTTAAATGTTTTATTAATGTCTTTCTTGTTAAAAACATCAAACCGATAAAAAAAAATTGTTGGGCTTCATTCAAAAGCATACCATTTCTTGGTTCAACACATTTATATTAATAATTATAGCAAGGGTATTTTTGACATTTTCCTAAAAAGTTAGTGCTCCTTCCTGTTTCCGTCCAGGAAAGGTTTTGAGTGGAATTTCATATTCAAATGTCTATCAGTTAAAACCACCGGACTAAACTACACTACAGATGTAACATATATATCCTACCTGAAACAAGTGCCTACCATGGGTAACAGAAAACTTCTACTCACTCAAAGCAGAGTAGTAATGAATAAGCAGGTAATTTTAGAATATCAGATAAAACAACAGTTCACATTCATCAAGTAAACTAAAAAAACAACTGACCACCATGGGAAAATAGAAAACTTCTACTTACTCAAAGCAGGAGTAATAATAATGAATCAGCTGGTAATTTATAGAATATCATATAAAACAACTTGGAGCACTTAAAAGCTGCTACGAAAGCAAATAGTTCACATTCATTCAGTAAAACTGGAAACAGAATCATACACAAGAGAAATAAAATGATAGTTTTCCAGGGCCATTACGGACCCAGCACAAGTTCTAAAACATAAAAAATAACAACTGTAGAAGTTCAACACATGATAATAGAGCTAGGTAACATTCACATTCTTAAAATCCACCACGAAGACGCAAAACAAGGTGAAGAGTAGACTCCTTCTGAATGTTGTAGTCAGCAAGGGTCCTTCCATCCTCCAATTGCTTCCCAGCAAAGATCAACCTTTGCTGATCTGGTGGGATTCCCTCCTTGTCCTGTATTTTAGCCTTCACGTTATCGATTGTGTCTGAACTTTCTACCTCCAAAGTAATAGTCTTTCCGGTCAGCGTCTTCACAAAGATCTGCATACCTCCCCTCAAACGAAGGACAAGGTGAAGGGTGGACTCTTTCTGAATGTTGTAATCTGCCAAAGTCCGACCATCTTCGAGCTGCTTTCCAGCAAAAATCAACCTTTGCTGGTCTGGGGGAATACCCTCCTTGTCCTGTATCTTGGCCTTCACATTGTCAATAGTGTCAGAGCTCTCTACCTCCAAAGTGATTGTCTTGCCAGTAAGAGTCTTCACAAAAATCTGCATACCACCACGAAGACGCAAGACAAGGTGAAGAGTCGACTCTTTCTGGATGTTGTAATCAGCAAGAGTACGGCCATCTTCAAGCTGCTTTCCAGCAAAAATGAGCCTCTGCTGGTCTGGGGGAATGCCCTCCTTGTCCTGAATCTTAGCCTTTACATTATCAATCGTGTCCGAGCTCTCTACCTCCAAAGTAATTGTCTTTCCTGTAAGGGTCTTCACAAAAATTTGCATACCACCACGAAGACGCAAGACAAGGTGAAGAGTTGACTCTTTCTGGATGTTGTAATCAGCAAGAGTTCTGCCATCTTCTAGCTGCTTTCCAGCAAAAATGAGCCTTTGCTGGTCTGGGGGGATACCCTCCTTGTCCTGAATCTTAGCCTTTACATTGTCAATCGTGTCTGAGCTCTCTACCTCCAAAGTAATTGTCTTTCCCGTAAGGGTTTTTACAAAAATCTGCATACCACCACGAAGTCGCAAAACGAGATGAAGAGTTGACTCTTTCTGGATGTTATAATCGGCCAATGTTCTGCCATCTTCAAGCTGTTTTCCAGCAAAGATGAGCCTCTGCTGGTCAGGTGGGATCCCTTCCTTGTCTTGAATCTTGGCCTTGACATTGTCGATTGTATCGGAGCTCTCTACCTCAAGAGTGATTGTCTTTCCTGTGAGAGTCTTCACAAAGATTTGCATCCCACCACGAAGACGGAGTACCAAGTGGAGTGTGGACTCCTTTTGGATATTGTAATCTGCAAGGGTACGCCCGTCTTCCAGCTGCTTGCCGGCAAAAATTAGACGCTGCTGGTCTGGAGGGATCCCTTCCTTGTCTTGAATCTTCGCCTTAACATTGTCAATTGTATCAGAGCTCTCCACCTCAAGGGTGATTGTCTTTCCTGTAAGAGTCTTCACAAAGATCTGCATCTACATTATCATAAACAGAAACAAACGAATCAATCACCAATACTTTATAAGGTCACTACAAAGTTAAGACTGTGTGCAACAAAACAAAGGAATGAGAGCAAAAGATCATCAATATAATCACTTGCATTTACAGGATACAATTAAAAACTTCATCTTCAAATTGCCACAAACAATTAATAAATAAATTGGGCATTTACCGGATACATTTGAAACCTTCATCATCAAATCGCCACAAACAATTGGGTACCAACACTAAATTACATATAATCAGAACAAAACTACTCTCAAGTTCAGAAAAGAATTGTCAATTATCCCAGTACCAATCTAATCACAGAATTTTTCATAATCAACACATAACCTATACAAACCCTAAAACAGAATCTATGAATTTTTCTATACAAACCGTAAAACAGACATGAACGTCCTCAAATTCGATCACACATCCAATAATCAATTTAAAGAGAATACAAAACCCTAAAAATTGAAATCTAAAGAACTAAATAAAAATCAATTAAACTGTGAAAACATCGAATTCTTAATCGGAAAGAGAAGAGGAATAGAACAATACCTTGTTCTGTGCGTTAGGGTCTTCTTTTTCTTTTCTCTTCCACGAAACTGTGAAATTGTGAATAATGGGTTAGGGGTTTTCGCTTTTTATAGTTAAAAATGATTTGAGATTGTGTTAAGCCAATGCAAGCTCTGCCAATTATATCGTGACACATGGAATTATATTTATATTTTTGGGCTATGGATTAATTTGACACGGCAATGTTTGGTATCAGAGTCGTTTTCGTCAATAGATGAGGTGATAATGCATTTCCTTCCAAACACGTCTAGAATCAGTTGCCTTATTTTGTTTTGCACCTTCTCTAGATGCTTCTTCTTTTTCTTAGTAGCTAAGTTTTTCTTTTTCATACGTTTTTAGGGAAATAATTTTGGCATTTGCTTGGTTGTAATGTTAAGATAAAATTGTAAGAAATAGAAAAAAATAAATCTCTACTATATATTACATGAGTAGAGATATGTTACATTATTGTCGGGGTATGTATGCATGTCATGACAATAATGTAACATGATCCCCCTAAAAAATAATGTAAAATGATTATTTATCTGCAAATAAAGTAGTTTGAATTTGCAACACCTTATAAAATATAAAATAACAAAAAAGATGAAACCATGAGTGTGTTTGTTTTAGATTTTTCTAGACTTATCTTGTAATTAGTTGTTTGGATATTCTTGAATGTGTTGATTATATTTGAATATAGGGTATGATATTTCTCAATTTTCAAATTTTAGATGAGTTAGATGCAATAACTAAAGGTTGTCCTCATATGTGACCGGCCATATATTTAAAAGAAAGTGGTGAGGAGGTCAACCTATTTATATAAGGTTAAGTGTATGTTTAGAATCACGATTTTGACATAACTACGGTGATACCAAATTTATGTTAAAATGATTTTATTTTAATATATCATTCCATGAACAGTTAAAATAGTTTCATCTATGATGAATCTATTCATTGATCATAAGATGGACATTGCAATATCCGCTAAAATACTATTTAATCAATCAAATGATCAATCATCAATGTAACAACACCACTTAGAAATAAAAATTGTAAAATGTTTCTATTCTCACCATTTACCCTTTTTTTTTCTCAGAAAGAACGTTGTGAGTTTTCTGACGTATGCACCATGCAGGGCACTATTGGAAGGTTTTCCTACTTGGTGTATTAATATTGTTTTTTCAGAAAAATGATTTGCTTGTGGTCAGGTTTTGAAGCATTAGGCAGGAGTAATAATTGACAAACTTGAAAAGGATATCTTTACACAACTAAATGTTATGGGCTGAGCATTCAAGCAAAATGGCCTAAAATCACTGTTTCTTCCTCTGAGAGTATCTTGTTTATATTCCAATGAGTAGTTCCAAAGTGAAACGTTATATAATTCTAGAAAAAGTGGATGAAATGCACTAACAAAATGTTTGCCAAACCTCTTGTCCCAACAATTACTCTCAAACATCAATCAACTTCTTCTAAAACTATATTTTAAACTAAAATTTCATAATCACAATAAAATTTTCATTTTTACTACAATATGGTTTGCAGTACCTTCAAAATGTAAACATAAATTAAACCCTGTACCCTAATAAAAAAAAATTAATTGGATCTATCACTAATGTTATTATTAATAGTTGGAAGAAACAAACCATCAATAACTTGTTACTTAAAATACCTGGATGATAGATGCTAACTAACATTTCTGTTGGAGAAGTTTTTGATTCTTCAAGGATTCACAAAATAAAAATAAAAACAATATTTTGATTGCAGATTCTATATACTATTCTTTATTAGGCAGTTCTGCCAAAAACAAAATCAGCACAATGAATTTGCCATATTCAGGTCGGTTTACGCCGAATGACAATCACAAAAATATACTTTCTTTTCTTTTACATAAATGATATATCGTATATACAACTGACTAAAAACAACATTAACAAATGAATTCTTAATCTGACTACATAATAGATTCTTCTGACAATATAGTCAACAAAGAATATTTTGCCTTGATTGAGATTCTGCCACCTTCTACACATAGCTTTGCACCAGTGACAACCCAATATCCTGGTGGATCCTCTGGACCTCTTACCATTTCCTTTGTGTCGACAAAATTAAGCATTTTGGGAGCCCTTGTTGGCACAGGTGGACCACCGTGATAAATTGCCGAGTTTATGTCAACTTTAGATTGTTTCTCAGGTGAATGCAATCCTTGGCTAAGCTTTGCACTCATCAATGCTGAAAAAAATCCTGATTTTCTAGATGAGGTTGAAGGTCCGTCCCATTCTGATCTGCGAATTTTCGCAGATGCTACAGTTGAGTATCCAAGTCTTAAGAAAAGTACTTTCTTCATTCCCATTAGCTTAACCTCAAACCAAGCCTTTGTCACAATAGATGTAGACTCGTCCATTCTGGAGCTATTGTATTGTACAGGTGCTGTGTAGACATGAGAAAACATGCTCCACTTCACTGGTTCGTAGTAGCCCCGGTCATCAGGTTCGTCGATAGGATCATAACTATGATCTTCTGAAATTTCTAGGACACCTGGAACCTCCGAAAGATGCTGAAGATGGATTGATAGGTGGTTATTTTTCTTGCCTTCCAAGTATAAGCGAATACCTGTTACCGGCCGGTTTCCCGAATCAACCTGCTTATTGAAAAAAGGTCAAATATGAGTTTACCAGTGCTAACTAATTCCTACAATAATCCTGTGTTCTTCATGCTAAAATCTTATATTTAAATAAAGTATGCAATTCTTGAAATATGCAAATCAAGTTCCTTACATTCTTGCTATACAAGTTTTCAAATAAACTACTAATGATTATTAAAGAGTACTGGAACTTGGAAGAAGGAATCACCTTCACAGTATTAACATAAAGTTTGGGTCCCATAAGAGTGAACTGAAGTGACGGAGACGCATTCCTTTTATACTTATGGTCGAATACAAGAGGCAGATCACCATACATCGGTGCCCATTGTCGTGGCAACTGAAACTCTAGAAATTGATGAAGTTCTTCTATTGCAGGTTTATCTGTTTGAAACAGAATTTTTAAACAGATGTACCAACATATATTCCAACAAAGAAAAAAAAGTATCGGGCAGAGGAAAACCAAAGTCGCAGGTATCTACTCACATCTAAGATACAAATTCACCGCATGACTTAAAAATCCATTTCCTGGGACAGAATTCAGTAATGAAGTAATAGGCACCAAAGACATTGATATGACATTAGGAGACTGTGATATGGTTGAGAGCCACTGGTTATAAGGTTGACATACATCAATACCTCCCCTTCGAACAGAAATGCTTACTATATCCTGAAAAGAAATTCTTATAATAAGTTCAAGTATATGTTATAAGCAGAATAGCTGCAAAGTGCACAGGATACGTATAAAATTGTTTTAACATAAAACAAAAAAGAAAGAAGAGAAGATACTAACATCATTCTTGGAGTGACTTTTTACAATTGGCCTGCCAACAAGGGACGGAGGTTTGTTCCTGTGCAGTCCCCTAAGCTTCGCATGATCATCCTACAAACATGAACAAAGATATATTTACACAAGTTAAAACTATTTAGATTTCCATTTCCATATTTTTATCTTCATGTTTTAGAAAGACGAGAATATTTATTTTTACCTTTAATTTTCCTGATATAGCCACAGGATTGACATTAGAACCTTGATTTGAATCCGCAGAAAACCTCTCATCGGCTAATTGCTTAAGCAATTTCTGCAGTTCAGTCGGCGGAATATCTGAACTTTTTGACTGCTTGATATGAACAACATCTTTACCTCCCATCTTCACTCCAACAACTACGTGTGTACCATACTTTTCAATGAACCTGAAGAACCATGTTTATTTAGTTTAAAACACTATTAACTCGGTCCAATCAACATATAGGAGAATTTTATTCTTATCAAAGAAATAAAGATCTAAGTAAGACTTTTCAAACAAGAAAAAATGAAATAAAATTTAAGTTGAATGTTACTGCTATTTGGGTGAAAATCTAGAAATCATGCATTTTAGCACCAAATGAATGCTTATAGTTTTAGCAATTATATTGCAAGGGGCAGTAATCAAAGTGACTATTATTGTTCATAAAAATTAAAAGTTGAAGTTCTGTAATATTTTATGACGGCTATTAACTAGAAGAGGATGACGCATAACAATAATACTTACTCGGCCAAAGCAGCAGGGTTCCACGAACAAGGCACGTCTTTTTTCACAGTTTCAGAAAGGGTAATGTTAGTTCTATCTAATTCAACGCTATACAATGTTATGAACCATCCATCAAAGGCAAGGCTTTTAGTGGAAGCTGCATCCCTGGACCAACATTTTTTCATGTCAAACATGCTATTGAATTGGCCGGATGGAATCTTTCCCGACAAAGATAGTTGTCTGTTGAAATGCTCAGACATCTGCAATAGTCCAATTTCACAGAAATTCAGATTAAATCATTCTACCACATTCCATCACCCCTAAGATTTCCCTTTTCATATCACTTTTATGTCCAAAAAAAAACATCTACCATAAATGGGAATTAAAAAAAAGGTAAATCAACAGGTAATACATGATTAGTCTTCAAAAGTCAAATGGTTAAAAAGGAATTTCAGTAACAATATTCAAGTGCAAACAAAATCACTCAACCTATGCAAGGCAAGAATTGCAACAAAAAATTTCAAGCAGAAATTAGTGATCAGAATTCAATTATGGAAATACTACGTACTGGATGGATCTAACAACATCATAATACCACGATGAATCGTATCTAGTGAATCAACTGTCAAAATCAAAAAACAATCTTGTAAAATATTTTCCACAGCTAGAAAATTATATCATACTATTGATAAAACACAGTTTGGCTATCCAACTTGCTCAATATATCAACTACTCCATCTGCCACTAGTCAATAACTTTTGTGTTACATATTTGTGCTGCACATGGATTCAATCAACAAATTGAAAAAGGAGAACAACCATATATAATCATCTATGAAACACTGATACAGACACGAGACACCAGTTTTAATTAATAAAAATGAATATATTGGTCATTGGACAAGTCTTCGATCTGAAGTGTCGATGTTACACAAATAATCATAAGAAATTGAAGCAGAAGTAAGGTTGTGATTGCAATGACCTGAATAAAATTGAGGACATCGGATCGAAACCTGGTACAATCACCTTTATCAGACTTAATAGATAAGGGAACATTAGGGACAACAACACCAGAAGGAAAAACAAGGTCTCTTGTGTTTGAACTACTATTGTCAATATGGATCAACCTTGACTTGCAAGCAGAGAATCTTATATCATTGCATAAATTGTATCCTTGACCAATCACACTCACAGCTTTCTCAGCTGCTAATTGAGGATCCAATCCTGCATTTCCATAGCTATTAGTATTATTAACATTGAAACCCATTACTCAAGCCACAACAAAATATTGTAGTTATGTAAGTTGAACTCTTGAGGGGTTTGTCCACATAGAATGATATGAAAGAAGAACAAGTTTTGAAGTGATGATATATAGTATAGTATATGATGTAATGTTTGAAGAGGTCATAACTAAGTGTTTTTTTCTTCTTTTTATTATTGTACTATGATAGAGAGTCTTTTCAAAGGGTCATATACGCGGGTCATATATTTATTTTTTCTTATCTTATGATAATTGAATGAAGGGGGTGGAGAAGTAAAAAGGACGGTTTATTTGTAATATTCAAAGAAAGAAAAGATTAATTGGACCATTGAATTGAAGAATGTGACAAGTGAATGGGAACGAGGAAGGAGAGAGAGAGGCGGCTTTTGCGTGTGAATAATATCATCCACGTGGCAGTATGGCATGGTAAGTAACGTATGATATCCATATTTGGCCACTTTTTCCAAGTGGAAGGAGGAAGAAGAACTGGTCATATCATCTCCATATCCTCTTTAAGGTTCACTTCGTTTTCTTTCTACAATCTTGTTAAAACATTGGCAAAACTAAGCTCCATTAATTGGATTTCAAACAATAATTTTTTTCTTTTTACATTGTTTTGGTCATTTTGGTTAGTTACAAATGAATTTTTAAGTTTTAAATCTAGTGTTCATATATAAATATGGATGAAATATCTTGAATTTAAAAATGTTTTGAATTTTTTTAATGGCAAAAAATGTCCTAAAGTTTGACAAATGTTTAAGCCAATAGGATGGAATCGGTGACTGTTTCCAGGATTTTTTTTATATTTAAGATTTAAAATCTTTTACAATTTGAAGCACTTGAATTTATTTATTTTTTAAATGAAACTGTGGTTGTTAAACTAGGATATAGTATACGCTCTAATTTATTTGACTTTCTGCAGCATTTATTGTATAAAAAACTGCATGTGGTTGTTTTTTTTTTTTTAAAGAAAGCTAAAATGATATATATTCACACAAAATACAACGTCTCTTAAGCACAAAGCGTGTAAAAAAAGAAAAACGCATGTGGTTGTTAAACTAGTCTTGTGAACTTAGTTTTCCCCCCACTTGTTTGTATGATTTCAATGTTTTGCTATAAGCCTAAACTCATATGTTAAGGGCAAGAAGCCAAAAACTAACTAACAGCTCCTTGTTTTTATATATAATAAAAAAAAAAAGGAAAAAGATAGGGTATTATTTAAACTTAAAAAATGCTAAATACAAGTCCTATTTGTATCACACTTGTGTTAAAAAAATCCCCTTAAAACTACATTTTCACTAAAAACATCCTAACATTCCAAAACAAACTTAAAATATATAAGAGAGATAGACCTTGCTCAAACGGAAATAATTGTATACTGTATTATTTTTAAAGAACAGTGATTTAAACAAAAGTTAGAGATATATACACGTCATAACCTTTTCAGAAATATTGATTCTTTCTTATCAGATGCTATCAGAATTCCTCTCTTATGCATGTATATGTTAAATAATAAAATCTACTATGTTATACTCGATCATATCAAAATATCTGACTTATGTTGTTGTTCTTTCAATTAATTTTGTTAACGTCCTCGTGAGCTTAACTCAATTGGTATAAACAATGCATAATATATGCAAAGTTCGAGGTTTAAACTCCGACCACCAACAAAAAAAATAATTTTTGTTAACGGCAAAAAAATAATTTTTTTTAACAGCAAAAGAAAATCAGATGTATAATTAAAAAGGTAACAGGAAAGAGGTATAAAATTCTGTCATTATATTATATTAGTTTTGACTAAAAATTATCATTTAGTTAATGAATAATTAACTTATATTGTTTTGTAAAAAAAATTAAAAATTAACTTATATTGTAAAATACAAATGTTCTCTTTTTCTTTGACCGAACAAGTCATGTACCCTTTTAATGTTCCTTCATATATTTCTTCAGTCGGTTGGAAAATGTTGTACATTATTATAAAAAAGTCTAAACATGAAAATTTTGAAAGAAAGAAAAAACTGTTTTGGATGAGGAGCAGTTTTGAATAGCTTCTCTGAAAAATTATTTTTTGTAACCTCTTAATTATTAAATATTGAAATCTATTTTTGTATAATCTATAATAAATGGATCATATATCACCAACTTACGCTACTTACAACATCGCATAAATGTTTTTGTGACCTTAGTTCAGTTGATATGGACAATGCATAAATATATGTAAGATCTGGGGTTCAAACTCCGATCATAAAAAAAAAATGCATACATTGTGTTAGAACATGACGGTGTTTTTTAATTTGGTTTTTATGGTAGTGTAGGTTGGTTTAATGTGCTTCACGCAAAAATTCAAACTCTTCTTGTGGGTATTAAACTGTGTTGCACGCAGGATTTAGAAAGACTTTATTCTTTTCTAGCTCTCTTTGTGTTGTTCAACTTGTCATCATGGATCATAATCACTTCTATCATTAATTATACCAACTTGTTGAAGATTATTACGGATTACTTGACAAAAGAATAGATTTTCACACTTCATCACACTCTTCATGAAGGGAATGTTTGAACTAATATTTTAACGAAATTGAAAGTGAAAAATGTCGACCCTCTTATTGTAGTGTAGGATCCTCCTCTACTTTCATTATTTATCCTCAGCTCTCTTGACTAATTTAGTTTGTTTAACGAAGGGTTTTGAAGGTAAGAAATATAGGGGAAAAATTGATAAATTTTTCACATTTTTTTAAATTATGTATTTTTAGAAAGTGATAAACTAATGCTTATTATTAAGAGAATGTTAACCATTGCCCTTGGGGCATTGGAGAAGGGGATAAAAATAGAAATATAGTATTGAAAAATGGTAAAAAGTGATAAATTTAACTTTTAAAAGTCAAAACGTTGTTGAAACCAATGCAAACATGCTACTTTTGGTTTCCTTAACCATTGCCCTATGGGCATTGCCAAGGGGTTAGCAAGACCCTTGTTATTAATATATTTGTAACATATTTTCTTTTAATCAAATTCTTGTTTTATCTCTCTTTAATTTTAAAAAATAGAGAAATAAACAATCTCTAATAATGTACTTTCTCCTATAGAATAATGTTAGTTTATTAAAAAAAAAAAAAAATCTCCCTAAAAAACATGTTAGATTAATCTATTTTTACTACAGGTGCGAGTGCGAAAGTTGTAGCTTTCGCGACAAACGCAGCAGAAAATTCCAGGAATTACATGTTTACATTTTTTAATGCTATCCATGTGAGTGACGAACAAGGCATGTTTGTTTGGGTCCACTTGGGACTAGACTTTGCTTCTTGGTCAACAGGTAGTACTAAACTTAATTTGCGGAACGCGTTATAACTACCTTTTTCGTCAAAAAAAAAAAGTCATACACTTCTTTCTATCTTTCGGATTGTCAAAGACAATAAAGTCTATCAATGATAAACAATCATTTGATTTCTAACAATAAATGATCCTTGGTAATTTGGACTTGGTCAGAAGTTGTAAATAAAGGAAATGGTTTGGTGTAGATTTGAAGAAGATGACCAAAGTGGTTGAGTCCAGTGGCGGATCTTAGTATAGACCCATGGGAGCCATGGCATTCCCTGGGTTTTCAATATATACTATATTAGGCATCTTATAGCAATTAGCTTTTGACTGTCGCAGTGGAAAGGTAGTGTAGAAACCCCCGAGGTCGTGAGTTCAACACCTACGCCTCTTCTTTTTACATTTCTCTTGTATTTTTACATAGCTTATTAAAAAAAAAATACAAGATCTTAAACCACTGCCCCCTCTCACTGCTTACGAAGCACTTAAACCACTAGGCCAGGAAATGATCTTTATTACTTTCTAAAACCGTTTAATATTTATTTCATAGTTTTTTGGCATCCCCGACAAAATTTCTCAAGATACGCCACTGGTTGAGTCCTTGAGTGTATGTTTGGTTCTGGCTAATTCGGCAAAATTGGTTTTTTTTATGAACTAATTCGGGAAAATTGGTTCATACTAAAATTGAGTTGAAGATAAAATAATTTACGTTTGAATACATTTATGTAAAAGGGAGTTGAACAATATATTTGAGTATAAAAATCTATTCTAAAATCAAAACCCACCATTTCTAGCTTCAGGTATAATCAATTATCGAGACAAAATCAATTACTTTGAAAAAACCAAACATCAAAGTCAATTTTACACCTCTAAAATCAATTTTGCCTCCTCCAAAAATAGAACCAATCATACATTGAGATATGTCGAAGGGTGGTGGTTGCTCACTAGAGGTGGTGGTGCATATGCAAGAACGTTCAATGCTCAAGTTATTGATGATCTAAGAAAGCCTATAAGTTTATTTGAATGAGGAAATACATACCTTTTATCGGGGAGTAGATCCAACATATAGATGATGTCTATAGGGCTTTGAATCTCAAAGCAGTTACGCACTTATGAGGGGCTCAACATGTATTGTGGGACATTGTCTAATTGTCATCAGAGGGTCTTGATCAAACCACAAGGCTTATTTTCTCTACATTGTGAGTTACTATGTGCTTGCATGAAAGTTTGAGTGTCATTATGTGGGTTGGGTTGTACATGCTAGTTAGATTGAGTCTTGGCCCGTTTTGGATCAGTTTTCTCCCAAATTAGCGTCGCTGAAATGGGGTGGTGACTTATGTTGTTGTATAGGGGTTTGTATATCAACACAGATGAATTAAGTGAGACAATGCATGCAGTAGTAAATTTTACATAAAACTATTTTCGCCTTCGTCAGGGATTGGTGTCTAGTAATTACTTATTCGACCATAAATTTGATGTGTGAGAGGACTCTTTAAAGGTCATGTGGAACGCTTGAATGAATGTGAGATTTTTTGGAAAATGTAAGTTATAACATGCAATACTCGTGAAGGATGTTCAATTACTTAAGTTTATGATGCGTGGAATATGTCTCATCAAACATTTAAAACTAGTGGAATGTTTTGCGTGCATTGGTTTCGTTGTCCGAGAAACTTATCAATTTTTAGATTGAACCTTCACGTGAAATCCTTTGGATTGGAGAGACCCATTATTGGGGCCTCAACAATGGTGGCATTCATAGCATCTGTGAAGGCTCGTTTGGTCTTTATTGACTTGAACTTCTTGATGTTGATGATGGTGGTTGATCCAAACTGCCAATAATCTTTTCAAATTTCAGGTGCATACGCCAAACATAACACTGAACTGAAGAATTGATTTTTTAAGGTAAAGGTCGTATTGTCTGATTTGTTGATGGATATAGAGATTAGTTGAGGTATCAACTGATATCATCCACTGTAACTTCATTTCCTCAAATGATTAACGTTAAGGAAAGCATTCAGTCCCTCAATTGCAGGTTACTTGACTGCTCCAGTAGAGTATTAAGCATGATTATTTTTAGGTTTGTGCTAATGTGCTAAAATGATAAAAGGTATAAAAATTTCGAAAATGAGGTTGTGATTGATTGTTTGTCTTGTTAATACATTGTACATAATACGTATTTATAGACAAAATTATTCTTACGCCAAAACAACATGAAACACATTTAGATCTGACTCGGTATGGGAAAGGTGGAGTAGTGGAAAACCTCATGACCCCACTAACTTGCCCACTATTCTCCACCAACCTCCCATGATCAACTCTATGAATAAGGGGCTTTCATGTCTCCATATAAGTCACTTATTTTACCCCACTTTACAACGCTTAAAGAGCGTAAGCTCTAATTCCCTAAAAGCACACGCAGGACCAAGGATCATCCTCGTTGAGCTATGATTAAAATAACCAACTTTACGACTTGCCGTCGACGAGATACTCCTCCTCTCGTTGCCATGGGGTCGGTATTCTTGTACTTAGAACAAGTACAAAATGTTTTTTTATTAAAGATTTAAATAATACTATACAAAAAATACAATTGTAATTAGACTAGTTTAACTGTAAGGTATATTTAGAAGATAAACCCTTTTTTTTTAGATGATATCCCATTCACATAGAAGTATATAGTTAAATTTTAAATTTCATTAAAAATAAGAACAACCTTACATAAACAATATTTCATACAAGTGTTTTTGAATGGTCGGATTCGGGATGGATTTACTTGGAAGGGTAATTTGGATGGTATTTATTCGGTGAAAGCTGAGTATAAGTGGCTCTTGAAGTGGAACTCAAGCATGGATGAGGTCGGATCGTGGAAGTGGATTTGGCGTTTAACTGCTACTGAAAAGATTAAATTTCTATATTGGATGGTTTGTCACGATGCTGCTCCTACGAGGTCGTTACTGCATAACAGAGGTATGCTAGACACTAATAACTGTCAGAGGTGCCTCAATAGTAGTGAAAGTATCATGCACTGTTTTCGAGATTGTCCGTTTGTTAAGCATCTTTGGCTTGCTCTTGGATTTGACAATATTAACTTCTATTTGGGGAATTCTCTAGTCACTTGGCTCAGACAAGGTGCGTTTAGTGCAAATAATCATTTATTCTCTGCTGCTCTTTGATGGATTTGGTGCGCTCGAAACTCACTTTGTATGGAGAATGAGATGATTTCTATTTTCTCCTTGAAGGTAAAAATTTACACTTTGGCAGCCCTTCTTCGTTCTGTTTTCTCTTCGGCTTTATCCACAGATATAGGAGGTCGTTATGTGACTTGGCATCCAGAGGAGACTATGGCCGTTGTCTTGAATGTTGATGGCAGCAGTTTTGGAAATCCCGGAATATCTGGTTTTGGTGGCATTCTTCGTAGGAATGATGGTAGTTGGCTATATGGGTTTGCTGGAAATGTTGGTATTTCCACAGTCATACATGTAGAGTTGTTAGCTCTGTATTATGGCCTGAAAGCAGCTTGGGAATGAGGATATATGGATGTGATTTGCTACTCTGACTCGACTCTAGCTGTTCAGTTAGTTTCAACCATGGTGAATCCCTGACATCATTATGCGGCAATTATTAGTAATGCGCATGATTTAATACAAAGGAGTTGGACCACAGATTTCATTGCTAAACTAGGAGCTGCAAGTTCTAAGATTTGGCGTGAGTTTTTGGAGCCACCAAAGGGTTTGCTTCCGCTGCTGCAGGCTGATGCCCGACGAGAGATGCATCACCGAGACTAGTTTTTAACTTTTTATTTTCTTTTTGTTAGCTTCTTTTCCCAAAAAAAAAACAATATTTCATTATTTAAAAAAAAAAACAATAAACAATATTTCATATGATTAAAAGAGTATTTTTTTTCTCTCTTTAAAAAATAGGTTTTTTTTAATTCTTTTGTTAGGAGAGCTTATTTTATTCTTATTAATGAAAATATATTTGATCATACTATAAAATGGGAGTAGAAAAAGAATTAGACGAGCAGAAATTGTTTGTAAGAAAGAAAAGAAGATTAGTGTAAAATTGGTAGCATAGCAGCGTTGATGGGTAGAGTTTTCTATCTCGATTTGGATGGAAGAGCTTACCGATGCACTTTCTGCCGTACCCCTTTTGCCCTTGCCGATCACGTTCTCTCTCGGGTGAGTTCATACACCCATCTCTCGTTGTTTTTGTTATTATTCATCGATTTTTATTAATAGGATTTTCATCTAAGTCTTTAATTTTTATTGAAATTTTTCATTTTATAATCAATATTTGAACAAGGGTGATTTTTGAGGCAAGCACCTAGGATATTATGGTGTTTGCAGTTTTGAAATGTCTGAGTGATGCATAAGACCATATTAGGTAAGAAATTGTATATGTGTCTAATTAGTTCATGGGTTTGGAATGGCTGAAAATTAAGGGCCCGTTTGGATTGACTTATTCTCGAGCTTATGCAAATAGATAACCTTTTATGTACTATTCATAAGTTTGTCAAGGTAGTTTATGAAAAAACAGCTTATGAATATACAATTTTCATCAGCGAGAACTTATTAATTAACATAAAGCTTATTTATTTGAATAAGCTCAAAAATAAGCCAATCCAAATGGTAAGAATCATATGTGGAGCTGGTATTGCATTGTGTAGGCTAGGGTGAAACGGCCGAGGGCTAACGAGGCTAATGAAGGTCTTGCCATTAAAAACTGAAATAACATTAACAAGAGAACAACATAATATTACTTTACGGAGAATGAGGTATAAGCAGCGTTTCAGTCCACGCCACAATTTCACAGTTAGTTTTTCTGATAAGAGGGAATTCATGGATTTGGAAAACAAATGAGTCCCCACCCATCGTCTTTTTCTCTCTTAAACTTAATAAAAAAAATTACTTCATTCCAGACCTGAATCATGGCGTTCTCTGTCATGAATTGAGACACACTTGCATAAGGGAAGATACAAAATGAGGGTGCGATTGAATAGACAAACATGTCCTCTATAAGAAAAATCCCTTCTTTTAGATCATGTGCAAAGATGTGCATGGAGCAGCAGAGGGCTTTCTTTCTTTCATTCATTTCAATGCAAGAGACCGAAGAAACAACATCGAAGAAAGAGTCTGTTTTTTTATACTCAAATTAAGAAAAGTTATCAGCGTAAAACATACAAATGCTATTTAGTTGCTTGCCTTTTGGTTCCTTATCAATTTGTCTTGTGACAGACATCTACTACTCCATCTCATTAAATGATGATTCTCCCCTGATTCTTGGCTTTTAGAAGTCATATATCCTCTATGTAAATGCTGTTCTAAAGTTTTGTTTACCTTGCCTACATTATATTAGCAACTTAAACACAATCCAATGATTAATTTTGTTATTAACATTTTATGTACAAGCATTATTCTGTAATGTAAGATGCATAATAAGACTAAACATTTGACTGCTTAATGGTGATGCTAGATTACTAGTTACTGGTAATTCTCCCACACACCTTTTGGAAGCTAATTTTTTGCTTGTTACCTTTGTATTATAGCATAGAGCAAGTTATGAAAACTCCCAAGAATATAAAAGCCAGATCAACTGCCAGATATAGTCTCGTCCTAGATAATTGTTAATATTTGTTCCATCGTTGAAAATGCACCTAGTTCTTGTGTACACGGCTTCTGATATGCCATAGTAATTTGACCGTGTTTTGTTTCCCTATGATGATCAGTCCTTCAGCTGCAGTCGAGGGAGGGCATACCTTTTCAGTAAAGTGTAAGTTTGTTTGAAACATTTGTTTCAAATCCCTGTCCCCTTCCCCTTTCTCCTTTTTTTCTTCTTCATGTTTATTATCATACATTCATATAGATGTACTTTTATATCTGTCCAGTATTGTGCTTCAGAAAAATTTAGTAATCCCTCCAATCCATGCAAGGGCCTCCCAATCCCCAACCTAAACCATTTTTCTCTATTGGTTTGGGAAAATGGATTGGTTATGTGTTTGTCATTGATATAAATACTGAGACTTTCTTCTGGCTTGCACAATTAGCACCTTTTATTACCATGAAACACCCTATATATCATCTTCTTGACTGAGTATTTCATATATCCTTTTTTGTTAATTTATGGCCTTTGATAGGGTAAATGTTACGCTTGGGACTCAAGTAGAGAGATTGATGATGTCTGGACTGCACACTGTTGAAGACATATTTTGTTGCTGCTGTGGACAAATTGTAGGATGGAAATATGTGAGTTTTACCTTTTCACCTCTTGTTTCTCTATCATACTTTTCGTTACTTTGAGGGGTTACCATCATACATCATGTTGATGTATGGAATGTTACAAAAATTTAGTCAATAAACAATATTTTTGGGAAAGTTTAATGGACATGAATATTTCTATGACATGATGTATTAGCTTGATGAGATGATTTATGATAGGGGGGCTTTTTGATGTCTTACCCCGTATAGTTGGAACAGGCTATGGTTGTTGTTGTAGTTGTAGTTCAGTGAGTAAAAGTGCAAATTAAAACACAAGTATATTGGAATTTTTCTTTGATTGTAGTTCAGTAATGCTATACTTTTAATTTTTCTTTGGTTTTTAAAGAAATTGGAATTTGATCTGGGGGTTCCACAAGTATATTTTATACAAGACTTAGTTCTTTGACATCATTAATTTGGGGTTGGGGGCTATCAATTTGATTGAATATGTGGGTAAATCAGAAATTCAGAATATGATATTACCTCACGGATGCAATGAATTTTATCCATTATACCATATTGAACACTTAAATTTAAATTGCCAACAACTTTTAACTAACAAAAGAACATTCAGGCATGAATATCTGGCGTCCCAATCTATTTTGTATATGTAAGTTTTTTTTAAGAAATTGTTTTATATTCCATGTGAAGTTAATAAAAATTGATGCATTTCCATGAAACTCTGGAATTGTTTAATGTGATCCTGTTTGGGCTGAAAATTCCCAAGTGTTTAAACTTTTTAATGATATTAGGAGAGAGACAGCTTCTGCATTTATTTAGGAGGATTATCTATTGAAACACACATTGTAACATCATTGACATGCAAGCATTTGGTCGACTCTTTCTGAGTGTCTGCCTCAATCAATTTTGGTCTTATCTCCATATATATTGCATCATCTTTTGGTGAGCTCAATTTAGTTTGAAGTAATACTTTTGGATATATTCAGGTTGTAGCACACGAGAAAAGTGAAACATATAAGGAGGGGAAATTTGTGCTCGAGAGGTATGGAGTAAAATATGGTTTTGACTTTTATCATGTTATTAAGCTAAGCTAAAATTTAATTACTATTGATGAATCTCGCAGATGGAGGATAGTTGATGATGTCGAAGATGAATTAAATTTGGATGCTAATGCTAGTTCAAGCGACTCAGAAAACACCTAGCAAGTTGCTTCTTTCATGGATTCAAGTATTGTAGCTAAGCTAGAACATATATTTTATTGTTAGTACGTAGTATTCATCAAGACACAATTTCACAAAGAAACTCTCTAGTTGAAGCAACATAAGCCTGGCTTGAGTCCAGCATTTATAAAATCTTTTCATACGGCACTGGATGTTGCTATGTATTTATAGAGGGCATATAATAGGCATGCCCGAGCAAACATCCTGCAGTTCTTGTGGGTTGGAAGAGTAATAAATCTTATTTTGTGATAGTTAACATTTTTACTTGATCTCAATATATCTAATATTTGTGCAAAGTTAGGTTACTGTTCTAGTAATAAGTTTGCAAATACAATTTGCAGTACTAGAATTTGTTCTGTTATCATTTGTTTGGAAAGACAAATATGCTGATTCGCTGTTCAGTTGTTCTTTAGACCGGTAGTTGTCTCCCTTTCGTATAGTAATATGACATGTATATCTACAGACTCCAAGTGAATCAATTGGTATTTGGCAAAATCAAGGTTTTGAATTGTCATTACAGTTGCAGTTGCTTTACAGCCATTGCAGGTTAACTGCAGCCAATGCTGTTTGCAATCAAAGCCTGATGCAGATGTGGTAGCCATTGCAAAATTTTGTCAATGCAATCTGCTACTAAAATTTTGCGCATCATAATCAAACCATGCAAATTATTTTAACTAAAAGCTTTGGTTGTTAGATAGTTTGTTTATAAGATTGATGAAAATTGTGGGAGGGCAGTGAAAATAGAGAGTGCAAGTGAGGGGGCTTTTGACCATAGTGGAAGGGATCTAAATCAAGAAATTATATGAGTGCATTATCTCTGAACCTCGATAGTTTTTTGCCTTATTTTTTTCTGCTTCTGCATTTTGACATTTTTTTTAGATCTGTGAATGCTGCCTGCATTTGCAACATTGCTGTGATTGAGTCTGTTTATCCAAATCCATACCCGAAAAGGTATAGAAGTGGTATCTAGAGCCTAGTTCGAAATGGCATTGTGGGCGAAACTAGAGTCTTTACAGGACCAATTCATTAACCAGCATAGTTCTGTGTAGTTTGCTTTATTTTTTTCTACATCTGCATTTAGACACTTTCTTGAAGATTTGTGAATAACGCATGTATTTGCAGTATTGTTGTGATTGAGTCTTTATCCAAATCCTTAGCCCAAAAAAATCATAACTCTTTTTATTGAAGAAGAAAACCATAACAAATGTTGATCTCTTCTCCCCATTTATTTTATATTTTGACAAAGAAAATCATGACTTGGGACTAGGGAAGTGTGAGAGAAGGAAATTAAAGAGTATGAAAAATGCTGGATATGTTGATGCAGGCTGCTTTTTACCACAGAGAACACTGGTCCGTCGGCTAGGCGTGGCTGATCTATTTGGGGAAGCCTTGTTAGTTAGTTAGTTAATATTAACCTTGTGTCGTGCCGGATACCAGATTCATTCAACATGCATGTTCCAACATTTTGGTTATTGAGTGAGATATTCACATAAATATCTAAACAAAAAAGTATTACTTTTAAATATACATCTGAAATGTTCATTTGAAAAAATTTAGATCATGAACTTGCAAATATAAGATCAATGATTTTAACAACACATAATTGAGTCATTATTTAAAAAATTAAACATTTACATTTCATCGAGATACAACTCATAAAAAAAGAGTACAATATCCATATAATCTCTACTATTTTGAATATATTGATGCAGCAACAGAATCTGATCACTCTGTCATCAAACACTACTCCACTAGAAAAAGGAATTATTCCCCATGACATCAATTTTCTGGGTTTGCTGGGAAGAATTTCATAAATAGAGAAGCTTTATAATAATGTCATCGTATCTAGTACCTTTCTTGTGGAGCAGTTTGTCCATTAACAGTACCCGGCTGCTCAGCTTCGCATTTCCTGCACGGTGATACAAAAGACCTAAACATTTTCTGGCCAAACCATGTTTTTGGTACAGTTTTTCCCTTGTTTTTAAGGTTTCTTGCTTTGACAAGTTGTTCATGGTATTTCCTTGCTTTGCTGCTGGTTTGTTCAATATCAATTTCTAGTAATGATCTTAGGGAACTGACTTGGGGATTGGTGAAGAAAGATCTGTTTGGTTGAAATGAAATTGCATGTGGCTTAATTTGTCCATTAGAAATCAACATATCAGCAGGTGTGATCTTGAATGGATTGGTAGAAGTAGAATATAAGTTTGCTTTGATGGTGGCAAATTCAAAATCTGGGTCTGGCTTAGGGTTAGGAGCTGCAGGGTGATTTTGTTGTTGCTGATCATGAAGAGAAACAAGGCCAGCAAAAGAGAATGAATCAGCTGAAATGCTGTCTCTTGCTGCATCATAGCTATGCTTATTTTTTTGAAGAGTACCCATTGATTTATGACTGAATTGGTCATCAAGGTCATATATATAAACACATTACATGGTGATTATTCGTGTATATACTTAAATAATCTTACACTTTCATATAACGTTTCCTATATTAGTCAATTATTTTATATCCAGTCATTTGTTATGTATAAGTAGGATTAGCTAGTATATCTCTTTTTTCTTTATACAAGAAAATTTATATAGGTTGGGCTCGGAAGACTCACTAGAGTCGGGGGAGACTCAAATCTTTTTTTTTTAAAGAAGAAAGACTCGAACTTTAGACTTTAAGAGTATTTTTCTTTAGTGATACATGAATTACAACTCTCTGCACTGAAGTTATCATGAATCTCGACCATTACATGAAAAGTAGATGTCTCAGACTCATACTTAAAATATATTTTAAAGTCGATTTTATAAGGTTAAACCGCATATTTTCAATCTACAAATGAGAGCATCTACGACCACATGCTTTCCCTAAATGCATAGAACACGTATCTATACTTTTTTTTTACCAAATTGAAAAATGTAATTTAGAAAGTAAGACTGAATTAGTAAAATATGAAATTATATTTGGCAAGACCAAACTGTCAGCTTATATTGTATAAGTTCTTTTAATCAAAGTAAAACAATTTTGTACAAATCTTTCTCTCACGAGTTTATAGGTAATGTATATCTACAATTAATTTGGGTTATTGAATCATTGTTCATGCAGAAGGATAGGTGGATATTGCAACGGTAATATTCTTAACCCATTTCTTATATGTCTGCTGGGATCAAAAATCCTAATCACGGTAAAGTTGTTTGTTGTGACCGTTCTGTCTCGTGCATGATGTTTGTTGATGCGTCTTATAACCAAGTCCAAGTGTGTCCTTAGATGATTTGTTATTTTTCTTGCAATGGGATTGAGATTATTTTTGTTTGATGCATTTCACTGTCGTGGTGTTTACTAGACCTTCCTGGTTGTGAAAGGGTAAAGACAACCATGGCCTGCATTGAATTGAAGTGATTTTAATTCCTTGAAATATATGTAATAATAATTTTCTTTACAGCCCACATGCGTATAATTTCCGTGAAGAACTACTAGTCCAATTGTCTGACCTTTTTATCTTAATATTGAGTGACCCTTGTTAAACTTGGAAAGTTACATCCAATTTTTAGATTATGTAAGCATGCATATTTTCCAAAAAAAGAGATTAAAGATTGTTGTTTAAGCAGAGGGGAGAAACATGGTAAGATAAGTGCCATTAAACTTAAAATATTTCAAAAATTGAAACGAGATGTCCTTTGACCAACCCCGTTACATATGATTTGATCTTTAGCTTGCATTAACGGTAACTTGGACTCAATTCTAAATTATCTAGTCTAGTTGCTAATGCTAAACTAACTACTATACATAAATTTTAGCGTAAGGTTTTTCTTTTGGCTTATGAGAGATAAAGAATATCAAGATTTTAAAAGGGTTGACACAACTTTAAGTTGAATTCTTATCAATTGGATCAATCTTCGTTGATTAACTCCCTTAATTAGAGGTAGAGGGACCATTGATATCTTTATTAGTCGCGATTTTTCTTTGAATCTTTATATAAAGAATCCTGCTCTTTACCCAAATGGTTTCGCTCATTCCCAAGTGAAATTTCATTTTTACCCTTACGTAAGTTAACTTATGCCAGTTATAAGAGTAGCGTGACTTAAGGCACGCAGCGTGAGTTAAGTCACGCTACGTTACTTAAGTCAGTTATCAGCAACACAGCAACACAGTTTCCTCATTTTCCAACTTTTCCAAACACGAATATTTCACCCCCAAATCCAAATTTCACCGTTCTTGCGCCATTCAAAACCAAATTCGTCCACAACATCAAGTAAGTGATGATTATCCTACTTCTTTGTATTATTTTGGTTGAAATTTTCGAATTTTTGTAGAAATTGAACATTTTTAGGTTTTTTTTTTTAAATTTTGCTTGCATGTTAGTTTTGATGATTGTTAGTGACAAATTAACTTAGGAATTGTTGTTTAGATGTTGTTTAGGGTACAATGTGGTAGTTTAGGGTTTAGAAATTGTTAGATTACATAGTTGTTTGAAAATTGCACACTACGTGTTCAGTAAAATGCCTCAATGATATTTTTTTGTTTTTTTGGATTGTTATTGATGTAATTAGTTAGAATTTAGTTTGTTAATGTTGATTATAGTTAATTTGACTACAATGTGGTAGTTTATGGATTCAAATGACATTGTCGACATTATAGTGTTGTTGTTGTATTGTTAAAGATGACATTGTCGAAATGTTATGTTCGTGTGAAAATGTGTTAAAGATTTTTTGCTTTTTGTGTAGATATGTCTGAGCAGGAGAGGGCTGACAGACTTAGGTTAGGGAGGCCTGCCCCTACTAGTAGTGCACGTAGGGAGAAGCAAGCACTACAGCCTCCGGACGGTCGAGGGAGAGTGAGGGGCACGAGACTTGCTAGGGTTGATGTTGCGGGGGGATCGTCATCACAAACGGTGGACCCGACACAATACCAGCATGAGCAGCATTATCAGGAGCAGGCGTATCAGAAGTAGCATTATCAGGAGCAGACTGGATTTCAGCCGGGTTATTAGTATCAAGAGGGGTATGAGTATCACCAGGGGTATCATGCTCAGTTTCACCAGGGGTACGATTACGCCTCTTGCTCCACCAGATGTGGCTGTTGCCTTCTTGGAGTTTGCTCTGCATGTCATTACCCAGCAGCAGAGGGGTGACCAGGTCCCGGACGACGAGCCTTGGAAGCATTCAGATAGGTGCATTCAGTGGTTCTACCGTGTATCCCATCCTCTTATCGTCAACCCTGCTCCAGAGCCTGACATTCTCATGCCGAGACCTGTCTACCAGGATATTCTTGTTAACCAGGACTAGGCCAGACATCCTTCCGAACCATTGCATGTCATTAGTAGCATGAGAGACGGAGTGGAGCATGCGATGGAGATTCCAGAGGTGGTTTCAAATCCACTCTTCTTCAACATTTTGGAGGGCCTCCGGACCGAGTATAGCGTGTTTGACCATCAATAGGTTCCACAGAGGAGGTCTAGGAGTCATAGTCCACAGGAGTAGCAGTAGTGTCTTATTTTATGACTTGTTTTTAGGACTTTTTTTAGATATTTATAGTATTTTCCTGACATTTTGGTTGTACTATATTTACATTTGCGCGGTTGCACTTATTTATGACATTTACGTTAATTTTTGTTAAAATTGTGTTTCTAAATTATGATTGAATGAATACATGTTCTCTAAATTATGAGTTTTGGTTGAATGAATGAATGGTTGTACCTATGTATGAACGAACGAAGGAACGAAGATAAACAGGGAACAAGGCAGTAGCTACTGTCTTATTGTTGTGTGCATACAGAACCAGCGTGAGTTAACTTACGCTAGTGTTAACACTAACGTGACTTAACTCACGTGGCTGTTTGCACTAGCGTAACTTAAGTTACGTAAGGGTAAAAATGAAATTTCACTTGGGAATGAGCAAAAACGTTTGGGTAAAGAGCAGTTCTCTTATATAAATATCATAAAAATTAGGAATGACAAAGTGGACCGACCTATCTTGTTTAGGTCCAAACCACTTTTAACTCATAAAAAAAAGGTTGAATAAACCACCTTAGATAGTCGAATTCAAAATGTCATTTCGCTCGACCTCTTGGTAGGTGAATCACTTTTAACTCATAAAAAAGGGTTGAATAAACCAACTTAGATAGTCGAATTCAAAATGTCATTTCGCTCGGCCTCTTGGTAGGTTTGCTGGCCAGCCTGCCGAATCATTTTATTTTTTCATTCCCATTAATTAATCATAAAAGTTCGCATTTTATTAATATTATAAGTTATAACCCAATTTTTATTTAGAGTTATTCACAGGATTGATTTGCTGTTGTTATTACCAAAAAAAATTCTCCAACAACATAATTAATAGTAGTGGGCATATAATTTTTTGTTTTGATTCACACAATTTCTCACTAAAAACAATAAAAAAAATGTCATTTTTTTAAAAACTAACTCATGGGTAAAAAAAAACGTGGGTCAATCCGCCCTGTCTCTGCCCTACTTTTTCAACAGGTTAAATGTGGCAAAACAATTTAAGAGGTCGAGTTCAAAATATTGGTTGAAGCAGCCTAAAATAATGGGTTAAATGAACTGATTCATCGGCTTTTCCTACCCCCCAATAAGAATAACAAAACTTTTTATTTTAAACATGTGTTACCATTTCCTTCAATTTCATGAAAACAAAATCAATTTATAAAAACAAGCTTGTAAGTGTTTTTATATTCCCCTAAAAAAAAGTGTATTTATTGTTAGAATGACAACTAGTTACAAAAGATTAAATAAATAGAGCATTGCTATTTATCTAAAGAGTTTTTATCAAGAAAAGGTCTCAACCAATTAAATTTATTATTTGGCGGAAATCAAGGGATGTAATGGTGTGTAATTAAGAAAAGGTATTAACAAATACACTGTCTTGAAATTTTCTTGATAAATTTTGCCACTGTATCTATCATTTTGAAAATAAGAAAACAAAAGAGAAAGACAATGAACACGCGATATTTGTTAATACAGTTCGGTCAATTGTGCTTACCTATGTGATTATAGAGCAGCTATTGTTCTGCTTCTATTACTGTGATAAGAATTAGAGTTTCAGTGTTACAATCTGTATATGTAGTACTACTATGATTAAGTTTACAATCTGTTTCAGCTATTGTTCTGTTTCTATTGTTCTGATTGAGTAGTGAGTCATACTTCAACATATACATTAGAAAGAAACGATCCATCGTTGAGCATGAAACAAAAAGAAACTCTATTAATGTTACTCACTACCTATAAAGCACGGTCCTTGAATTAGTCGTGTCCTGGTGTCGGACATGTATCGTGTCTAACACCGACACGACGCCGACGCATATAATTACACATAATTATGCGATTTTCTCAAATTAATAGCAGTGTTGACGTGACAGCGTCTGTGTCCGATGTACGTATTCGTGCTTCGTAGCTCACTACTCAAACAAATGAAACTAACCAACTGATTCTACAGCAGATGAAACAATCCAAGCCTTTCATGTTTGTTTTGCTTTGCAAACTAATCAGAGAAATTGGAAACTAATCAAATAAAATCTAAAATAACTGCAATGGAAAACATCACGGTTTCAGCAAGTTGGTGCATTGTTTAAATAGCTAAATGACAGTAACAGTTTAGTTAACATGTCCACTCTAAACTTTATAAAATATCACTTAAATATTAGATAATGAGTACTAAACAGAAAGACAATACTTAAAAATTAAAATCCTAATTGAGAAAAAATAAATAAAAATCTAAATAGCCTTAGCTATAATCTCTTCCATCCTACTCTTGAGACCCTTTAGATGATCCTCCAAAACATCTGCTTCAACCTGCTGGTTGTTCTCATCAACCAAATTTGTGGCAACTGCAATTGCAGATTCGATCTTCTCGATTTCTTCCAAGGAGAGCTTTAAATTAATATCCTTTACCTTTAAAGCATTTTTCATTTTGTAAATGTAGTCATCCAATTCATTCACTGCTGCGGCCTTCCTTAGGAATTTCTTGTCCTCAACACAGTATTTCTCAGATTCTTTAATCAATTTTTGAATTTCTTCAGCTGACATCCTTTCTCTGTAATTGGTTATTGTAATCTCATTCATTTTGCCGGTGGATTTTTCCTTAGCAGAAACAGTCAAAATACCATTTTCATCGATAGTAAAACAGACAGCGTAAGGGTGGCCGCGAGGGGCAGGGGTATGACCAGTAAGAGAAAAGGAACCAAGTAAATTGTTCTCACTGGCTTTTGTTCTCTCACCCTCATAAACCTCAATCAAGGAACTGGATTGGTTATCTGCAACTGTCATAAATTCTCTTATCTTCTTGACGGGAATGCAAGTGTTCCTAGGAATCACCACACTCATGATATCTCCTACTACTGACCTACCAAGAGACAAAGGTGTAACATCCTGTAGCACCAACTTTGGAACATTTTTCATGCCTTTACTCAACAAAGCAGCCTGAACAGCTGCCCCGTAAGCTACAGCCTCATCGGGGTTAATGCTCTTGCACAACTCCTTCCCCTTGAAAAAGTCTTGCAATAGCTGCTGCACTTTGGGAATCCTAGAAGATCCACCAACAAGAACAACATCATCTACCTTGCTCTTGTCCATCTTAGCATCAATGAGACAACTCTCTACGGTCTTCATACACTCATTAAAAAGGTCTGCATTCATTTCCTCAAACTTGGCGCGATTGATTGACGAAGAAAAATCAATGCCTTGAAATAAAGAATCTACTTCAATATTGGCAACAACAAGGAAAGAAAGTGATCTCTTTGCCCTCTCGCAGGCAGTTCTCAACCTCCTCGAGGCTTTTGAATTCCCACTAATGTCTACTTTGTTCTTTCTCTTGAACTCTTGTACAAAGTAGTTCACCATTCTGTTATCAAAGTCCTCTCCGCCGAGATGAGTGTTTCCGGAAGTGGCCTTAACTTGGAAGACATTATCCTTAATAGTAAGTATTGAAACATCAAAAGTGCCACCACCAAGATCAAAGACAAAAATATTTTGTTCTCCAGCACAATCAGATCTCTTGTCAAGGCCATATGCAACCGCTGCGGCAGTAGGTTCATTCATTACCCTCATAACATTGAGACCAGCAATAGCACCAGCATCAATAGTGGCTTTTCGTTGAGAATCACTAAAATAAGCAGGCACAGTAACAACTGCATTCTTAACAGTTGATTCTAAATATGCCTCGGCAATTTCTCGCATCTTTGTGAGTACCATAGATGATACTTCTTCCGCATAGAGTTGCTTTTCTTCATCCTTGTACCTAACCGTAATCATGGGTTTGTCATTTACACCGGCAGTGACCTTGAATGGCCATAGCAGTATATCATCTTGAACAACAGGATCACTAAACTTCCTACCAATTAACCTTTTAGCATCTGAAAAAATAAAATAAAAAATGAACAAGGTTTAATTATGTTGTAGCCACCAAGCACCTATACTTTTGATCGAAAGTGTGTTCGGTGCTTGACACGTGTCAGACAGCAACACAACACGGACATATGTGATTACATTCAATTATGTTATATTTTCAAATAATTATTGGTGCCTACGTGTCAGTGTTGTGTCTAATGTCAGTCGCATTGTAGAGACCTGAATTAGGAAATCTGTAAATAGATCTCCATGAACTATAAATATTTTTAATTGTATAATAATTTGAAATAATTAGGTCTTCAACTTTTAAATGATTTGTAATTAGGTTTTCAAACCTTCTTTAATAAAAGTAGCAGGTTTTGAAACTTGTAAAGGACAGATAATTGAAATTACCAAATACAGTGTTTTCAGAATTGGCAGCAGCTTGATTCTTAGCAGCATCACCGATCAACCTTTGATCCTTAGTGAAAGCAATACAAGAAGGTGTTGTTTTGTTGCCTTGATCGTTGTGAATGATTTCGACTCGACAGTGTTGTTCTTGCCATACTGCAACACATGAATAAGTTGTTCCGAGGTCTATTCCGATAGCGCATTCTTCACGTTTTCTCTTCATATTAAAGATATAGGGTTTCTACTTTCTTGTGTCGAGACAAAAAAAGATGTAGGGTTTCTACCTTACTTCTTCAAAAGAAAAATAACCTTGAAACGGTATATATATATAGTTTTTGTTTCTACAAACTGGAGCCCTCGGTTGTTTTCTCGAGCTCTTTTGAAAAGATAAATATTTTTCAAATAAAATTAAATTGATACAAAATATAAAAGTAATTGATTTTCCAAAATTACATGTCAACAATGTGATCAGTGAAAATATTTTCCAATATCCTATCTAAAAAATAAATACTATTTGGCCAAGTCATAATTATAAAAATATTTTCTTTCAAAAAAAAAAAAAATTATAAAAATATTTAAAATCTACTTAAATCAAATATATATTTGCCAATAAAATTTATATTTTTAATAAAAGAAATTTAGAGTGAAGGGGCATATCCTAGTTATATACAATTAAAAGTAAATGATAGAAGTGAGAAGGCTCATGCTGCACTGGTATTTGCATCCGCAAGATAGTGGTGAATTTTATATCTGTCATGAACTATACTCACATAATTAATTTGCATTTTACTATCGATTAGGGTCAAGCAAGTTTGTAGATTGGGCAATTAATAAAAAATAAAAATGGAATGGATAAAACTTATGTGATTATTAGCCTTGTGAGGCATTACATGCATTATAATCAGCATTACAACATTTCTTACTACATTAGCAAGTTTTAGAGTACAAATTCTAATCTAAACATATCTCCTTGGTTGCCAACTACTAGGGCCTCCTGCCATAGCTTCTAAAGAAACTGGTTTCATAATACAATATTCATTTTTAGAGCAAAAACCAGACCTATTTCTTCTTCTAACAATGTGATCACGATAACCCTGCATGTCCATTGCTAGTTTTCTCTCCAAATCATGCCTCTCAAATGACCTCCTTCTTATATTTTGTCTCCTACAATCAACACTACTTATCCTCTCTTTTTTGTCAGATCTTTTTCTACCTACTGACACTGGAATTGCTTCCAAACCCATTAGCTTTGCCACAACACCTGGTTTACACCAAATCACGTTCTCCCCAGCAACTGTTGGTGGAAAACACATAACATTTTCACCAAGCTTTGGTTCTAAACTTATCTCACTACAAACTGATCTTCTTCCTTCTATAGTCCCAAAAGATGACCTATACATGGAATCTCTTCCATCAAGTGAAAACCTTGGATATTGATTCAAAGCATTCCTTGCAGATCTTAATATGTCAGAGTTGTTAACACATGACATCCTTCCCCTTATTCCACTATATTCATTGAGTTTTTCTTTCCTTGCCATCTCTTCCTCCATTTCTAATTGTAGTATAAGATCTTCTAATGTTGGTGTGCTTTGCTTTGAATTTGAATTGTCACATTGCAAAAAAGGGGAGCTTACCTTGCTGCTTGTGATGTCAACTTGGCTATGGTTGCCAATGCCATTGCCAATAGTACTATTTTGTTGGTTTAGAGTTGAGGTTGACACATCAGTGTTGCAGAAGGTTCTTATGCCTTTCCTCATCTTGGCTCCCAAAGAGTTCTTGAGGAGAAAGAATGGCATGTTCTAATTTATTATATTATTATTACTATCAGGATTTGAGTTATGTTGAGAGAAAAATGAGGAGATAAGGTGCATCTGAAAATGGGGTTTTGAGTTTTCTTTAGTAAAAGATGAGAAGTTGCTAAACGGAGGTATTGAAACGTGAATAGATTAAATAAGGAGCGGTGTACGTGGTGTGGTAATGAATGGAGCATTTGAGTAAAGTGAAATTAGCCGAGTCTTAATAGCTGTCACATGATGGATAAGGAAGACTTTCACAGGTTTTTCATTTCTTTGCTGCAAAAGTTGTTTGGAGTGTTTATAGCGAAGTACGTAAAAAGACACCTAATGGACTTTATGTTACTTTTTGGTTGAGAGAAATGAAGACCATTTATTGGAGTCACGGTGGTAGAATGCATGAAAATTCATACTCTAGACTAAAACAAAGAATTCAATCTTTGTATTGCATATTCAATCCATCATCACCAGCTTTCAGTCGCAGAGACTCCATCCATATCCCCAAACCTAGTCATCAACAAAGTTACCCTATCAAACAATAGGAAACAAAGCCAAAATACTCCCAAATGAAAGCCTTCTCCTTTTAGCAACACTGTTTCCTTTAATAAATCAAACATACCTACATAGCTATCAGGCCACCCATGCATTCAAAGTGGACTCGAGTCACTCTATAAGTACAAATGCGAGAATGTGGAACCGCAAAGGACCATATCATATCATACAGTCAGAGATGTGCGTGCTCACCGGTGAAGAACTTTTTCTTCCCGCGCCATTCACAGAGCCTTATAAGTTTATAATTATTAATGAACTCTGATTTGATTCGAAAAGTATATTAACCAAGTTTGTATAAACATAAGCCAATTGTGGTGACATTTAAAGATTACTGAACAGTAAACACAATTTCAGGATATAAATACGGCTACCCAGAAACCTGCATTTTGGCAAATGCACACATGTGGTTCTAATTTACTGTGCACTTAACAAATAGGGTTCACCCCCTTTTTCTGTAATTTGGGGAAGGTATTAAAATAAAGAATACAATAGAACAGAGATATTTTAGAGCTCTGTACAATTGAGAGCTTGGCAAGGAAAGATTTGGGTGACTGTTCATCATTCAGCTTAACCCAACAATGTCTGAATTCTGCAACTTCCTCTTGTAAGCCATGACCTGTCAATAACGGGGAGAAAGGTCAGATAACAGGAGAGCAAAGACCGGCACTGTAACAACAGGAAAAGGAAAATGAATATATGTTTATGTATATGAATGTAGTCAACTTTGAGAGTTTACCAGATAACCATAGCTGGTATTTTCATAATCTCCCAGCAATTCAGCCAATGTTTCTTGGTCTTCTAGAACACGTAAATTATCTCTGTCTGGACCAATGGTACTTTCACCTCCTACAATGCTAGCTCGTGGCTTTAGTAGCAGAAACAATTCAACTTCATTGGCAGGCAGTGCAGTTTCATTTGCAACATGCTGTGGATTGAAAACCAATCAGACTTGATAAGAAATAGACTACTAGAAATGTCTTGTGAGGAAGAGAGAACAACCTTGCAAAGTTCCTTGACTGACATAGTAGGCTTGCAAGTAATGCATGACTCCTCCAAATTTGGCATTCTTTGCTCATCAAACGAGACAAGCTTGAGAAAGACAGGCAGCTGAAATAACGTATGCCAAATCAACAATCCTATCAATGTTCAGTACAAGAACTAAAGCAAGACTGATAATCGCAAACACAGCCCATGCAAAATTATAATAACATGAAATTAGTGAACATTTAATTGAATCCAGAGTACAGGTGTAAATGTTGCTACAGGATCCCAATTCTCAAATAGGTTGGGCAACCTTGAAGGCCAGAGGTTCTCAAAATTTATATGTTCACATTCACTAGTATTTAAACAATTACTACTACGAAAAAAACCCAACTAAGATTGGCACAGATGGTCAAACCTTCAACTCACACCCTCTGTAAGTTGGGTTAAAGTGCGGAATTCTCTAGTTAGTAGGTTATACTGTAAATCCTCACTGAGGTTGGTGGTCTCCTTGATCTTGTAGAAGGGTGTGCCCCCCTAATCTTCATTTTTTAATAAAAATAATCACAGCTAGGAAAAAGATTTACCTCATAACCATTTGCTGCCAAGCTACTGAGATGTTCAACCAATTTGGAGATGCGGTTGTTTTTTGCATTCTTTCCATTGACGCGACTGTGACTCCGGTGACCATTTTTCCCCCAGGAAAGTGTACCAGATGCACTTATGATTTCTCTATGTACTTCTGGAGTAGTTTCATCACCAATTCCATCTGGATCAGTAGAGGCAGAACGCCGAGGAAATTGAGTTTCTTGTTCAGCGCCTCTTTTGCATCTTCTTGGCTGGGTTTCTGTCTGCCCATCGTCTGAAGATGAATCCTTTTCCCCATCATTATCATTCATACCATTGTTGTCACTTGATACCTGAAAGTCGCCAGCATTTCTAATGTTTCTTCGACGCCTCAGATGTGAAGTTCGATAATTGCCTTTTGATCTCCTAACAAAAGCCGCTGCTGTTGCTTTGGCATTTCGTTTCTTACTCAATGCTTCTGATTGCCGTTGTAGCGTTTGGGCAATGGATGCTTGGAACTTGATAAAAGAGATAGAACTCTTGAATTATTAGTATCACAAGCCAAAATAAAAAATCTTGCAGATGAAAAGTAACAGTAAACGGTGATCAACAACACACTTGATTAATATTGATCATACTTTCAAAGTTCACGCCATAACAAAAGTTTGTCCACCTTACAAAAGCATTCAATCCTTTTGAGTATTGAATCCGTTGCGACTGTTGCAAACTAGCACACAATCATAAAGACAAGAACTATGATTTGACTATTTTCCCAATGGATATAGACGGAGGGCTACTGCCATCTGTCTGATTTTTACAGCTGCTTATTTAAACAACTGAGACAAAACTACCACCCCACTATAACATGATATAACTAATTTGTATAGATGCCCTAAAGAATATGTATGTTTATAGGATATTTCAGTCACATAAAGTGCCACCTTAAGCTTTCTAAGCATCTAAAACAACATGAATCAAGTTATGTGTGAAGTGAAGAATTTCATCATTTGCACAAATAACAGTTTGACTATCACAATATGTTTTCTTTGGTGCAAGGTCATAATTCACATTTTTTACCTTCTGTAATGTGATAGGAAAATTACTTGATTTTTTTTTTTTACTACACATCCATTTTTAAAAAGTGTTTTAGTGAAGTAAGTATCACCTGCTTATGCCGAGTCATCTCATCCTCATGCAAAGCCAATTCCTAGGCCAGAACCTTGTTAATGAGTTTTTCATTCAGTGGATAAAATGTTTTCTTAATGCAAGATGAAATATACAAATTACCTCTTCCTCATACTTGTCAATATCTGGATAGATAGCAGCAATCAAAGCATCATAGTTTGGGTCATCTCTCAGTGAGCGTCGGCTAGCACAATGTGTTCGGCAAGCAGGACATTCATTGTTACTGCAGTAAAAATAATGTACAGCTAATAAACCAATACCATCCCAACTACAAATATGTAGAAAGATAAAGCAGATGGCGGCATGTTGAGGACAAACCCTAGGCGCATGGATTTATCTATGCACTCTCTGCAAAAGCGATGCAAGCACTCCATTACGGTTCTTGTTTTTCGAATGATGCCTACACTTATAATGAAATCAATCATCTCTTAGTACAGTAAACTTATTAGAACAAGTTTTTATGCAAACAAATCACTATTTGCAGAAATAACTTGAGCAATTCTAGCACCAGTTATCAGCTACGGATTACATACCGAGGCAGATAGGACACTGAACTTCTTTGCGTACATCTGACAATTTTATAGCCACATATCTTCAAATAAACAACAATATAGAGGTCAATCTATTATGCTAAGACAACATCAACTTTCAAAACAAATAAGGACCATTTTAGTTTATTCGATTCAATAAAAATTGGTCATCCTAGGAATGAAAAAGTGGGTGCTGGAAGGACTAATGTTAAAATGATTTTCGGAGGGTTTCAATGGATTCTGACATATACTTTCAAAAATCATATGAAGGAAATGACAAAGTATAAACAGTTTCTTTTCAAAATGAAGGGTTTTTGTCAAGTAACATCATAGTCCAAAAATATTTAATCTCATGCCTGCAAAGAAGTTTTCACTCTCTTAGCTTAGTAAAGTAGCTTACCCGTGAAAATGACATTAGATTCTAATGGGAATAAATAGCTGAAGCAAAAACCGGTGTCACGGACTAAAGGTTGATTTGAAGTTGAGTAAAATGCTTCTAAGTTCATGATAATGGAAAATAGCAATTACAACAAAGGATTTTACTATCATGAAAATAGCACCATGACGCAATCTCATTACATGAGTTAGAATAATTTAGAACGCTTGCATGATATGAAGCATGGCCGCAAACACAAACTCCAGACACGACTCAGAAACTAACATGTTGACACCAATTATAGTTTGAGAAAATGACATAATTCAATGTAATCAATGTGTTGGTATTGGACACTGGGCACGCCTTCAATCAGAAGTGTCAGTGCTACTTGCACATCACATTATTCTTAAATCGGAACAAAGTTTACTGTATATGCCGAAATCTCAGATTTCTTCACATAACATTTGCAAGAGTCAGAAAAAGACATCGCAAACAGAGACGATTCCACCAACCAAAAGCACCCACTCACACATACAAAACCATGAAAAATCAACCAAAGTAAACTGAAACCAGCCACAACAACAAAAGTAACCACAAGAACATGCATATGAATATACATATAATCAAAATCCACAATACAGAATAATCGAAAATTTCAGAATCAAAATAATAAAACGATAAATGCCGAATGATGAATCAAGTTAACATACTCTTCGTCGTCATCTTCATCTTCTTCTTCTTCATCATCTTCTTCGTCGTTTTCAGATGAATGTCTTTGATCCGATTCTGAAGGAAAAAAAAAAAAACAAATACGCAACATGAAAAATAAAAATTAACAACGAAGATTACTATAACGAAACAAATCATGTGAATTCGTATGAAAATGCAGAAAACAGTTACGTACCGAGTTCATCGTTAGGTTGCGAAGTGTTGTTTATCTCATTCTCTTCGAGAGCTTCTTCGAAAGAACGCTTCTGTGCCGGCATTGCTTATAGTCGAAGCGAAACCTAAAGACTGCGGAGGCGGAGGAACAGCCGGTGGCAGAGGCCGAGACGGCGGAGGAAAACGACAACGACGGCGGTTGCGAAGTGTGGTTTTTACAACGTCTTGACTTGTGAGAAGAACGAAATAGAAGTTGTTGCTGAAGATTTTTATTCTTCCAAAAAAATATTTTTTGACCAATCCAAATTTTCTTTTTAAAGTTAAAAAATGAAAAAAAAATTAGAATAGTTTTTTTTAGCTTTTTATCTTTGACTATAGAATATCAAATTTTTATTTGTTTTAGAATTGCTTTTGTCTTGACCAATTTTTTTTAGAATTGTTTTTTATACATGGTGTGAATTGTGAATTTTTTTTTTTAAACCGGGTTTCTACAACCTTGAATTTTAACGTTTGTTGTATGTTTAAGGTTGGATTTGAACTCAATTGTATGATAAGCTCTTTCTATGAGTTTAATGTTACTATATACTCAAGGTTGAATTCTAATTCATAACTTTCATTAAGTAAAAGAGACTCGTGTCATCTCAATTAATCGTTCCTGAATTTGATTTTGGGTCTTGTTAACTAGTGTCCCTGAGGCACTAGTTAAGGAAACAAAAAATGAAATATTTGCATTGAAAACATAATTCTCTATACTTTTTTTAACTTTGACTACACAAGTTTCAAGGTTCTTATATTATACTTCATCTAGTCCTATTTATAAGAAACATTTGACTTTTTTTATTCATTGCATAAATAATGTATATAATCTATATTCTATATCAAGTACATTAATTACTCAATGAATCTAAAGTCAACTTTTTCTTATAAATAGGACCAGATGGAGTATTTGGTTTCTTTAACCATGTCAGAGGGACACTGGTTAACATCTTATGAACGAAGTGCAAAAAAAAAAGTCTAATACTAGCTAGTAAAAGTTTGACACGTGTCAATTTTGGGATAATGGTGTAATTTGGAAGGTGGTTTCTTCTCCATGGTATAGCATTTCTTAAAGCATCATTCATGTTTGTTCACCCTTACTTTTTTACATATTCATTCAATATCTCATTTCTTTTTCTATCCCTCTTTTTATTACATCACTATTTTACTCTAATTATTTCTTTCTCTCTATGGTGCTAGATTGGATATTGGGTGTCAAAAAATGTTTTCCTTCTTAAAGGCTGGGTGTGGCTGTTTTGAGCCACATTTGATACTTACTCAATATTTTATCTTTTCAAATGAATGTTAATGAATGTCTTTGTGACATTAGTTAAAGTCTTAAAAATGTAGTGCAATAATTACAAGATAAAAGTAAAAATTTGTATTTTCAAGACAAAAATTCTGTTAATATGTTGTTTAACCAATATCCTTATGACATCCGTTAACAATTTTTTTTTGTTAAGTGTGTTAGATTTACACAAAACCGTTAAAATTGAAAAATTAAACCAAATAGCATAAAAAATTACCAGATCTTTTTTGGTTCGACTCAAAAATTGAAATTGACTGAAGAAACCCGAACTTAAAATCCAATGGACTGATAAATCGAACATGTAGGTTTATTAAACCCACTTTGCTTCAATCCAGGCTAAATATTTTACTAACACCCTCACACTAAACAACAAACAAACAACATTTGTGCATGTTTAATAGGTTTATTAAGATTATATTTCGAGTTTAATTAAAATAGACTGAAAATGTAAAGACAGTTTATACCGTCAACCAATTAGAATCAATATTTTTGACACATAAGATAAGGACAAGTGAATTGAAAATGGAAGAATCTAAATCAAATCTTTAAAAACTACTTTTGTTAACTCGTTCCTTTGATTTTGGTATTAACAGCTTCTGTCTCATATGATTTGTTATGTGTGGTTTTCATCGTCAACATTCTTACCTTCTATGAGCAAGCGTTGCTTAGTTAATTACCTCATGAAATTCTTAATTTTGTTTACACTTCCATGTGTTCTCGTGTTCTAGCCCTTTCAATCAATTAAATGAATTTATTTTGGTTCAAGCAACATCTCCTTGAAATTAGTATGAAACCTGAGGTTAAACCGGCCCAAAAAAGTTTTAAAGCTCACTTCTTCATATCAAAATAGAATCAAATTGAAAAGCTTACTAAAAGAGTGATTTTCATTGATTGATTGTGTAAAGTTTATTTACCCCGTCAGAGTATTCTAATTAACCTCTTCCATTATTACAACATTATCTCATGTATACTACAACATTAATAAACACTTCCATTAAAAACAAATATATTACTCTCTATGTAAAGTTTTGTACAATTATTACAACATTATTTCATATATATAATCTAGGCTTTAATATGTGTTTCGTCCCTGCAATTAGGGGTCATTTAAAAATTGATCCATGTAATCGTTAATCCTGGCAAATTACCCTTTCAAAGTTTAATCATTTAAAATTTGGTCTCTCTCCCCACTTAATCACTGCCACGTCAGTAATTTGCTGACGTGGCTATGTTAATTGGCCAATAGGCATGGGAATGGACAAGAATACCCCTCTACCTCTCAAACCGATTCGAAAAGACCAATATACCCCTCCTTCCATCTTCTTCAAAAACCTGGAAATCTTCATCCTTAAATTTCAATTCTCAAACAAAGAATCAAGCAAAATTGAATCCAAAGAATTTAAGAGTGCAGGACACCATAAAAAACCCAGCAACAATTATTGAACAAACATTAACAACCAATTTTAAATCTTGAACAAACATTAAAGATTGAACAAACATCACAGAAATCTTGAAATCAAAAGAATGCATAACACCATAAAAAACCCAGCAACAATTAAAACCCCTTAATTTCTTCATATCTTTTTCAATTCCTCTTCTCCCTCCCTAACATCAAAAACCAATAACCAACAAACCTAACAACAACAAAAAACATAAACGTAAACGGAACCTAATTCTCCAGATTCCACCACTGTCATCGTAGAAAAGTTCAAAAGCGCTACCACCAGCCCCAGCGCCGTCTTCGCCGACTCCATCATCAACAACTCCACGAAAAACGATGACAGGGTTGAAAGGTGAACGACTACCTACATCACGACGGCGTCGGCGGAAGCCTTGTCGATGAGAAGAAACGGTGTCGGCAGGGAAAGGACTGAGACAGTGATTCAATGACTCACCGGCGACAATCTCTTCGAGGAAACCGTTGTCACAGTGAGGACAAACAATGAGGGTGTGATCTAAAGCACCAGTACGACGACATTTCGGGTCAGGATTCGGAATTCATCACGTTCGTGTGAGACACGAGAGATTGGTATTGGTGAATGGTGATTGTTGTTTGCAGATACAATAAGAAACATGAAGAGAAAAAGAATAAGGATGGTGTTGGGGATTGTTGTTTGCATATACGGTAAGAAGAAAAAGGAATGAGAAGAAGATGAAGACATGGGTAAAAATGTCATTTCACGAATGAGGTGTCTCATTAAGGGTAAAATTGTCCATTCCCATGCCCTTTTGCTGAGTTTGGCCAATTAGCAGAGCCACGTCAGTAATTTGATGACGGGACAGTAATTAAGTGAGTGTAGGGACTACATTTTAAATGATTAAACTTTGGGAGGGTAGTTTGCCAGGATTAACGATTACAGGGACCAATTTTTAAATGACTCTTAATTGCAGGGACGAAACACATAGTAAAACCTATAATCTAAATATTACCGTAGATTCCCTTATTAACTAATATTAAATTGGTTTGTTCATCATTTTGACGATTTTATTTGATCAACTATTGTTATATTTTCTCCTTAAAACAAAATTTTCAGTAATAAATAAGGAAATCTAACATTAATTTCAAATTACATACGAAAGCAAATAGGGCACTCAATCTCATGTATGTTTGACAAATCTATGCTCACATATATGCAAATAAACACCAATAGAACAATCCACAAACATTAGAATGTAAGATCCATTTACATTATGAAAATATTTTCACATTTCATTTTCTTAAACTACTAGTCATTTTAAATTTCTAACAATGATATTTTAAGTCGCTAACAAGGATATGGAAGACTCGCATAGTAACAATTGTGGTAGATATAATACAAAAACTGGAAAAAATTCATTCTCAAAAACGATAAAAATAATGTTTGGACATTTTAAAAAAATTCTAAAAATGCTAGGATTCTTTTAAAAAAGTATGAGATATATAATTGGTTTATACTCTCTTTTATTATTATTATTATTATTATTATTATTATTATAGTTAAACGAAAATAAAAATAAATTGGAAGTAAACACACCATAATACAAAACAAAGAGATTACTTGTAACCAAAAAACCAAGAGATTGCTAGATATTAACAAAACACAAAGCATACTCAATCCATACACAAAATAACTACCCAACATGGAGAAAATAAAAGCATGAAAATAAAAGGACCTCTAAATTTAGAAAAGAGCTACACTCTTCAAAGGTATTACATAGGATCTATCTACGCATTACTCGTAGAGTTATAGTGTAGGCACTAAGATAGAAGTAACTCTTAAAACATATTGTGACCATTTTAATCTATTAAATTCACTAAAATAAAGTCATCCTAAAATTAAAGTCGGGTTGGTAAAAATTGTATTTTAAAAGGATTTCCTCATAATGTGTGTACCCACAAACAAACACACATCGAAGTTCCACATATAACATGTATATGAAAAAGTAAATGTTGAGCAGCAAATATATACACACACTCCTACTTGCTAAGCACGACACTCTTTTTGGATTATTATTATTATGTTTTCATTTTCAGTGTTTTGTGTAATTTTCTATTTTTACTTTACTTTTTAGTATTATATATCAACAACTTTTAGTACTACCTCTTTGTTTATTTTCAACTTGAGACACTGCGATGTTCGAACCATGAGTAAAGACAAAGTATGAGCAATCGGTTACATGTTTTTTATTTAAAAAATTTTTAAAAGAAATTTACAAAATTACATATATCTCCGTTCATTAAAGTAGTAATTTTGAAGAAAGATTTAGTTTATTGGTCAAAAGCAAGTGGGAGTAGACTTACTAACTTACATAGCAAGTCTACTCCCACTTTAGGAGTAAGTTCGTAAACCTTCTCCCACTTGCACTTGACCAATAACTCAAGTCCTTCTACAAAATACAACTTAAATGAGTAAATATTTATGTAATTTTATAAATATCATTTTATTTTATTTTTAAATAAATGTCATGTAACTGTTTGTTGCCGCACTTCCACTCGTTCGCAATGTCTCAACCTGTATTTTTTTTTTCTTACCAAAACTTTATTTTGTTCCAGTAAAAAGTAAAATTTAAACTTGATTTTGGTATTATTCAAAAAATAAAAACTTGATTATGGTTGGCAACCCCCTGGTAATATCGAAGTGTGTTCTAAGGCTTCTAAATCTGTATCATCGATCCTGATTGCCACACGTGCCATAGTAATACAAAATGTTTGAAAACTAAAGAAAAAAAATGATTGAATATAGATGTGGTGTCCAAGTAACTTGTGTAGTTAGTCTTGATCCTATGTGATGATCCCCAATGCTTCTCTCATGATCTAACAATGTTATCAAAGTCAATGGTTACTTAAGGGACCGAGTCATGTTCTAAAAAAAATATTTCGCAATGATCGTGAGGTGGTGTGCCCTCACCAAAAAGTTGTTCTTGTTCATTAGATGCAATGTTATTTGTTGTGGATTTGATTCAAACTTGTAAATGGCTGCCACTTAACAGTGTGGGAGTTGCCAGTAAATAATTCCTTTCCGGAAGTAAGGCTTCCTTCGGATACCATCTTAACACAATAACTTATTTTATCTTATTTTTGAATGGAATCTAAGCACAATAATTTGATTAACAAGTACTCGAAATGAATATTTAGAGGCCTAAGATAATGTCTTGAAGGTCTTACATGAACGGACCCTAATTAAACCTTATTTAGATATGTATACCATAGATACTTATTTTTATATCGACAAATTATTACAATTAAATATTCATTTCAAGTACTTTTATTTTTTACTTTGAACGGGCCCTAATTAAACCTATTCAGATATGTATACCATAGATACTCACTTTAATTAGCTCGACAAATTATTACAATTAAATATTTATTTCGAGTACTTGTTTAGGTATCTATGGTATACATATTTGAATAGGTTTAATTAGGGTCCGTTCATGGTAAGACCTTTAAGACATTGCCTTAGGCCTCTAAATATATACAAATTTTACTTGATAAAAAAATTTCATACTTCACTATTTGCAAGACTAGAACTAATAAAAAATATTCAGATTTAATATTATCTCAACAAAGATCAAATTAATTGAGTTTATTATCAACTAAAAACTAAATATCAAACAAAATTGATTACATTAATTTAAGGCTTAATTGGACATTTGGTCCCTTAATTAATATCTTGTTTTTATTTTGGTCTCATAAATTCAAAATCGTTCATTTTGGTCCTTCAAATGTGCTTTTGTTAAACAATTTGATCCATTTTCGTTAACTTTAATCCTAAATGTATTAGGTGGACCAACAATTTAGATGGTCAACAATAGACTATTAATTTTATTTTTTTAATTTCAGCCCTTTGATATATTTTTCAAAAATGGTATGGTTGGGTTATGGAGGTCCATTTTAATAGTCAACCATCAAACAACTAATTTTTTTTTACTTTTCTCTATCTTCTTCCTTCCTCTTTTTCATCATCTTCAACATATCCTTCATATTAGAGTGTTCATGTTCAATCCAATCCAATGCAAACCGCGGTAACCGAACCGAAAACTGAAAAAAACCGTAAATTTAAATGGATTGGATTGGTTTTCGATTCCTATAGTATAAATCGATCAAATCCAATCCAAACCGAAATATTTATATTTGTATATATATTATTATATGAATTTTTTTATAAATTTTTCTTTAATTTACGATCATTTAACTATTTTTTAGACTTATTCTTTAATAATATTGACTTTTTCCTTCTTTTAAGAAATATTATTAATTTACATTTTTGAAACTATTTTCTTTAATCTACTATTTTATTTGCTTTATGTTGCTTTTATTTTATACTTATTCATATTTTCTGTAACCTTACATTTTTATGAAATGTCTTAAAATAATATATTTTCTTAAAAGAAAATGAAAAAATATACAACAATGAAAAACTGAAAATCAATCTAATCCAAACCGAATTTTTTCTGGATCTAATTGGATTGGATTTGATTTTAAAACCAAACCAATTGGATAAACAAATAACAAAACCAAAAATATTGGATCGGATGGTGTTTCCTCCCAAAACCAACCAATCCAATCCGTAAACACCCCTACGGCAAAGGATGTTTTTCCATTAGAAAAAAAAATCAATGGATTGGTTTGGTTTTGGAAGGAAAAACCATCAGATCCTATCTTTTCGGCTTTGTTATTTGTTCATCCAATTGGTTTGGTTTTAAAATCAAATCAATCCAATCCGATCCAAAAAATTTCAGTTTGGATTGGATTGGTTTTCAGTTTTTCATTGTTGTATATTTTTTTCATTTTCTTTTAAGAAAATATATATTTTATGACATTTCATAAAAATGTAAGGTTACAGAAAATATGAATAAGTATAAAATAAAAGCAACATAAAGCAAATAAAATAGTAGATTAAAGAAAATAGTTACAAAAATGTAAATTAATAATATTTCTTAAAAGAAGAAAAAAAAAGTCAATACTATTAAAGAACAAGTCTAGAAAATAGTTACATAATCGTAAATTAAAGAAACATTTATAAAGCAATTCATATAATAATATATATACAAATATAAATATTTTGATTTGGATTGGATTTTATTGGTTTATACTATAGGAACCGAAAACCAATCTAATCCATTTAAATTTGCGTTTTTTTTTGTTCGGTTACCGTGGTTTGCATTAGATATGATTGGACATAAACACCCCTACTTTGCCGTACTCAGGATGCTAATTGCAAAACACTTAGATTTAGACTCTAAATTGTTCCAATGTATAAACCTCTTCACTTTGGCATACTTGCTTATGAACACATGACATTGACTTCTAAACCACCTCTTTAGTTTTTTTACATTCTTTCCCACTTCTTGTTGCCTCGAGGTAAACACACCCCGTGATATCATCACAACTACTATCCTCGGAACCCATTTTCCAAGTACAATCAACACCTAAAGAACTATTACCTGGCCCCAATTTAGAATGCTTCGAAAGGACTTATTCAAATTAGAAGAAAAAAACATTTTTTTGAAGGTTTGGGCGAACATAGAATAATATTACATATCCCAAGTTTATTGGCTTGAGGGGTTGCTATTGTTACCCGAACTTTGGCTTATTGATATTGAATTTTATGACCCAATTGCTTATATTTCAATGATTGAGGAAAAAGCTAGTAAATTTGGGATACATAAGATGATTCCACCTTTGCCTAAACCTTCAAACAAATATGTTTTTTTTCTTTCTTTCTTTCTAGTTTGAATAAGTCCCTTTTGGAAGCGTCTTGAATTGGGACAAGATAATAGTTCTTTAGGTGATGATAGTGCTTGGAAAACGGATTTCGGGGATGGTAGTAGTGATGGGATATTGTCGGTTATGTTTACCACGATGCAACAAGAAGTGGGGCAGAATGTGAAAAAAAACTAAAGGGGTAGTTTAAAAGTCAATGTCATGTGTTCATAAGCAAATATGACAAAGTGGAGAGGTTTATACATTGGATTAATTTGAGTCTAAATCAAAGTCTTTTGCAAGAAGCTTTATGGGTAAGGCAAATGACGTTTATGCATTGGTGATGTTGTCGATGGTTGTTGTTTAGATTTTTTTTTTGGGGTATATGATGAGGGTGTGTGAAGGATTTGTTGAAGATGATGAAGAAGGTAAAGGAAAGAAGCTGAAAAAAAATGAAAAATAATAAGTTGTTGATGGTTCACTGCTAGATACAATGGACCTCCATAATCTAACCGTCCCCTTTTTGAAAAATTGATCAAAGAGAAGAAATTAAAAAATTAATAATGTCTATGGTGGACCACCTACAATGTTGGTCCACCTAATACATTGAGGTTAAAGTTAACTTAAATGGATCAAATTGACCAACAGAAGCATATTTGAAGGACCAAAATGAACAATTTAAAAGTTATGAGACCAAAATAAAAATAAAAAATTAATTAAGGGACCAAACGCCCAATTAAGCCTTAATTTAATAAATGATTTAGTGTTATAAGTGCAAGAAAAATATTAAACTAAAACTTAGACATTTTACTAAAATACTAAGTCATTTTTCATAGAGATGACTAACTCGTGTTAAGGACCAAATTGAACTTCAAAAATGTGTTAATGACTAAATGATATTTACGTCAAATTAAAATCAGACGAAACACCTAAGAATATATTGAGAAAGATTTGCAAATAATTCATTGAAAATACATGTTTATGTTGATGCCTTGGACATTGCTATGGTGTAATTATAATCTAATTAAGCAAAAAGCCACGCACAACAAAAATAATTAAGCATGAGATCACACAAGTGAAAACTATAGTGTACTCTCAGCTGCCTCGGAGAAACAACAGACAAAAGATACAAATACATTGTTAGATCTTAAATATGCACATGTGTTCAATCCAAATTTGTACCAAATACATGTACTTCTTTTTGCTTATTTTAAGATCAAATGGAGTAATTAAAATCCGCATAAATATTTCAAGGGGGAAAATAAATGATGAAGAAGAAAATGGTAAATGATATAGTATATGAGATAATAAATGAGGAATAGGGTTGACATACTCTTCTTCTTTGGCTTTATCTGGTTCTTCTGCTTCATCATTTGCTTCCTCATCCTGCTCTTCATCATCGTCGTCATAATCATCTTCTTCACCTTCTTCTTCTCCTTCTTCATTATCAAATGAATGCATTTGATCCGATCATGACGAAACTAATAAGTAAGATAATAAAAATATATAAATAAACGATGATAGCTAATGAAAAAAAAAATATGGGAGTTCATATGAAAATTCAAGAAGAAATAATTACATAATTGACGTAAGAAAGAATAAAAATGTTTACCAACTCTGTCTACAGGTTGCTCTTGGAGGTTGTTTATCTCCTTTTCGGTCTCTCCATCTTTGCAAGACTCTTCATGAGAGCACTTATTTCTTGACATTGTGATCAAGTGGATAGATTTGGTTCTTCTTAAGTAGCTTTTATACTTCTTTGAGTATATTAAAGCAAATTATAATGATAAAATTTTAAAGACAATTTCGTTATTTGAAAGGTGATATGCTCTTCATACATGCTATTTGTCGAAGACTATAGGTATACCCATCCTAAGCATATGCACTTGATTATTTTCCACTGTATATATATTTTTGGTTACAACTTTTTCCACTATATATATTAATATTTCTTCTTGTTTTTTTGTTTATAATTTTTTTAGGTAGTATCAAATTGAAATAATGGGAAAAAATTGAATTAATGGAAATATTTTTTAACTTATAAAACAACATTATACTAAAAAAAATATTTGACTAAATTAATGATATATAATTTTTATATATAATTACTAAAAAAAAATCAAATTATGTCTTATAAAAAAATTAGGAAAATAATAATCACAATTTAATACTTCACCCTTCCAATTTTATATAAAAAAAATTGACTGTAATTTTGTTTTAAGTAGTATGAGATTGAATTAATGAAAATATTAACCAAGAATTATCATAGGAAAACTGATGACATGTTATATTGATAGAAATATTAAATATACAATTTTATATAATATAAATGAATATTGAATATTACCAAAGAAATTAATAATAAATTCCGGTCACTTGACCAAAAATAAATTCCAGTCAAAAAAGTGCGAACAAAGTATAGTATGAAATATTAAAACTTATTCCTTTTACAAAAATAAAAAAAGTATTTTCTATTAAAATTAAAATCAGTGAACGTGTAAGCCATTTTAGGTAAAAAAAAAGTGTAAATTAATGATATATTACTTCTCTTGACTATAAAATATAAAATAAAAATGTTCCTAAGATAAGAATTTAAAAAAATAAATGTTAATAATAAATTCCGGTCACTTGACCAAAAATAAATTCCAGTTAAAAAAGTGCGAACAAAGTATAGTATGAAATATTAAAACTTATTCCTTTTACAAAAATAAAAAAAGTATTTTCTATTAAAATTAAAATCAGTGAACGTGTAAGCCATTTTAGGAAGAAAAAAAAAAGTGTAAATTAATAATATACTCCCTCCGTTTCAAAATGAGTGTCGCTTTAGCCAATTGCACACAGATTAAGGAATGGAATAAAATAGTCAAATGTCATAACAATTTTACCAAATTATCCTAATCAACTATTGTTTTATTTTTCATTAAAGAAAAAATAATCATTTGGAAGTAGTGTACCATAGTATTAATTGAAGGGTACAATTGAAAAGAAAAAGTTATTATTGCATTGGAAACTGAAAATGACATTCATTTTGAAACAATTTTTTTTGGCTAAAATTACACTCATTTTGAAACGGAGGGAGTATTACTTATCTTGACTATAAAATATAAAATAAAAATGTTCCTAAGATAAGAATTTTAAAATAGAATTTTAAAAAATAAATGTTGCATTGAAAAAATAAGTTTTTAAGATTATGAATGCACAATTTTCAAGATTAAATTTTTAAATTTAGTTTCTTATCTTGTGTGCTTAGTGCATAAATTAGCAAGACTCAATATAAAAACATGTATTATATAGAAAGAAATTTTATGAAAGAACCAGTAATTAATAAAAGATTAATACTCACAAAAAATAAACAACTAATAATAATAATACTAACTTCAAGCCAACCAAATGTGAACAAATTAAATTATTAAACATAAACAAAATATTCCTTTCAAAGAAATTAAAAAAAAAACTATATTCGTTCAAAAAATAATTATCATAATAACTTAAAGTGTAAGTCAGTTTTGGACTTTTGGGAACTAGTCTAAGTCAACAATATTTATTACAATGTTGACTATAAGATAAAAACCTACTATGTATTATATTTATATATCTATAGTGTGTGTATTGTTGACTTAGACTGGTTCCCAAAAAAATAGTATATATATTCTGGTGCTCTTTGCATCAGTTTATAAAATAAAAAAGTAAAATAATATATATATATATATATATATATATATAGTTTTAAGAAATTTATATATATACTATATATAATGAGAATACATACTTTTGGGTTGTCTTTTTAACTTTCATTAATGCCCTTAAATAAATTTTTGTATATTGTTGGTGTCTTTCAAAAAGATAAGAATTTATATTATATTTGTTAAACCAAAGTGAGTTTTAGAACAATGTCTCTAAGGTTTTGATGATAATAATGTATGAAAGAACAATTGAGTACTTTAATGTGTGTTCAAGTGTGCAATGTCATAAAACTAAATTCTGACTTCAAAGTCAAGTAGTTGGTTTTGAAACATCAAGCTTTGAACGCAAAAGAAAACACTTTGGTACTCAAGAGACGCTAAGAAGACTTCCGAAGACTTATAAGATGATATGAAGAAAGGTCAACAAAAAGATAAAGCTTTGATTAGAAGATGCATCAAACCTTGAAGACTCTGATGAGATCAAGTTCTGATGAAACAAGTTTTGATGGACATGTCATTAGTTTGGGAAACTCTGACCAATTTTGTCTTCTTATGATGAAATGTTGATTTCAAAGTTGTGATCATATTATTTGTCTTGTTCTGACCACCTGTAAAAACAAATAAAGAACTTCAAAGGCAAAAAGAATGTAACAAATGATTGCCAAAGAAGCAAATGGCCTCTATAGTACTATTCAACGAAATTATACATTAGATGCAAAATATTCAAAACTAATCAAAGCTTCTCAATGACGTTTTTTATGGGCTGACACTCTTCAAATAACGACTCTGTCATTCTCTTCTATATAAGGACATGAGCAGTTTGATGAATATAAGAGACATCCAATATTTTTACAAGTGTCAAAACTCTGTTAAATTAGAAAGCGCACATAAACTTAAAAAATTCTTACAAAATTTGTATCTTAGAATTTCTTAAGTATCATAAGTCATTTGAACTTAAAGATCAAACTTTATTTGTAAACTCTGGTTGTAGAAGACCTCTTGTATGAAGCAACTACTCTCTAGAAAAGAAGGTTCCAGCCGCACCCGTCTTAATGAGATGCATCAAATCATTGGGAGGAGAACTATGAGGTAAGAACTCAATATTAGAAGAGGCTCCTAACTTGGCCATGTAATCTGGACATTGGTTTCCCTCGCGAAGAGTGTGATAAACAGTGACATTTGTCTGCGCTATTAACTCCTTTATATCTTGAATCAAAACCACATAGACATGGAACTTCATGGAGGGACCTTGAATGAGGTTGATGCAATGAAGAGAATCAGAGTAACAAACAAGGTCAATAATATTCATGTTTTTTGCAAGAAGAAGGCCCTGGTAAATAACATACAGCTCAGCATGCAAAATGTCTGATGAACCTTGAATGTAGTCAGAAAAACCTGATAAGTAGAAACCTGCATCATTACGTAAAAATCCACCATACCCAGCTCTAACCGGAGAACCTAGGTAACTACCATCAACATTAAGGATGATGCTAGAGAGGTTATTATTGTTCCACTTGATGAATCTATCATATGAATCACCTTAGAAATTATTAGAGAAACAAACTTTGAAATTCTCCACCATACTTTGAATGTTGAAGAACAATCGATTTAGGGACCAATTTTCATTGTTATAATTTGATTTCCAAAGATTTTTGGAATTTCTGATGTTTTGTGTTATGACTTTAAACCGAGTTTTGGAAAGGAAACCTATTATATTCTCATACCTTAATAGAATTTCCATTTCCAACTTTCCAGCAACTATCTTTATTTATGATCCAAATGGTATTTTGAATACTTCTCTAATTAAAGCTAGGGTTATGGCCAATCTAGGCTTGAATGACATATGAATTAGGAAAGTATCTAGATTTTAAAACTTAATTATTCTTAGACTTAGCCAACATTACTTCGTTAAAAGCTCCGAGAGATCTAAACCACGTACCTCCTCCTTCAAGTTTAGATTTGAATAGAACATCCTTACTTACTAGTCTAATGAATTTTCTTTTGGCCTTCCTTGGTTCATAAACTCTTAATTTTGTCATTACATATGTTGGGATGACGAAACAACTTATTGATAAACTCTTGCTAGATCGATTTAAACTATGTATTTCAATACTTTTTTGAATCGATTTTGGTACCTTCAACCAAAGTTCACATTTCAGTTGTTTTATTTCTTTCTAAAAATCATTAAAAATTATGTGAATGTTATTTCACTTTCTTTTTAAAAAAGGGTTAAAGAACTCTTTTGTCCTTATAAATCTCAGCAGTTCATTTTTAGTCATTGGAAAAATTTCTTCAATTTTTAGTTCCTACAAAATTATCTTCCAAGTAGTTTTAGTCCCTATTGAAACGATTTTTTGCAATCATGTTTAAAATATTATAAACAGTTCATCCACAAAAATTCAGAATTTTATTGACATGAAATAAAATAAATATAAACTTTTTAAACGTCAAAAGTTCAAGATAAAAGTAACGAAATTTGTAACTCAAAACCAAATTTTGAGATCATTTTTGTGTAATTTTTTTTATAATGTTTTAATAATGTCTACAAAAAATCAATAAAGTGAAAATTTGATTGCAGGATAATTTTGTAGGATTTTCGTCACTGGGCTATTTTAAAAAAAAAAATTAATAATATCAAACGAATCCCTACCATTTTCAAATTAAAGACAAATTAGTCTCTTTATTATAATCACTCAGAAACTAAGCTATCCATTATATATAAAAAAAAATTAGAATTCAATTTGGGAATATTGTTTGTATAAAGTTAAATTGGATTGTAAGAAAACCTTGAGGAAACAAATGGGCCTACAGTCTAAAGAAAGTCGGTTATCAGCTAAACCCTAATAATAGTAAGAAATCAACTGGATCTTCAATTCAAGGCTCCAAGATTTGCATTCACCGTTTTCAAGAAATGCATTCATCGCTCTCATGATGAATAATAACAAATTCTAACTTTCCCTGCATTCTCTTGATCGCTTTCTGTATTCTCAGATCAATCCTTCTCTTCCTTGTTCTCTTTCTCCCCTTTTCTCAACTTGATTCATGTATTTTTCTTCCTGGAACTGATTTTTCCTTGATTTGTTTTTTCAGTAGTTATCCCCTAATGGCGATTTGGTTGTTTTTTCGTTGTTTTGATTATCATGTTCTTTTATCTCTTTGCCTTCCCTCTTTCCAATTCATCCATGGAATCCAATCACAACCCTCAACCCTGCAAAAAACCCAAACATACCATAGACCTAAACCTACCAAACACCATTGATCAAATCATTATCCCTAACAGACCCACCACAGAAAACTACCCCCACAACCACACTGTCACCTCTGAATCCGATCCTAAATCCCCATCACAAATCTCTAGAGGCAAAGAATCCCCCTCTCTGGATATGCATCAAGAACAAATCTTTCTGTTCCAAGGCATGCAAACCCCTAGTCCTGTATCATACAACACACAGATTAGCGGTAAACACAAAAGAACCCACAAAGGCAGGCATCTAGAATTACTCACTGAAAATCATCAAACACAGACACAAGGTTCAACCAGCAGAAACATAATTCAGGCTTTCCCCAACCTTGATTCCACACACACATACCAATATGAGAAGTATCAAGAAAGCATGGGTAAGACTGACAAAAAAGATAATCAAGAATAGTCACAAACCACTCACCAAGAGGCTCCATCAAAAGAAGACGAATTCTTTCTATTTGACGAACAAGACATTCAGGAAAATTCTGAGATCATCAAGGTTAGGTTCTTGGGCAAATTTCTTACTGACAAACCAATCCATAAAAACTCTTTACTTATGGCCCTATCAAGTATATGGTGTGACCCTGAGGGTTTAAAGATCACTGAAATTGAAAGTAACATACTCCAATTCTCCATGGATAAGGAAGCTGATGTTATAAGAATTTTGAAAGGCAGTCCCTGGATATACAGAAACGCATGGTTGATGTTGAAGGAATGGGATGGAGTTACTTCACCTTTAACGATTGATTTTGAATCTGTTCCAGTTTGGGTTCAGATTTGGCGTGTCCCACCTGCTGTCAGAACAAAAGCTATGGGCATCAAACTAGGTGGCAGATTAGGAATAGTGGAAGAATCTGAGATTTATTAATACCCAGGCAATGTGACCTTAGTCAAAATTAAAGTTGTCATTGACACTAAGAAACCCCTCAAACCAGGTTTTTTTTATGGGGAATCATATGGAACAAGCAGTTTGGATTGATTTTAGGTATGAAGGAATTCCAGGCTTCTGCTTCAATTGCGGCAAAGTTGGTCACTATGAAGATCTTTGCCCCTCACCTAACAAAAGCAAAGCTGATCCCTCATTTGTGAACCCTTTGGGACCTTGGCTGAGATCAAATCACTATGGAAGAAGACTGGTGGACCCTAATGAAAGGAGATTTAGCAGCAACCCAATGAAATCTCCTAGCTATGGGAATTATAGCCCAATCCCTAAGGAGATGATTAGAAAGATGTCTGAACTGGCTTTAGCTTCAAAACGAAAGGGTAGTGAAAAAAGCACAGAACCTCAACAGAATAACAATCCTAGCTCCCCTACCGACTCGAGGAAAAGAAGGTCTGAAGAACAGGAAAATGGAACAATTTGCTCCACTGTAGATGTGGCAGGCTCTCAGAAGCGGGCTGGCCAGACCCAATGAAGCTCTTTAGTTGGAACTGCCGTGGTTTGGGTAAACCACAGGCAGTTAGAGCTTTGAAGAAGCTCTTACTGAATCATAACCCAGATATTGCAATGTTAATGGAAACCAAATTACAAGCTCAGGATAGGGTACTCTCAAAAATGCTTCCCATTGGTCTCTTAACCAATAGTTGTGTCATTGATTGTAATATTAGTGGCGGGGGAAGGGCAGGGGGTATAATGTTGCTTTGGAATAATGATGTTACTCTCAATATTGCTAATGCTAATAAAAATTTCTTTGATTTTTATATTCGGGCTCCTGATAACAGTATGAATTGGAGAGCTACTGGAATTTATGGCTTCCCAAGTAGTAATGCTAAAACTCTCACTTGTGACTTAATCAAAGACCTATACCAGCTTGACACTCACTCTGCTTGGTTGGTTTTTGGGGATCTAAATCTGGTTCTTAACCAAAATGAGAAGTTTGGGGGTAATCCTATTGATCTAAATGTGACATCTTATTTTAAAAGCACATTATTTCACTGTGAACTTGACGATATTGGTTCCAAGGGTTCTACCTACACTTGGGCCAATAATCACGAAGATGACACCTTTATAATGGCTAGGCTGGATAGATTTTTAGCAAATGATAAATGGAAACTTATGTTTCCTGAGCATACTAATTCTCACCTCCTTAGATTCAGATCTGATCATAATCCCCTCTTATTGGATTTTAACCAGCATGATTTTCAAAGAAACAAAAAATTACATAAATCTAAGGTTAAAAGAATGGAAAAAATATGGATTCAAGACCAGGACTGCCACAAGTTGATTAAAGATACCTGGAACTCCACTTTGGGTGATAGCAACTGCAGATTATTCAAAGTTTTGAATAGTATTTCTGACTGGGGCCATTCCAAGTTTGGAGACCATAAATCTAAAATTAGGGAATTACAAGATCAGTTAGCAAAGTTGAAGCTTAAAGTGCCTCCAGACCCAGAGACAAACCAATTAATCATCAAAATTGAAAAAGATTTGGACGAGAATCTGAGATTGGAGGAATTATGGTGGAGTCAGAGGGCCAAAACTCGATGGCTTAAGGAAGGAGATAGAAATACCGCCTATTTTCATCAAAAAGCATCTGACAGGAAAAAGAGAAATTGGATCAGGTGTTTAACAACTCCTGAAGGAACCATCACTCACTCTGAAGAGGACATTTATGAGATATTCAACAACTATTTCCAAGATATTTTCAAAACTGACAATACTGCCATCCCTCGTTATATGCTAGAAGGCGTTAAGGACAAGGTGACTGCTGATATGAAGATTCAGCTTGAGCAACCTTACACTCTGGAAGAGGTCACTATTACGATTAATCAAATGAACAGTACAGCTGCCCCAGGCCCTGATGGGTGCCCAGCTTTATTTTTTCAAAGGTTTTGGGACATCATTGGTACCGATGTCTCCACTTCCATTCTTAATATTTTAAATAACCAGTTTAACCCTGATTGTTTTAACAAGACTTTCATTTGTCTTATCCCTAAAATAAATAGTCCTAATGTGGCTAGTGATTTCAGACCAATTGCTTTGTGCAATGTGATGCTCAAAATTATAACTAAAACTATAGCCAATAGAATAAAACCAATTCTTTCCTATATTATAAGCCCTTATCAAAGTGCCTTTGTTCCAGGCAGATTGATAACAAACAATGTCCTCCTTGCTTTTGAAACCTTTCATAAACTTCATTTACTAAAAAATAGGAAAAAAGGTTTTATTGGTCTAAAATTGGACATGGCCAAGGCCTATGATAGGTTGGAATGGAATTTTATTGAGGCTACTTTGATTATTATAGGTTTTCCTACCAATATGGTTAATATTATTATGAAGTGTATTAGATCGGTCAAATTCTCTATTCTTATTAATGGGCATGCTACTGATTATTTCTCCCCTCAGAGAGGCATAAGACAAGGAGATCCCTTATCCCCTTATCTTTTCATTCTCTGTGCTGAGGTTTTGTCTAGCATGATTACTCAAAGCCAAATCGCAGGAAACCTTACCGGTTTGGCAATAGCAAAAAATGATGTTCCTATCACCCACTTGTTATTCGTTGATGACAGTTTGATGTTTTGCAGGGCTGATGAAAAAGATGCAGAGGAACTTAACTCTATTTTAGTGAGCTATCAAAAAGCCTTTGGTCAGAAAATCAATCTGGAAAAATCAGAATTAATGTTCAGCAAAAATGTGGGGAAGAATAAAAGAGCGGCTATTCAGAGAATTCTTGGCATCCCGATAACAGACAAAATCAAGAAATATTTGGGTCTCCTAACTTATATAGGGAAAGCAAAAAATCAGATGTTTCAAGCTTTGGCTGAGAAGATTTGGAAGAAACTTAAAAGTTGGAAACAGAAAAAACTCTCCTTTGCTGGAAGATCTATACTCATTAAAGCGGTTGCTCAGGCTATTCCTACGTACATGATGAGTTGCTTCCAAATTCCTGTGGGGATATATAATCAGATGGAAAGAATTATTTGTAGATTTTGGTGGGGTCAAAAGGGAGAGGAAAAGAAAATGCATTGGACTAAATGGAGTAATCTATGTAAAACAAAACAGGATGGTGGGCTAGGCTTCAGAACGCTTAAAGACTTCAATGAAGCCATGTTGGCAAAACAAGGATGGCGACTTTTGACTAATCCTGATACACCACTAGCCAAAAGCTTAAAGGCTAAATATTATCCTAACTGCCACTTCCTAAAATCCAAACCGGGCCACCAACCTAGTTATAGCTGGAGGAGCATCAATCAGGCCAAATGGATATTGGAGAAAGGCTGTTATTGGAATATTGGGAACGGAGAGTCAATTAATATTAAGGAGGACAATTGGATTCCTTATTTTAAGGGGCTTAAAGTCTTATCTCAGAACCAATTGGAAAAAGGGATTCTACTAGTTAAGGACCTTTTAGATAAGGATAACAAATGGTGGAAAGAAGATGTTATAGATAGAAATTTTATCTCACTAGATAGAGAAGCTATTCTCCAAATTCCTATAACTAATATGGAGGAGGAGGACAATCTATGTTGGATGGGCACTAAGGATGGTGCTTATACTGTTAAATCAGGATATTACTCGATCAAGGAATGGAAAAAAGATCAGACTGAAGGTACCTCCAATCCAGATGAATTAAATTCTTTTTGGAATAAGATCTGGAAGGTTAGAGCACCTCCTAGACAACAAATGTTGATTTGGCGGATTCTTAATGACATCATCCCTGTTAGGAGGAACCTCAGCAATAGAGGAATAAACTACAACATTGTTTGCCCAAGATGTAAAGAAGCTGAGGAATCTATTGAGCATTGTTTTAAGGGGTGCTTATGAGCGACCCAAATCTGGTTCAAATCACAACTGGGGATCAATTTTATTAACCATGAAGGCCTACGTTTCAAAGATTGGCTAATTCATATGCTTAAAACATCTAAACAGGAAGCATTATCTCTCATTTTTGCTATTATTGATCAGATTTGGATAGATAGAAATAATATAGTTTTTCAACATGAGACTACTGAAGTTCAAAAGGCAATGTCTCAAGCAAACAACTCAGTGGATAACTATCACAAAGCTAATCTAAATTCAAAGCATCAACTCACACACAAGAGCAATAATCAGTCTAGTACAGATTGTTACCAACACACAAGATGGGAAGCACCTCCCCCAAACTATTACAAAATCAATTGTGATGCTAACCTGAGTGTTGAGGGGCGATGGGGATTAGGCGTGGTCATCCGAGATTCCGACGGCGATGTGATGGCAGCAGCAACATGGGTTGAACGGGGAAGCAAAGAGGCACCGATGGCAGAAGCTCGAGCTATAAAGCTTGGTTTGGATTTCGCCTATCAATTGGGATTTCAGAACATAGTTGTTGAATCTGATTATGAAGTTGTAACCAAAGAAATATGTGGAAGCTACTGCAACTATAGATATATGGGTAGAATGGTGAAGTTGATAAGACAGAAGCTTCCTCTATTTAATAACTACAGGGTTAAGTTTACTAAAAGGGTCAATAATAGGGTGGCCCACTATCTAGCTAAGCAAGCTCATATTGAAGGGAATAGGACTTGGATAGATGATGTACCTATGTTCATTCGAGCTCAATTGTGTAAAGATATCTTCTATTAATATAATTTTCGTTTTATTCAAAAAAATAATAATAATAGTAAGAAATAGAATTCAATAATAAAGTTGTTACTATTTATAGCGGCAAGGCAACCCTTTGCAGTCTTACGTTGTACAGAAGCCCTAGATTCTCAAACAGACTCCGAAAGAAGAAGAAGAAGAAGAAACAATGGCGGCTCAGCATGATGAATCAAGCTGCAACCATTCGAAAGTTTCCCTCACCATTGCCAAACATCTTTTCTCAAAAGAATCAGAAAAGAATATCGTGTTTTCACCTTTGTCTCTCCAAGTTGTGCTTGCAATCATCGCTGCTGGTTCCGAGGGTTCCACACAACAACAGCTTCTTGACTTCCTCCGCTTCAAATCCACCGATCATCTCAACTCCTTCGTCTCTCAACTCATTTCCGTCATCTTGAAAGACGCTACTCCTTCTGGTGGTCCTCGCCTCTTTTTTGTCAATAGTGTGTGGCTGGACAAAACCCTTTCTCCTCAACCTTCCTTCAAACATATTGTGTCTACCGATTACAAGGCCACTTTGTCTTCTGTTGATTTCCAGAACAAGGTACGAGAAGTAGATGATTACAGCATCAATTGTTCTTGTGATTTGAATCTATCTTTTTTGTAGTTAACTATTTTTATATATATTTATGTCATTGTGTTATAATGGTGTCGCAATAGTTTTTTGTTTAATTGTTGTAATTGTTCATGCATTTCTTGCACTTGCTTTATAAAAGGTGTTTGATTAATGGCTATAATGTGGTTTTTATGGAACTTGGAAGTGTTTGTTATTTCACACTTAGTCCGGCTCATAAGCTTCTTGATTTAATCTTTACATTTCATTCTGGCATACAGTAAAGTAGGGTTTTTTTTTTTTTTTTTTTTCCTTCTTCATGGATAACATTCAAAAGGCATGAATGGAGATGATTCATATTATACTTTTTTTCATGGTTCATATTATACTTTTTTTTTTCCTTTTCCAAAAGAATTGGTAGGATTTTGAAGTTACAACTTTGTGTTTATCTTGAAGTGAAAGGTAATTAGTATTAATATTGTTGTCTCTTTTAGCATACAACTATTCGACTGAAATGATTTTAAAGTAGCAAGTATCAACTTCTATGAAAACAAACAATTGACGAATGAAACTTTTCTCTCCTTGTTGTATTCTATCATATCCAACAAATTTAGCACCGTAATGTGTGAAAATTAGACTAGCAGAAAGTTGATTTCTTCTATTGAAATACTTGTGAAGAGAATTCAATTGATCTATTGCATAACTGATTTATAAATTTGATTGACATGGTTTTGAAGGCTATTGAAGTGACTAAAGAAGTGAATTTATGGGCTAAAAAAGAGACAAATGGCCTTATTAAAAAAGTTGTTGCTCAAGGGTCGGTCGACAGCTTGACCTGACTCATCTTTGCTAATGCACTGTATTTTAAAGGAGCATGGATTCAACCGTTTTCTAGATGTATGACAAAAAAAAATGATTTTCACCTTCTGAATGGCAGCTCAGTCAAGGTTCCCTTCATGACCATCAGCCTTGATCAATTTATTAGAGCTTTTGATGGTTTTAAAGTTCTTCGTCTTCCGTATAAGCAAGGAAAAGATGAGCGGAAATTTTCTATGTACATTTTTCTTCCAAATGCAAAAGATGGGCTATCAGCTTTGGTTGAGAAGGTGGCTTCTGAATCTGAGTTGCTAGAGCACAAGATTCCTTATAAAACAGTGTGAGTAGGTGGCTTCAAAATTCCAAGATTCAAATTTTCATTTTACCTTTCTCTTCTGGGGGTTTGACAAAAATGGTGGACTCTCTTGAAGGTCAAAATCTCTCCGTCAGCAACATATTTCAGAAGTGTTTTATTGAAGTAAACGAAAAAGGCACTAAAGCTGTTGCAGCCAGTACTGCATATTTTACCTTGGGTAGATCAACCGGACTAGACTTTATAGCTGATCACCCTTTCTTATTTTTAATTAGAGAAGATTTGACCCAAACAATCCTCTTTGCCGGACAAGTGCTCAACCCTCTTTGCTGAGTGATCTTAACTTCCAAAACCGCAATCAATTGCATCAGTCATACGTAGATAACGAGGGAAACTCATTTTTTTAAAAGGAATGTGTTTTTTTATGAATATAATTTACTGTTTTTTGATATGATCCAAGTGTGGGACAAATAGATTAAGGTTATCGTACTTGTAAGGTTACTTCTTTTGTGGCTAGTTTATGTTTTTTTAGGATTTTAATTGAGGTCATTATTTGTGACAATCTTGTTCATCTACTTCATTGTTCTCTCTGTGTGCTTTCTCTTCTGATTCATCTTTAGTGTCTTGAGTTAAGCTTTCAATGCTACTCATACTCATTAGATAATTACTTCATGAAGAAGAAAAAAGGGTAGCAAATGGTATGTTCTTTTGTTTTTTGTTGTTCCTTTGGCTCTTATAGGAGGCTGCAAAACAACCTTGATTGCGGGGCTTGCAGCAATGACATTAAGAATGACCATGCTTTCACATTAGACATTAATGTCTAAAGTGAAAGCATAGTTATCCTTAACCGGTATGTATATAACATTGATTTATACAAAATAGTCAAGGAACTTAAAACACTTGCAAGTGTATGGAATAATTGAATAAAAGTTATCCACATTTACAGATGAAAATGATAGTTTATATGGAGAAGTTAGCTAGCATATGATGTTTCTTGCTCACTGTTGAACTTTGTAGACTTTCAAGTGAACAAGCATATGCATCCTTTGAAAGTAAAATCAGTTCAGATTTGTAAAACACAAATTGCCAGAAACAAAAATACTAATCTTATTATGTTTTCACATTGTTCAGAGAAAAAAATTGAAATTTCTTTCTATACAAAGAAACAAAATAATATGTATAAAATGTTGCATATAAGATTAGGTATTATCAGCTAACCTAGGATATGAGTCCCATAACTTTTATGTATATATTTCACGCATAGAAAAATCTACGTGTGAAAGTGACAATAAACCCTTCCTTTGGAGTTTTCATGTTATTGGAATTGTTGCATTTCCTTTGCCTCCAATTCTATTATTTGGAGTGGATTTTAATTTTGCAAGTAAATACAGTACAACCAAATGAATATCTTTCAGAGTTCTCTTCATCTCTCATGTCTGTATCGCCTCATAGAGTAGTTTCCATAACGACCACAATGTAGTTGTGTTCATTTAATATACATCCCTTTAATTTACCTTTAGGCCACACCTTTGAACGTCACTATCGGCTTACCTTTATGTGTCTTCTATCAAAATTCAACGGATTTGGACACGTGGTCTTCATGAACCTACCTACAGTTGGGCAACTCAAGAAGGAGATCCTGGGGGCCTTTGGTGCCACTTGATATATCATTCTCGACGTTTTTCTTTATTGGAGCTATGTTAGCTTTGCCGGAAAAGTTTTTCAGTGTTTAGCAACATACAATGAAAGCATCTTTTTAAGTCACCACCGTTCTATTTCACATTGTATTGACCATTGTTTGTTTTGTAATCTTCCCAAAGACACTTAATCACACCTCTTGCACTACTTTAAATGCAGCCTGGCTACCTATACCAAGCAACCAATACATTATGAGATACCCTTTCAATATGCATCTTCTTTTATCGCCCCCTCTCTCTTAACAGTAGATCCTTTCTTCTACCATGTTCTTTCTCTCTAAATCCGTTCATCTATTTATAACTTCTCAGTTCATCGAAATTCATTGTGATCTCATTTAAGACTAATTTTAGTCAGGTAGTTCTGTTTTACAATTTATATGATGTCATTTGGGTTTTTTTGTTCTTTCTGATGATCTGTTTCTACATTTGGAGAAACCTTTATGTTATTATTTTACTAATTTCTTGCTTATTCATGATTATTAGAACAAGAATTTTTACCTTAAATGGATGTAATAATTAAGTATAAGCACATTTACACAAGTCTTCATGTTTAACTAGAAAGTGTAAGAGCTGTGACCTCCCATAAGGTGCGGTTGTTGTCTACCCTTGCTGTCATGTTTCCCTCATAGTTTTTTTATTTTATTTATTGATATTAACTTTAATGATTGGGTCTGAATCTTTGTGTCTCTCCATTAACTGTCACGTGAGGACGGGGCTAGCGCACTCTAAACTCTATTGTCAAGTTTTGCAAGGTCACAAACTTTACAAGTGTACATTAAGCTGCCAAACTTATTTTGACCTGCTTGATCTTGAAAAAGAAGTCAACAAAAGCTAAGATAGAGAGGTCGATTATTGAGAATTGTGGTGTAAAATACATAGTAAAGGTGTTTGCACTGATGCACAACCTGAAGAAGAATGATTTCAATTTGGTCGAGGAAACAAAGTTAGAGAATGAACGATCGATTGCTAAAATTTGCTGATGAGATAATGGAAAAGAAGCAAGTTAGAATGAGAAGGTCCCCTGTATGTATTATGAAGCCCTTTACGATATTTGTTTGAATAAGGAAGGATTCTAGCTACCTGAATGTGTTAGTAGTCTAGCTATAGGAATGAAATGAATTCAATGTTGTGGGGTTTTTATATTTTACTTTGGCAGTTGGTTTTGTAAACCTGATCTCATGTAATCTCTGATGGAATCGATGTGCTGTTTTCATTTTGTACTTCAATAATTCTATGGGTAAATGATTTTGTTTGCCCTTTTATTTTTTGATTACTTAATTTTTATTTCCAACTCTTACTTTTGTAGTATTTCTGACGTTTCTGATATTTCTAATTGGAATCGAGAACCTTATTATAATTTCATGTACATTGTTTGCTTATAATTTCATTTTTTATAATCACCAAGTTTGAAATTCAATTTACCCAAATCTCAAAATTCCCAAATTTAAAGCAAATTCAGATACTTATCAAATAACATTTATTTCAATAGTGGAACAAAAAAAATTAATTTACACACTAGTATAGTAATAATTAGAGACTACATTGGTCATTGTGTTTTCCTTCTTTCTTGGGGCAAGTTGGCCTTTGATGCCACACTGTAAACACTCTCAGTTTTATGTAGATATATGTTTCTTGATTTCTCTAATTGTCTCAGCCAAATAATATAATCATGGCTAATGTAAGGTATGAAAATTAGTTTATGCAATGAAGTCAGTTGAAGTATATTTAGGTTTGTTCTTGCATTTCAACTGTTTTATTTTCTTTAAAAATCATTAAAAATTATGTGAATATTAAATTACTTTCCTTTTAAAAAATGGGTTAAATATATTTTTTATCCTTATAAAATTTCAACATTTTGATTTTAGTCGATATTTTTTTTCCAACTTTTAGCTCCTACACTACTATCTTTTAGCACATTATTTATATGTTTTTCAACAACTACTTTACATCCAATGTTGAACTTTAATTTACAATTGAAACACTTACAAATAAAGAGATTAAAGATGGTAAGCAGTGTAAAGAAACCATACACACTCACTCAGCCAATCAAAATCCACCATTTTGACACATCATATTTCAATTTTAAAATTAATATATATTAATAGAAAAGTCTGAATACATGATTAAACAAAGAATTTAGTAACTGCTTTTTATTGTCATGGTTCTTGATGAAATTCAGCTCCCTGTTGCTAGTTTCCTCTCTTTTTTGGTATATTGTTTCTTGCTTGCGCTTGCATAAAAAATCAGCATAGGAGCAGATCCTTTCTTAATTTGAATGAGGAAAAAAACTTCCTCAAGCAACACAGAATCCAAGTTTAAATTCAACTTTTGAAAATGGCATCAGGTAATAATCATATCAATTTCCATATAACTCTATTTAATTATCTAGCAACATAGTTTTCTTTGTTTGTTTTTCTTTGTTTTCATACATAAAATGTTTCCAGTTTTAGTGGAAATTTGAAATTTAAATACTCTGTTTTTGTTTTTCAAGAAAAAATGAGATGGTGTGTGTGCTTTTTTTTCTTCATAATTCACTTCTCAGTTGAATAGTATGATCAGAATTTGGTTGGCTCTCCTTTACAATGTTTCTATCTTGTTTCTTTGAACTTATAAATCATTTGATTTAAAATTTGAAATTGATTTGACTATGTATTGCTGCATGCTTTTGATTCTTTCAATCGATTTCTTTTGATACAAATCAAGAAATATCAATATTTTTATATGCCTAAATCAATATCTTATGCAGGTGAATGTGAGGTGAGTGAATATCTACTGAATTATACAAGAACTCTTTCTTTGTCTTATTATTAATTCAGTCATATTGAAAAATATCCACTACCTCAGGTGTAGAGATGACAAATGTTCATGTAGATTCTGTCATGATTAGTTCCAATAATATAGTTGAAATCGCTCCACATGCGGACAATTCCAATGGTGAATCACAAGTAGAGCGTTCTTCAGAGCCGTATAAAGGAATTGATTTTGCATCATTCTAAGATGCAAAGAATTATTATACAAGGTATGCAAGGAAAAAAGGTTTTAGCTTTCGCTTGGGTCGTATTACTAAATCAAGAACAAAAGGATTGATAATTGGTCAGGAGATTCTTTGTTCAAAGGAGGGGTTTAGACCTAAAAAGTATGCAAAAGTTGCAGCACATGAAGAAACAAGGGTAGGATGCTAGGCAATGATAAATGTGAAGAAAAATGAAGATAGATGGATTATTTCTAAATTTATAAAAGAGCATAATCACGGGCTTTTCTCCCAAAAAATTTCACAGTTTCTTCGAGTGCATAGAAAGAAAACTAAAGTGCAAAAAAAAACTTATTGATGTACTTGATGAATCAGGTTTGCGTTCTGTCTTGTGTACTAAAAGTGGTGGTATTGATAATGTTGGGTTTGGTCAACAAGACGTCATTGATTACTTAAGTCAAAAGAGACAAAAGCAAATAGAAAAAGGAGATGTTCAATTGATGTTATCATATTTTAAGAATTGTCAATTAAGGAATCCAGGATTTTTTATGCTTTCCAAATGGATGTGGATGGACAGTTGGCTAATTGCTTTTGGGTTGATTCAAGGTCCAGAATGAGTTATAAATATTTTAGTGATGTTGTAACTTTTGATCCAACATATTTAACAAATAGATACAAAATGCCTTTTGTTCCATTCACTGGAGTTAATCATCATCAACAATCAATTCTTTTCGGTTGTGCTTTATTGTGGGATGAAACAGAAGAGAGTTTTGTTTGGTTGTTAAATACTTGGTTAGAAGCAATGTCTGGATTATGTCCTAAAACTATTATCACAGACCAGGACGCTGCTATTTACTAATGCAGTTGCAAGAGTGTTTCCGAATGTTAATCATCATTACTGTATGTGGCACATTGAAAAAAAAGTTTCTGAGTACTTGTTAATCATAAAATTTGTGCCGTATAGACAATATATCATATGGAAATACAATTTCAGAGACATTTGTGATGTTTTATAAATGTGGTGGGTGGGAAAAGTGGCCTTTCAATACACACAGACACATACACTCCAAGTTCATGTAGTAGCCAAATGGCTATATTTAGAGAATTTGAAGTCGTAAAGATGAACTCTTAATCTTGTGTCCTCTTAATTGTATGATCTGTAACGCAGCAGATAAGGACAGTTTTCCTTTGTTTTTTTGTTGTCCGACGGCAGTTAATATATGGCGCGCAAGTGGACTTTGGAATATTATTGATCTGCTAATAATTCAGCAACTTAACAGTGTAGATGATGTTATGTTCGCAGTTCTGCAGCAATCCAACAACAATCAGGTAGCACACATAGCTACTATAATCCAGAGCATGTGGAAAAGTAGAAATCTCAGAATTTGGCAGCAGATAGCAGAAACAAACAGCAGCATTTTGAAGCGTTTGAATCACTTGTTGGAGGATTGGCAGTACGCGAATGGCAGGAAGCTAGGACATGCTACTGGTTCATCAAATAATAATATCAGAAACAAGATGACAGCAGCACAAGGAATCACAGAGCAACGGTGGCAGAACCAACATGACAGCAACACTGCTGAGTTGAGAATTTTTATTCATGAAGTGTCTCAAGAGGAAGAACCAAAGTTTTCAGATTTGGATTTGGTGCGGTAATTGCGTCGTGTATGTTTCAACCTCAAATCAACGATCAATATAGTTGTAGCTGATTTTGTTATTGTGTAATTTGAAACTTAGATTAATGACTGGCATCGAGAACTGTATTAACTGAGTGCTTTTTCAATCTAATGCAATTCAAATCCAAATTTTGTATTTATGATTTCTTTAGAGGCTTATGTGAAAACATATAGGACTAGTAAGGTATTTGCATCTGTCATATGTTGAATAGAAAGAACCTAAGGCAAGGGACTTAATATTGTCTCCAATCATCTAATCTTAATTTATTTCTATTTTTATATGTACCATTTATCATGGATTGATTGATTTTTTTGTTTGAATATTTTGTGGGGTTAAGGCATGGCATTGGAACCTGCAAAGGTCTTGTATTTTTTTTCTTTCAGAAGTTTGCAGACTAACATGTACATTAGAACTTTTTCTGCTACTAACTACAGTCTACAACCTCTCCAAAGTAATAATAACAGTAAGGTTCCAATGCTTCAAGCAACTTAGTGATTGAGTTCAAGTGTTTAATAAATTTCAAGTAATGACAAATTAATCGAAGAATCAAAGCTCGGATTTTGTTTTAAGCAATTTTTTATTAAACTTTACTTACTTCATGGCTGAACTTCATATTACCAGGAACTCATTTTCCAATGAATAGAAGGGTAAGACAAAAAAAAAATATAGGCAGAGCAAGGCTATACACGTATTACAAGTTTATTGTTCACATAAGAATACTAATCAAGTAACCAAGCATGCTTAGCAAGTATATTTCACTTTCTTTTGAAAGGCGACATAATTTTATTGATGTAAAAGTACAACACACCTAGCTCAAGTAGTGAAAGAGTAAAAAATGGAACATATGATAATTGAAAAAGTGTACAACACCACCATAACATAAAGACATCAGAGAAAGCCTAAAAACTCCACACCAATAAATGAATTTAAGACACTCCTATAAATTATGCAAATTTTCCACCAGACTCAAAGTCCTTCTACAGGATCAACACATTTCCATATTGACTTGACAACATTATAGAACTCCACTCTAATGATAAGTGTCAGAACGCCTCAACATTATCAGTTAAAGATGAACTACTATTGAACACTCCCAGCTAAAACAATACCAGTCGAACTCAACATCAAGAACACAACTTAAAAATTCTGACAGAACAGAGAACCGCTTGCAAGCAAAGTTTGAAAAAATGCAGAAAAGTAAAGTAAATTTCCCCTGATATGTTTCTCTAGACGATTGACATTATTGATCACATCTGCACCATGCAATTAGACCAGTCAAAGATGATATCAACAACCTAGCACAGTTACAAGTGGGTTAGGAATATGGTTGATGGTTGTCTTCGAGAATTACTGCGGCGCAGAGAGAAATTGGTTGGACTTTATCAAGATTTTGCAGATGAAATCAAGTAGTGAAAGGAGGAGCTTTGTAGTTTGGTTTCTGCAATGTGGGAGAGCGAGAGAGATGCAGACGTGAGTATGGTGGTTTTGATTTATTTTTTCAATTCAATTATTTAAAAAAATACTAAAATGTGATGTGTCAAAATGGTGGATTTTGATTGGCTGAGTGTGTATGGTTTGCTTTACAATGGCTGCTTACCATCTTTAATCTCAACAAATAAATCCACCTAAACCCTAATACCAGTGAGAGAAGCGGCGACAAACTCAGAAACACAGGTAGGTATTGAGCTCTTGAGTTGAATCTTGTTATAATCTCTATTAATCAATTTCATGTTATAGTGTTTATGTGTATTGTATTGGTGGTATGAAATAGGGTTTTGTTTCAACAGGAGAAAATTTCATACAATTTTATGTTTTTGAAAGAAAGATGGAGGTGGAGGAGTTTGAAATTTGTAAGCATCTCTTTAAACATAGCAACAAAATCTCATTTTGATGATACTCATACTTATTGTCCTCTCTCTCAGATCTTCGTAATGAAATTCGGAAAAATTTGGAAGACTTTGTTGTTGAAGAAGAAGATGGTAATGATGCGTCAAAACTATATAAAAAAGAATCGTTGACACTAAAGCCGATTTATCTAGATGACGATTCTAAATTCATTGAACTTGGAGAATATAAATGGTATTCAACTTTCTTAATTTTCTATTTTATATATTCAAGAGTGAATAATTGTAAAGATATAAGTAAAGATTGATATGCCAATACAAGACTTTCATAGCTAGTCATATTCTCGAGGGATCCTCGTTGCAATTTGAGCTATCTGCTGACGACAACAATCCAAGGTTGAACTTTTATGCACTGAACACAGTAGTGTAGCGATAATTCAATCAACCCCATGACTACCTGCTAACTCAATGTTCAGGTAGGTTTTTGAATAAAGTTATTATTATTTATTTTATTTTATTTTAAATTTACTAATACTAATTATTTCATTTGAGTTTATTCAGATCAATTCCACTCACTTTGTAATGGTTATCCGATGTATGTATTTGATTGTGAAGAAGGTTTTCTTGACGATGAGGGTAATGTTAAAGTAGAATTGCAGATTCAGATTTTTGGGTAAGTCCTTATGTATGCATTAGAAATCTCAATCTCATTCTACTGTTGTTGGTCAATATACTCATAGAATTTTTAGTATATTGACCAATAATTATAAGCATTGGGTGTCACTGAATTCCATGCAACTCATTGTATGATTGTTTTTTTAATGCACAAAGAAAATGTCTTACAGCCTCTCCTTGTAAAGAAGTATCGAGCTGAGCTTCTTTTGACGAATATGCATATTGTGAACATCATTTGTTCTAGTTTTTTTTGAGAAGACAAAAGATAATTTGAAGAACCTGATACTCATAGAATTTTTAGTATATTGACCAATAATTATAAGCATTGGGTGTCACTGAATTCCATGCAACTCATTGTATGATTGTTTTTAATGCACAGAGAAAATGTCTTACAGCCTCTCCTTGTAAAGAAGTATCGAGCTGAGCTTCTTTTGACGAATATGCATATTGTGAACATCATTTGTTCTAGTTTTTTTGAGAAGACAAAAGATAATTTGAAGAACCTGATTCAAGATGAAAATAAGTGGTCAAGGTATTTTTTACTTTTTTTTTACGAGTAAGTTGAAAATGATATTTTATTTATTATTATGGAGTTGACAAAAGAGTCACAAACTTATGTGATATTGTTAATTTAAATTAATAGATGTGTATGGTTTTAGCATTTGAATTTTACTAATATATGGTGGAACGAGTAAGCATCTCGTCATTAAAACCAGTATGCTCTTCTTCATACCCCTTTGGAATCTATCAGTATTATTCGAATGCACAAGAGGTGTCTTTAATATCCTTACGGAGAGATGAAAACCACTAAATAAAAAAATTAAAAAAAACGGGCGTCACACTCCCTCAAATTTTTTTTTGCTAATTAACTAACATGATTTTTCAATATTTGCAGATTTTGTACTTTCATGGAAGAAAGTGGCCAAATTTCAACGGACAAAATGATTTGGGAAAAGGAAGATGTAATTAAGGAAGCCTTGGTGCATCACTTTTTTGTAGATGGTGTTAATAAATGCTAATAATACTACAACTAAGTTTGTCAGAATTGAGGAAAATTGGTTTGGGTTGGTTGATGATGATGTGCCATCCCCATTTAAAAGGGTTGTTGGTAAAGAGTATAAACCTATATATGAAAGCATTGTCACACGGTTTGGTTGCATGATTGTGGAAATATTTGTTCTTGACTATCTATTCAGGTACCATATATGATTTATTTATTGACCTGGGTCTTGTTTCTTTATATCAAGTATTCTTGTGATTGTTTAATTTAAAAAATTAGTTAATAATAAAAGTGTGATGCAATAGTGTTGCTCGGCTTTTGGCTTGATATCCAATAGACTGTGTAGGGTGATCATATTCTAATTATTTATTTAATGGATGCAGGAATAAAATTGAGAAGAACTTTACTCGAAGTGAGCTCAATCGAACTGAAAAGAAGTCCAAGAAAAAAGTGAGAAAAATGGGAAAAACTGTTGTTCTATTGGCTAAACCAAAGAGAAATGATAAATGTGTAGAAGAGAAGAAGCAAACGGTAAACTTGATTTTGGCTGTAAATAGATGGGTGTTTCCTATTTTGTTAACTACTTGATAAAAACTGTTTGTGGCTGCAGCAAAATGATGAATCGATTGCAGAAGATTTGGAAGAGGATTCGTCTGTTCTAGATACAGTGAGAGCTATGTAAGGGGAAAAGGAAAAAAATATGGTCATGAGATGTATGAAGTAGCTACCTATTTAGAAAGTAACTGTGAAACAAGAACTTATTCTTTAGAAGGTTCTCTCAGATATTGTTTGGAAAGAGGATGTACCTAAATTGTGTCCTCATGATTAATTTGATACTGTCTGCTACGTTCTTTGTTGAGATAATTATCATATATTTCAAATATGCATGTGAGAGAGAATTGAGAGGAGGATCAAGCTGGTAATATCATGCTCTTGATATGGAACTAACTCGCGGTACATCTGGCATGTTCATATGTCAGCGAAAATATACTCTTGATATCTCAAGTTAGTGCAAAATGCTAGACTGCAAACCATCTACATTTCCGATGGAAGAGAATAAAAAACTTGCTCTTCATTCAGGCCCTCCACTCTATCATAGTCTTATTGGTCGCTTAATTTACCTCACCATAACTCGGCCAGAGATGACATATTATGTCCACATCTTAAGTCAGTTTATGCAGTCCTCTTGATAAGCTCATTGGGACGCATCTATGCGTGTTCTAAGATACCTCAAATTTTCCCAAAAGAAAATGATCTCACCCTAGTTGCTATTGTGATTCAGATTGGCCATCTTGTCCATTAACTCGAAAGTTTACAACTGGATAGTAAATTGTTTGATTAAAAAATAAACAATAATTTAACTCATCACTTTAAATAACTCAACTCACCTTAGGAAACTATTCTATGAGGCAATACACACACGAGAGACAAAGAGAACTCTAAGAAAATTCTGAAAGATATTCATTTGGTTGTACTGTATTTACTTGCAGAAATTAAAATCCGCTCCAAATATAGAATTGGAGGCAAAGGAAATGCAACAATTCCAATATCATGAAAACTCCAAAGGAAGGGTTTATTGTCACTTTCACACATAGATTTTTCTATGCGAGAAATACATAAAAGTCATGGCACTCATATCCTAGGTTAGCTGATAATACCTAATCTTATATGCAGCATTTCATACATATTATGTTGCATCAAAGAATTGGCAGTTAAAGGGACTAAACATAGGCCCCCACTCAGCTCTTCAACCGAGCACTCGCTTCAAGTTTGTGTTTTTTTTGTTTTTTCTTTGCCATACATGAGATGGTAAGAATTACCATTTTCCAATACGAAGATAGAGAAGTCGTAAACTTCCATTGATACAGATTTACATCAAACCAAGTTACCAAAATGAAATGCTTCATACAACTTAATTTCTTATCACTTATTTATTTAAGGGTTAAATAAGTTTTTCGTACCTATAAATATTGTGAATTTTGATTTTAATCCCTAAAAAATTAAACTAAATGTTTTCATCCTCACAAAAAATTTTATTTTGTTTTTGGTCCCTAATGAATATAATTTTGACATGTTTTTGAATTTTTTTGAACACAATAAGAATATACAAAGGTTGAACATAATATAAATACAATTTAAACATAAAAGAGTTATAATTTTGATATTTACATGAACATAGATTGGACTTTAAGGACAAAAAACAAAATAAACTTTTTTATGAGGATGAAAACATTCAGTTTAATTTTTTAGGGACGAAAATCAAAATTTGCTATATTAATAGGGACGGAAAACTTATTTAACCCTTTATTTAAACATGTTTACTAATGATTTTTAAGCTGGAATAGGGACATGTTTCAGCTATGCATGAGCTAATGACTATACGGGTTGGATCTTTCGCCTAGTTCTTCAGCTCATATGAGATTTATCCGACATCATATTCTTCACAAAGTCAGAATGATATTTTCCGAGCATCTTCTTCACCTAAAGTTCAGATGGTATTTCCCAAGCCTATTATTCTAAAGTTCCACAACATATCCTTATTTATTAATTTTGTTAGGTCTGCAGCAACTTAACCTAATATTTTTCCTCTAAAATGTTGCATTAGGTTAGCAGCAATTTAACCTAACAAATCCTGTTTAAAATGCAGCGCACCAATTTAATCTAACAAATCCCGTTTAACATGCAGCGCACCAATTTAACCTAACAAATTCCTTCTAAAATGCAGTAATCCCTAATATTTCTCCTCACTGATGAGCTTTTCATTCATATCATATGTTGTGTTATCGTTGGTATATATCTATTGTTTCTGTAGACTTTTTTTTTTTTTGACAAGTTGTTGTACACTTCTTTAATACGTTTACAAATTGAATATCCTAATTTTCATGCAAACTCGGCTATATATAGCAAAGCCTAAACCGTGTTTCTCTAAAAAAAAACCTAAATGTTAATCCGTCTCGCTATACTTAACCTAATTTTTCCCTCCACACTTTTGCATTTAATGTTTATCTAAAGTGAACTAAGATTATGTTCCTAATTATATGCTATTTTTTTGGAAAGGAATAACCGTTAACCCGTCTCGCTATACTTAACCTAATCTCATAATTATAAATGTTAACTTGTTTCCTCAAAAAAAAAAAATGTTAACCCGTCTCACTATACTTAACTTATTATGTTACGTTACGGTACCAAGGACGATGTCATGGATTATTATGTTATGGTACAGTACCAACGTCTATGCTTCTTAATATTATGAAATACTATATGATAATCATGACATTCATCTAAACTATTTTGTTACCTATTACCATCAAATATTACCTTCGATATGACATGTGCGTTAGCACGGGTCGATGGTCTAGTTATTCTTAAATCAGGATGGTATTTCCCCGACATCTTATTCTTAAGTCCAGGCTATATATTTCTGTCCCTCTTAGCAAACCGGATTCCCCTTCCAAGTATGGTTCTTTTTATGTAATATATTCTAGCTATTATTCTCCATTTCATGTCATAATTAAACTTATCTGTGTGATGTTTGGAAGTAGTTTTTCCATCGTATCTTTTTATGTAATATGTTCCAGCAATTATTCTCTATTTCATGTCATAATTCTTATGTTTCCTTTTATGTAATATGTTCTAGCTATTATTTCTTCAAATTATCAAACTTGATAGATCTGAGTTGGGAAATAATTGATTTTTAATCATTCTAATATCACATATTATATATATTATAATATGCTAATAACCAACTTTGAGAAACTAACTTTACTTGGGTAAAGCAAGTTGTTACCTTACCCCAATAAAGAACTTCAACAAACTGTACTCAAAATGAACTACTTATGTATTATTAGGGCTTGAACTTACTTCTAGGTGAGGATTATACGTCGAGGTAATTGTATCTTAACATGTTATTGTTAATGAATTTAGCCTATATCCAATCTTTAGATTTATAAATAATATTCACATGATTTTGTTTCTTTGTAAATAAAGAAATTTCAATTTTTTTCCCGGAACAATGTGAGAACATAATAAGATTAGTATTTTTGTTTCTGGCAATTTGTGTTTTACAAATCTGAACTGATTTTACTTTCAAAGGATGCATATGCCTGTTCACTTGAAAGTCAACAAAGTTCAACAGTGAGCAAGAAACATCATATGCTAGCTAATTCTCCATATAAACTATCATTTTCATCTGTAAATGTGGATAATTTTTAAGTTCCTTGACGATTTTGTATAAATCAATGTTATATACATACCAGTTAAGAATAACTATGCTTTCAGCCTAAAGTGAAAGCATATTTATTCTTAATGTATTTGTTACAAGTCTCCACCAAAGCTGATAGTCCATCTTTTGCATTTGGAAGAAAAATGTACATAGAGAATTTCCTCTCATCTTTTCCTTGCTTATAAGGAAGACGAAGAACTTTAAAACCTTCAAAAGCTCTAATAAACTGATCAAGGTTGCTGGTCATAAGGGAACCTTGACTGAGCTGCCATTCAGAAGGTGAAAATCATATTTTTAGCAAAAACAAATGGGAAATAGGAGAGGCATTCTTAGCAATAGTGATTCAATAAATCTTACCCTCTTCTTGACCTTTTAAAATAAGTCCCAAAAAAATTTCAACACAAATTATCTCAACAAACTAGATTTTGTTCTTATGTGACAGGATAAAAATTTCAACACTTTGTCATGAATATAAATTGTACGAAATAATATTTAACAGGATATAATTAAAGCGCAAAAAATAATATAAAACGTACGTACATAAATTTCATAGAAATATCACAAGGTACGGATAATGTCATAATAATACATCACCATAGTAGTAGTCAAAATGTACAAAAAAAAAGCCTAATCAGAATCAACCATGCTGCCTACCATGCCTCTGCCCCCTACGCCGCCTGGAAATCTGATACGTAAGGGCAGGGCGACCAGTATTGTTAATCCGGATCATCTCCTGCACCAGCTCCTCTCTAGTCATCTCGCCGCTCCTAGCCACAACATCATTAGCTATCTGCACCACATCCCGGATAACTACCGCTAGGGGCTTTAACGTAATTTTCTTGTATCAATATGACGCTTTTGAAGATAGAAGAGCAAATTTCTTTCAATAATGTTGTTACTATTTAAAGCAACCAATTTGCAGCATTCCATTGTACAAAAACCCTAGACAGACTCCGAAGAAGAAGAAGAAGAACAAACAATGGTGGGTCACAGTGATGAATCAAGCAACAACCAAACGAAAGTTTCTCTCACCATTGCCAAACATCTCCTCTCCAAAGAATCAGAAAAGAACATCGTCTTTTCGCCATTGTCTCTTCAAGTTGTGCTCAGCATCATCGCTGCTGGCTCTGAGGGTTCAACACAACAACAACTTCTTGACTTCCTCTGTTTCAAATCCACTGATCATCTCAACTCCTCTGTCTCTCATCTCCTTTCTGTCATCCTCAAAGACGCTACTTCTTCCGGTGGTCCTCACCTCTCTTTCGTCGACGGTGTTTGGCTGGAAAAAACCATTTCTCTTCAATCTTCCTTCAAACAAATCATGTCTCAAGATTATAAGGCCACTTTGTCTTCTGTTGATTTCAAGAACATGGTATGCAATTGATTTAGTTTGTATTTGCATTTCATACTATACTACTCATAATTCAAGTGTTGTTGAGAAACATGAACGTATGTTAATGTTAATTCATGCTTAATTTTAAGCTAGGTTGGGACGACAAACTTGGGATTAATGGTTCAAGGTTAGCTTAGTTTAGTGTTATGCATTATTAAAAGTAATGAACTCGGTATCTGGGATGAATCCCATCGTCCACAACGGGTCCATTTATGGGCTAACCCACAGAAATTGGAGCCGGAAGGATTCAAACCTGATATTTTGAGAGGAGCACACTCCATGATCCCTACACCACCACCTAACCCATGTGGGTTATCTGATAGCGGGATAGATATCATTAGTAGATGTGTTATTGTATGCTTTTGTGAAACAACTTATTGAGAATTGTTCCCAAATATTGTGATTAGAGGATTAGGAAAGTTTGATACTTATATATTTTGCATAACTGATGCTATATCTAGGGATGACAATTAGACACAAGCCCAATGGACACCCGCAAAAAATACCTATGATGGACGGGTAATTGCCCGCAAATTTGAACGGGTATGGGTGCGGGTACGGGTACTCTAGTGGCCACCCCGCCTCATGCCCGCACATTATATAGATTATACCAATAATTTTATTTATATTAAATTTAGTTAATTAATCCTAAGTCTTTGATATTTATTGTAATATACACTTGTTTTTTATATTTTAGATGCTTTTTTATTTGGCTAAATAATATGACGCGTAATATTTTATATGTTGATTTAGCAGATTTCATATCATATTTTAATTATGTTGTGATATTTTTTGTTATTTATTATCTTTTTCTTGTGAAATTGCGGGTAATGGGTGTGGGTACGGGCATTTAGATACCCATAGGGTACGGGTAAACTTATTGTCCACAAGGGTATGGGCTCGGGTATAGAGATTTTCTTAAAACGCGGGTATGGAGATGGGCACTATTACCCCACCCAATGGGTACCATTGCCATCCCTTATCTGATTAGATCTTTAGGAGCAAGTGCAACCCTATGCTTTTCACGGCAGGCTACATTTTGTTTTTGTTGCTATAGGAGAGCCTTTGGCTTCCTTTTTCTCTTTTGTGTAAGGTTCAGGCTTTAATCCTGGTTAGCATTTTATTTTCATTGCTTTGATAAAAAAAAACTTATTGAGAATTGTAATTGAAACATAAATTGATTTTGTGATTTGAATCTATCATTTTTGTAGTTAGCTTTGTATCATTGTATTATAATTGTGTCGCAATAATGCCTTTTTCCGGTTGTGCGATTGTTGTAGTAGTTGCTCTTGGTGTTTAAACGGTGTTTGATTAATGGTTATACTGTGGTTTTTGGATGTTATGCTAACTTGATTTGGAACTTGGAAGTGTTGGTAATTGTACCCTTGGTTTGGCTCATAATTTCTTGATTTAATCTTTCCATTTCATCCTGGCATGGTATACAACAAAGTAGATTTTTTTTCCCTTTTTCATGAATAACACATAAAAGGCAGGAATAAATATCCGTATTCTAGATTTTTTTTCCCACTGTATGGGAATTACCATGTAGACATGCTTCTCCAAGAGAGTAAGTAGGGTTTCAGAAGTTACAAATCTGTGTTTATCTAGAAGTGAAACGTGATTATTATTAATATTGTTGTTTCTTTTAACATACAACTGTTCTACAAAAATGATTTTAGAGTAGCAAGTATCAACTTCTGTGAAAACAATTGACGATGCAACTTTCCAGGAAGTCTTTCTTCTTCTTATTGTTTTCTAGCATCCAACTAATTTAGCACTGTTATATGTGAAAATTAGACTAGCAGAAAGTTGATTTCTTCGATTGAAATACTCGTGAAAAGAATTCAACTGATCTATTTGCATAACTGATTTGTAAATTTGATATGGTTTTAAAGGCTATTGAAGTGACTAAAGAAGTGAATTTATGGGCTGAAAAAGAGACAAATGGCCTTATTAAAGAACTTCTTCCTCAGGGGCACTCGACAACTTAACCACACTCATTTTTGCTAATGCACTGTATTTTAAAGGAGCATGGAGTAGTACGTTTCCTGATTTCTGGACGCAAAACTATGATTTTCACCTTCTGAATGGCAGCTCAGTCAAGGTTCCCTTCATGACCACCAACCTTGATCAGTTTGTTAGAGCTTTTGATGGTTTTAAAGTTCTTCGTCTTCCTTATAAGCAAGGACAAGATGAGCGGAAATTCTCTATGTACATTTTTCTTCCAAATGCAAAAGATGGTCTGCCAGCTTTGGTTGAGAAGGTGGCTTCTGATTTTGAGCTCCTAGAGCACATGCTTCCTTGTAATAGAGTGCGAGTAGGTGGCTTCAAAATTCCAAAATTCAAATTTTCATATGGGCTTGAAACTTCTCGTGTGCTGAAGGATCTAGGATTGGTTTTACCTTTCTCTTCTGGAGGTTTGACAAAAATGGTGGACTCGCTTGAAGGTCAAAACCTTTTAGTCTCCAACATATTTCACAAGTCTTTCATTGAAGTGAATGAGGAAGGTACTGTAGCTGCTGCAGCCAGTTGTGCACTTGTGGCCAAGTGTATTCCAACCAGAGTAGACTTTACAGCTGATCACCCTTTCTTATTTCTAATTAGAGAAGATTCGACCCAAACAATCCTCTTTGCGGGGCAAGTTCTCAATCCTCTTTCTGAGTGATCATAACTTCTCAAACCGCAATCAATTCCATCACTCATAGATAACGAGGGAAACTCACTTTTTAAAAGGAATGTGTTTTTTATGAATAGAGTTTACTCTTTTTGAATGATCTGAGTGTGGGACGAATAGATTAAGATTATCTTAGTCGTAAGATTACTTCTTTTGAGGTTAATTTATGTTTTGATAGGATTTTAGTTGAGGTTATTATTTGTGACAATCTTGTTGATCTACTTCGTTGTTCTCTATGTCTGCTTTATCTTCTGAACAAAATAACTTATCTGTGTATTTGCAGACATTGTATCATATATCTGTAGTCAATGCTGGTCGTGACATTAGGAATATACTTTGGCCTGATGCACAGAAGTTTATCAAGTCTAAAACTATTGCAAAGATACAGGGGAAGGGTATAACTATCAGCTAGTAATATTTCACATTGGCATTGATTTTACATTTTTTTCTCAAAATTTTAGTCCCAATGAGGGAAAATAGCTATAGTTTCTGATTAAAGTAAAGCATGGGATTACTAAAGTGAACAAAGAAGAGTTCAGTTTCTCTTCTCACCTTGTGAGCAATAAATAATTTAATTTTTTTTATATTCATCATAGTTTTAATCTTTTCTTAGATTATGTATTTGTTTTGATGTTTATGTATAGCTTAGTGATGCTTTGTCTTTGGCCTTTTGTATATCTTTAACAAGATCATCTTCAAAGGTTTATTACTAGTCATTATCTATGAAGTGCAGTTGTGGTCCAGGGACTGGTGGAGGTTATGGATCAGGCCCTGATGCTGGTATTAGTGGGACAAAAGGACTCTATTCTAGTAGGTTATGGGGGTAGTATTGATCCCAAACTTTCACAAATTGGCAATTTTAGTCCCCCAACTTTCACAAGCCTATTTCTATAGCTTGTATTAGCTATAGTCAAATAATATTAGCTTGTAATATAAGTTATCACTAATATAAGCTATTTCTATAGCTTGTATTAGTGCGTGTAACTACCAACAATGTTCCCACCTTTCCCTTCCTCTTTACTCCGCCACCACAACCAACAATATCGACGTCAAGTACAACGACAACCTCCTGTCGCCCTCCACCCCTGAACATCAACATGTTTCTGAATTTATTTTCTTAATTTAATGTTTTATAGACTACCAAAATATTCTTGGAGCTGCAATGGAGATGGAAGTTCCCCCTCATCGGACATGGATGTATAATAGGCTTCATTCATGGTAATTATCAACTAAGTTTCTGATTATGACATAACAGAACCTCTTTAGAATAGATTTAAGTAAATAATGTTTGAAATTTTTTTCTTATCTGATTATTACAGAAAACGCTTACATGGCAACCAGAGCATAAGGTAAAAGTGCGAAAAAACTTTGAAATAAGGGGTGCAACTAAGATGTCTCAGTTGATGCAAGAAGTTCGGAAAAATTTGGAGGATAAACCAAGTTGGATGGGA
>Ga0315914_1000076_pt1 | contig 79215 bp, 28 predicted proteins | sample MpolenodulesMG_FD_203920 | JGI IMG/M metagenome (GOLD analysis project Ga0315914, IMG submission 203920) | Medicago polymorpha root nodule microbial communities from Los Angeles, California, United States - elongated nodules | ecosystem: Host-associated > Plants > Roots > Nodule | place: USA...
CAATTTCTTGATTTATTGACATTGCTCCCAAGAACCTCACAAGATGGATGGGTAGGAATTAAATCCCCTATATTTGTAACCATGTCGTATTGTGTTGAAAGGTAGATTGGGGTTTTCCTCTCTCATGCACAATAGAAAAAAGCGATGTTAATTTTGTGTTTGGTAGGTGTTGCAGATTGTAGTGGCAGAAAAACTGGTGAATTGAGGGTTGTTATTTTCAAAGAATCAAAAAGAAATGAGAAAGAATTTGATATAAATCTGAGACTAATTTAGATAACTGAAGATTGTTGTTTCGATTTGGTTTGACGAAGTTTTACAGCACTGGAAACTAATGTTGGCTGCTCTACTTTGTAGCAGGGTTGGGTCTGACGTGAATAATAACGAAGAGGTTAATAGAGTTAATTGAATAAAGTCAATTTGAGTCTGACGTGGATCATTTAATCCACTTGTAATGTTATTAGTGGGTAACAGGATAAACAGTAGGTAAGGTACTGTTTATAAGTTTTCTCCTTATTTTTTTAATTACTTTTTTTTTCTCTCTCCATTTCATTTCAATATAGTTTTTTTTTTTAAGGACATATCAATCAATAGTTATAATACCAATATATATTTTTATGTGTACTTTTGAACGGAAATAGTATCAATTAAAAAAAATGGAAAAAAGAATCCACTCAAATTACATGATTATGTTTTTGATCATCCACGTAACGTTTGTCCCCTAAAAAGAACCCACGCAGATGACATGGTTGTTTCATTAGACACTATAAAATGTATACATGTAATGCTTTTGAACAAAATATAAATCTAGAGTTGTAGACTTTGTTGATTATTAATATTACCAAGTACCACGTTAATATTTATACATGCATGCTTTTGAACATAACTGATAACTAGTAACAATGAGAAAAAATAAAAATAAATAAAAAGGAAAGGGGGTGGTTTATGGTTATAGGGAGGAGGTTTAAATCGTATTTCATCCGATCATTATTATAAATAAAAAAAATAAGTTCATTGAAAAATTGTTGTGGTTTATAGACCACATATATGGTCCACACGTCATACTAAAGTTAGCACGTTGATAGACCAAACGATGAAGACCTGGAATGAACAACTCATTCACCAAGTTGTTGATGTGGACACAACGCATTCCGTATTGTGGACACCATTGTTTCCTCAAGTTGAGGATGATCATATGGTCTTCAAAGAAAAAAAGATGGACATTATTCAGTTCATGGCACATCATTGAGGTGGTGTTTCATCAACACTACACGGTGGAGGAGGTGATCTTCTTGCTCCTTCGACAATTGAATGAGGCGCAAGTCGAGAGGTTTACTGCATTTTTGTGGAGTACTTGGAAAAGCATAAACTTAAAACTATGGCAAAATGTGGTGGAAAATAATAGCCAAATTGCAGAAAGAGCTAGTCAGTTGCTTGAGGATTGGAACCAATTGTAGAAAGAAAGCTATTAGACACGGTGCTATGAATCTAAACGCAACGATGAACAACTCATGCCACCTTTGCGCCCGATTAGACCGGCACCGAGTAGGTACAAATGTATTGTTGATACGATTGTAAATGTTGTTTAATCAATCTTTTATTTTTTGGAAATAGTGGTGGCAGGAGAAATTTCGTAATTTGCATAACCATTTGAGTTGAACATGAAATAATATCATACGATGAAAGTAAAACTTGAAATGATTTAAATTAAGGTAAAAACTGAAAATAAGTAATGTGAAAGAATGTGCATATCTAATATCACTTTCTATTTAGTGAAACTACTTGATGATTTTTGTGTGCGAGAACATCTTGTTAGCCTAACTAGAGATACTAATTCTTGAAGTTGGATAGGACCACACAAAAGAGTGTGCTATTTTTACTGTTTTTTCTAAGATTTATCTAACAAGTTTACTCCTTTTCTTCTTCTTTATGTGCCTTAAATTAAATTGTACTTTTAGTTTGATAGAATTTTCAAAACTACATTAAATCTTTTTTTTTTTGGTAGAATATACTAAATCTATATTAAATGCGAATGTAGCAGAAACTGCCAACTGCAGGTTAATGTTTTCAAAATATGTCATTTTAGTATTTGTCAATGTTTTAGCCGTATTGATATTTGTCACAAACTTAGTAAATTTTTAAAAATTGAAATGAAAATAGGTTATTTTTGTTTTTGAATGTTATCTGAAATGAAGATAATTTTATTTTAGGTATTGTAATTTTATTTTAGGTATTGTCGAATGTCAAATGTGGACACCTTCTATTTAAGATTTGACTTTGGTTTGATATCTTATAAAAGACTAACCATTTTAGTTAGATCTAATATCTCTTGGTAATTAAAATATGATTTAAGACAGAGTTTGAGTTCAGGGCCGGTCCTAAGGTTTTTTGTGCTCTGGACGAAACAATAAAATTGTGCCTTTTTAATTATTCCAATAGTTTTCTACTTACATTTTATGTTGCAAAAAATTCATTTATAATCAAAATTTTCTAAGAATATGTTCTCAATTAATTAATCAAACCGAATTAAAAAGATATATGTATAGTACTAACTACTAAGTAAAAACAATAATTTTAGTGCCCATAAAATAATGGTGTCCTGGACTGCCGCCCCTCCTGCCGGTAATTAGTTCATTGAACTTGGTTCATGAACCAAACGAGCCGAACTTGAGTTAAAGATTAAGTTCGTTAACTAAATGAGTTGAACTTGAGTTATATATAGTTCGACTCGTTTAGTTCATGAACCGACTCAATTATATATATACACACACAAAGCTTAATAGTATTTAACTGATAGCAATAGTAAAATAATATAAACAATATAAAACAACAATGGTAACAGAATGGACCTGGATAGGTTTTAGCAATGGAAATATGTTGCTTGTAGTGCTATGGTGTTTTAGCAAAGCTGCACTACTTTATTTTTGTCCCACATCGAAAGTATCAAAAGTATTTGAGGTAGATACAACAATACTTTCGAAGGTGGACGATCTATTATTTCACGGTTGTGGAATGGCTGTAGTCCTATTCGCCTTAGTTTCTTACTTCTTTTTTTTAAAAATATTAATAGGTCTAAAAAATGCAATTTTTTAAATAAAAAAATAAATTTTAAAATTATGTGATTCGAGCACATGAATCTAATAAGCCGAACTGAGTTGATCGTGAACATTAAATGAGCCAACTCGAGCCGAAAAAAAGGTTCGTTTCAAATTCGAGTCGAGCCAAGCTCAGACGAGTTCGATTCGACTCGACTCATTTTCAGTCCTACCTCCTGCCCACCCTCAGGACCACCCCTGTTTGAGGTAAAATATTGACTAATTTTGTAAAATTAATTTAGATATGAATGTATGGACAAACACACTACATCATGAGAACATTATGTTTACTTGAACTAGTTTGAGACCCGTGCCCCGCACGGGGTTTTTTTGTTTATATATTTTAAATTTTTTTGGTAAAACTTGAGACAAAATTCAAAAAGTAAAAATACATGTATACGTTATATATAAAGGAAATACGTATTTTCAAATAATTTTTTATTTCATTATTACCCATAATTTAAATTAGTTTATCATTTTAATAATATTTTTAAATTATTTTATTAATGTTATTGTATTTTTTTATCTAATTTGCCAAAATTATTCTTTTTATATTTGAGTGTAACATAAAATCTCTAGTTTGATTAATAAATGATTGAGCTCAACTAGTTAAATGAGTTTTCTCAAAGGACAAATAATTGTTAGGGAGAAACCGAGTTCGATTCCTGAGTGAAATAATCTTTGACCACACTATACTTAGCTCATAGTCGAACTCCGGATTACCAAAGTTTCTTTTCCTTAGAAATCAGAGGGTTAACACCTAAAAAAAATGGGTAATATACACATGGTTTTGTTTCTAAAACAATCTCACTAAACATGTTTGTTCACGATTTCAAACGAAAGATCTTAAATCCAAAATAGAATGTGGTATATGTGGGCCTTTATAACTAAACGATGGGCTAGGTTAGTATAAAAGAGTATATTGGACAAAAAAAAAAAACTCTAATTTCATTCACCAAAATTATTTTTTTTAAAAAAAAGGATAAGAAGACCGAGTTTCCTAGCTCCATTTGACAACATCTTCCTCCTTTGTCTCCTCGCAAGCTTTGACGGTTGACTATAGTTAATTCTCCCGTGTCTACGGATAAGAAGACCGAGTTTTCAAGTTGGGTTGGCAAGAGATGTCTATAGACTTAATCCAGATAAAAAATCTCCATTCAACTTCAATTTTCTTCTATGTAAAATTAAGATTTTCCAATGACATTTTAGAGAAAAAAAATTCAAAAAATCCTAGAAACATCATCGCTTGACTATGTATAAAATTATAGCTTCAATCGATAAACCCTAGAAATTTCTTTGTAAAGTTAATCCCCCATGAAAATTGTTGCAATCACCGAAAAAGGCAACTGCAAAACTAATTTGCTCAGTTAGAGATATGCAGTGTATTTCCAATGTAATAATTATCAAAATCCATAAATAATATTCATTTAAATATTTTTTGGCAAACAATTTCAATGACCGTTTTCTAAACAGCATAATTTTTGCGAGATACATGTTGAGGAGAATAGCTTGCAGTTCAACTTCCCTTGATTTTTTTATAACATTTCTTATGTGATTATAGATATCGTGTCTGCATGAATTTGACCATTTGTAACACAAACCATCATTTTATCACTTTCAATTGGTTGACATCAGAATTAACTTGTAGTGGTTTGGACTTGGAATAATTTGACATGGTTTGTCATAGAGGTTGGAATAACTAAGTGAGTGATTCAAAGTGGAAGAAAGTGTAATCTAATTATAGGGTGGAGGGTAAGTTATATAGGATCCGTTTGGAATAGCTTATTTTAGAGTTTATATAAAACAGTTTATGCAAATAAATAAGTTTTTATGTATTATTTATAAGTTTTTAAGGTAGTTTATGAAAAAACTATTTATGTAGATACAATTTTCGTTAGTGAGAGCTTATTTATTTAAATAAGTTATTTTTCATAAGCTCAAACCAAACGGGGCCTATAGTAAATTTCTAAAATTTTGATTCTACGTTAGTCTATAATCTGGACTTGGCTTATATTATATGTCGTAACTGCATTCCTCCTTCCTGTTATCTTTTGATATAAAAAGAGTTAAAATTTGTTTGTAGTCCCTACAAAATCATGAGTTTTCAAGTATAATCCCTATAAATTTTTAATGGTAATTTTAGTCCTCCATAATATTGTAGTTTGTAAGAATGTCCCTATTTTGAAATCTTTTTACAAAAAAATGGATACTTATAATTCTCCAAAATAGTCCCTATAAAATAAAAATAAAACTAATGGTGAATAAAAGACTTTAGGGATTAAAAGTTTATAATTTCGTAGGGACTAAAAACTTATTTAACTCTAAAAAACAACAATGTCTTTGCCAACAACATTTAAAATACTGATAATGCAAGAATATCAAAGACAATGATGTCATTGTGCGATAGTTAATATCATAACACTAAATTTATTCATTCTTAATATATATATATATATAAAATAAATAAAATAAAAACTAGAAATCTTTGTCATACCTTTAAAAAAACTCTTTGTAAAAGTCATATTGACAAAATAGGCTTGTCCGATGGAGTCAAATGGTACATAGTTTTGTAGTAGTCATCATTGGCGACCCTTGTAAGTTTACTCCTTTAAAAAATTAACAATAAAATTGCGCCCTTTTAATTATTCAAATAGTTTTCTTCTTACATTTTATGTTGCAAAAGATTCATTTATAATCAAAATTTTCTAAAAATATATTCTCAATTAATTAATCAAACCAAATTAGAAAGATATATATATAGTACTAACTACTAAGTAAAAATAATAATTTTGGTACCCATAAAATAATTGTGCCCTGGATTACCGCCCCTCCTGCCCACCGTCAGGGCCACCCTTGTTTAAGTTAAAATATTGACTAATTTAGATATGAATGTATGGACAAACACACTACATCATGAGAACATTATGTTACTTGAATATCAGATGTTATTATATAAATGGCAGCATGGAGTCATTATAGTGATGCCCAAGCACCCAAACATTTTATGTATATTTAGTTTGTCTCATTCATTCCAGTTATACCAATTGCAAAAACCTATCTTCCATATTACAAAAATAAATTAATATTTTTAAAAGTAGTATTGATAAAAAAAAATTATGATTAGCCTCGTGCATCTGCTAAAAATCATATCAAAATGGTCGATCATCAATTCACTGTTTTTCTAACATAAAAGAGGAATATTCAAGGGTAGATGCCAACAATTTGTTCATGAATGCAAACTAAGAACGACACATCTTTCATGCAATATATATATATATATATATCAATACCTTACCTGACCCCACTGCTTCATAACTTCACCAATTGATGATTGCCTGCTCCATGCAGCATTTCCTCTCAAAAAGAATGCTGCACCAAATGCATATCCCACCAAGAAGGCATTACTTATCTATTACATTGACACGTTAAATTTTCTATTTACTTTTTAAGTCCAAAAATATGTCCATCTAATTAAATTACATCAAGAGAAGATAACATCAAAGTAATGTTTTGTTTATAATTAAGAGTTTAAAGAATATATACTAAACTATATAAGTCATAATGCTTAACCAAAAAGAAAAGTGGAAAGAAGTAAAACAGAATAAAGTTTTTTAATGAGCGATGCAAGATTAGGCAGAATAAAGTTTATGAAAATAAATAACTATATAAGAAGAAGCATTCAGTGCATTCTTATTCTTCTTCTTCAAAACTTCCAATTCTATCTTGAATGTTGCGTATTTCTCTTCATTTCATGTTCTTCCACGCTGCTTCACAACCATCTTCATCATCTTTTGGAATATCCAAGAATGTGTGGTTCTATCGCTGTCTTGCCCTAGACCCTTAAACAAATTTAGTTTCATAGGATTTTGTTGTGTTTTGTTTCTTCAAATCATTTAGTTTGAAGAAAAAAGACAAAGCACAATGAAAAAGATTATTTTTGACAAGAACAAGAATAGGGGAGAGCATAAAACAAGCAGAATCAATAAGTTCTTGGTAACTATTAACATCATGGGAAGTTCGGGTCCTGTAAGGTTTGTGGTGAATGAGAAAGAGCTTGTTTCTGGGGTCATTGATATTTCTCTTAAATCTTACGCAAGAGAAGGAAGGCTTCCTGTTCTTGGTTTCAATGCTGCTGATTTCCTTCTTTATTATCCAAATGCTGGATTTGATGGTATGGTTGCTTACCCTTTTGGAAATATGTTGTTTCCTTTTCTTTTTGGTGCATCCTAAGTTGCAATTTTGAATTTCGATCGTCTAATCTAAATCACTTGATAGAAATTGTAAAAAATTTGTGTAATCTGAGTAAATTTGTTTAATCTGAGTCATCTGATCTCAAATTAACGGTTGAAATTGTTTATAGTGTGTAATGTGTAACAGGGAATTCAATTCAATTTTTTACTCACTTGATGATTGTGTTTTTTTGTCATGTCCTTTCATTGAAAAATTGTTTTTAAGCCAAGACAAATGTTTTAATTACATGTTTATATATAAGCCTCTTTTTTCCTTGTCTAGTTGTAATTTTATGATTTTGCTACACTTGAAGCCTATTTTACCATGTTGATCTCTTTTTTGTGTTCTGTTGTTTCTCAATGATAAATGAAGTTGATCCCCATTGTATTTATGTGTACTATGGACAGCTAAACTTTAGTGATTGAATATTGTGAGTCAAGTTTCATGGTGGACAACATTAAAATTGTTATATTTATTGGCTCATGGCATGCATGATTTTAGTAAAATATATGTTTATACCAAGTCTTATATCAACTTGTTATTAGGGGAAAATTTAAGAATATATACACATTATAAGGTATTATTTTGATTGGTGATTCACCATAAATTGGTACTTAAAAATTATTCGAAATTCCAATAGTGAAAAATGTCATCTTCTAGAGATGGAAGATCATAATCCTCCTTGCTCCCACAGTTGAGACATTGGTTTGATTGGCATCAATTCAATACAACAAAGAAAAACAAATGCGCATGCCTCAAAATGAAACTTATATTTGGTTTCTCTTGCGTTTGTCGAGCTGATGTCAATTAAGTCATTGTCACAAGTATAAGGATACAATGATCATGAGCATCTACTTTTGATGGACGTCGATCGTCATTATAATTTGAAGTTATTTTTAAAAATTGATCCATTGTAGACTACATATATAGATAGCACACATTAGAATCTAGTTCGAACATAAACGACTTTTTTCGCTTCAAACTCAAATTTAACCGAATCAATTCTACCAAACTTATTTATTCAAAAAAAAATCCACCAAATTTATTAAAAAATAATCTTTACCAGATGCTTATATCCTAACAAAGTGTACCCATTTCATGTCATAATATAAAGTTTGGCTCCTTGTAAATTGTAATCATAAACTAAATGATTATTCTGTTTGGTAAAACTTTTTGGATAGCTCTAAATCCATTGGAACCCATAGGATCTTATGAAGCAAGGAATTTTGTGCTATGCAAAAAGCAGGTGAACGAATCAAACAAAGAGCCACAATCAGAGAAGATTTCTCCAAAGAGCAAGGGTGGCTGGAAAGCATGGTTAAACAAATCATTTAGTTTGAAAATCTTATCCCATTGATTACATGTGAATTGTGAAAGAAGTTCTAAAATTCCGTTTGTATTCTGAATTGTGCTTAATGTCACACTATATGATATGGCCTTAGCATTGAAGTGTATATGTTCTTCACTTCTTCATTATCAATACAAATGATATATACTTGTACTTACTTTAAAAATTTATATGACATGCAACATATTGACTTTGAATTTGACCTTTAATCTATCTAGCTTATGAAGTCAAGTTTGGAATATATAGAAAGCATAAAGGGGGGTGGGATTCTCATTATTGAAAGTTAGCCTTGACTGTATAAAGAAAGGTTGTGAGTTAAAGAATTTATTTGTTTTATATGGACCATAGAATGCAGTAAGATAAGAATAAAATTTTGGGGATTATGTCTCTTCTCATATTAGCTTATTATGATTTTTTTTAAAAATTTATTAGATCTTCTTCGACCGACTTTATGGTGCACCCCGCTAGAGGATTCGAGTTTATACATGCTAGTGTTATATTGTGGGAGACGATAGAATCATAAACCTCCTTATCAATCAACTTCTTAATTCATTCACTTCAACCACCAAGCAACCCTTATATCCGTTATTAGCCGATTATGATATTGAGTCATCTAAGGAGTTATTTGATGATTTTAGGTATTGAAGTTCCACGTTGTTAAGGTTTCCATGTCGTTTGAGGTATATATGTGTTTCAGCACCTTCGTCTTTTAAGCTAACTTTTAAGAGTGAGATCTAAACTCATTTAAACTTATAAGTGATCGACAGGATCGATATACATAATATTTTTAGTGTTGGATAAAGATGTTGAATAAATCATAATATCTCCCTTTAAGTTGATCATCCATGTTTGTCCCCTAACTAGAATCCACTCAGATTACATGGTGATTTCATTAGACACGATAAAATGTAAACATATAAATGCACGTGACAAAATATAAATCTAGAGTTGTAAACTTGGTTTTACACATGATAAAATATGTATTAGACGTGGTACCAAGTACCAGTGTACGACATTAATATTTGTACATACATACTTTTGAACTGAACTGGTACAATGAAGAAAAAAGTGGAGAAAAAAAATGGAAAGGGGATGGTTTATGGTTAGATAGAATGGGTTAAAATTGCAAGAAGGAAAGAAAAAAAACTGATGGGGACTTTTGTAGCAAAAAGGGGGTGTGCAAAGCCGCACCCTCTTCCACCAATATAAGGATTAGGTCTATAGGTAATAGGTATTAGTAGGGCCCATCCTAAGATTGGGATGTGGCAAACGGACTATGCAAAATGTGCTGCCTTGAAAATTTGGGAATTGCACCAAGAAAATTGTTTTTTCCCATTGCTTTTTCCTCATTTCCACCTCAAACTTCCTAAAATAGCTCCAATATAAGTTAACTCACTTGGTATAACCGACGTGACTTAACTTACGTAGATACCCAACGTGTGAGTTAACTCACGTTGACCCCCAACGTGAGATAACTTGAGTTGGTTTAGGTAAGCTAAGAAACCATCCATTTTTGACATAGATGTTGTTTTTTTAAGCCCATAAACGTGCATTTTGTAGAATATGTTATGTTCATTTATTCATTCACAATATCTTATGTTAATTTTTTTAAAAACATTCGCTACATGTTTTAAAAACATTCATTTGCTAAAAATTTTAAAAAGCATGATACAAAATACTCCCTAAGGATGTAGTGTAAAAATACACAAGTACGCAAAATTTATTTACTTTTAATTTCATCTTCGTTCAAATCGGGCAATAAACAAAGTGTTGTGTTACATTACATTACATTCTCCCTAAGGATGTTATATCAACATCATGTTGGATTTAAATTAAATTCATGGAAGTTTGTCGAAAATGTTGACATTGAAGGGTCTTATATTTAGTGTAAAAAATCACTAGTCTTTTTTAAAACTCAAAATAATGAAGAGAACACATCACATGTATTCTACCGAATCAACTGTATAGGTTCTCAAATCGAATTCCTTCACATAAGATGAGTAGTGACAAACACGAATGCATTCTAATCTATTCTTTTGAACTTAATCATATTGCCTTGCCAACTAGCAAATTTCAATTGACATAGGAGCATAATTAAACTCAAAACAACATCTTAGAAATGCATTCTTGTTCATCACATTCATCTTATACGAAGGAATTCGATGTGAGAACCTATATAGTTGATTTAGTAGAATACAAATGTGTTCTCTTCATTCTTTTGAGTTTTCAAAAAGACTTGCAAACATTTACACTAAGTATAAGACACTTCAATGTCAACATATTCAGCAAACTACCATGAATTAAACTAAAATCCAACAAAATAAAGACACTACATAATAATACTACCTAAACATCTTCATCTGACCGAATCAAACTCTTAAGAATTTCTTCAGGTGATCTCATCAACGAAGTATCCATCTCGATCGTCGGGAACATGTTGTGCTGACCAAATATCAAGAACATGTTCCTCATGTCGTCGTTGTTCGTGAGCATATCCGACTGAACTGCAATCTTCTGACTGACTTGATCGATGGACGTTGATGTCCAACGTCTTCCATCCTCCTTGTGTCTCTGTGGTTGAGTCGTTGGTTGATTTGATCAAGTTGATCCTTCAAATCTTTTAACGTGACATCGACCCAAACATTGAACAAATTGAGTTTTCCTTGCCATGAACTCATGATCATGGTCATGGTCTCCCTATCTCCCCGTGCACTCATGATCATTGTCTCATTATCAAGTATGTGTCTGTTTGGGTTGTCAAACATATCTACACAAACATAAAACAATGAAAATTTAATCAAACTTTCATTGAGAAAAAAATATTTGGATACAAATATCTTTGTGTGTTTTCGAACCAAGGTAAGGAAAAATAATCACGCAAAATTCTAAACCATAGTCTTCCTAAAAGAAAATCTAACCATCGTCGAATGCAAAACTTAATGTTAGTCAAGAACACATTTCAAAAATAAACTTTAAGAAAATTATGATTTGAGGATATCGTGCATAGTTTTCCAAGAATATCTCGATCATCGAAAATATTCATCATGATCATGTAGATAATTTTATAGTTCAACAATTGTAATTGTCAAATTCACATGTTATAAAACGTGTATGTATGTCAACCTTGAAAGAAAAAAAAAACGTACATGTCAACTTTTACGTGCAGGTGTATGTGTAAAGCACTCCAATCATAGAGCATATGTTTGTGCATGTTTATAAATTAGACATATGTTGCAAGGTTTATCTTTTATATCATTTCTAATTAAAATATAGATAATGCAGATTAATGGATTAATTATCACCGGTTATCGAGAATCTACTAACAACTTAACTACTACATACATTCATCAAGAGAAAAGCAAAAATGCTTATCTAACAACCTTTCAATTCAAAGAAGAAAGCTTAAATTTAAATTTTTGATGATGAGTTGCCTACTTGTGTCATACATACAACCTAAATTTGATAGATATAGATATAGTAAAGATTCAAAGAACATAGAATAAAAAATAAATGAACAAACAAATGACTATCCAAAGGGTAAAAGGTCAATTCAAGAAATTCAAGTGGAAGGGTCAATTCCATTATATCAATAGAACTTTTTAAGGTATGCATAAGCCATTGAATTGATATAGAGATAATCACTTATATAACTTTATAGGCAACACTAGTGTATATTTTATTGACGGATCAGCTGCACTGCAATAAATAAAATCAAAGGGTAAAAAAAACATCACAAATTATTGCTTTTCCTATTATATATTACTTTCTAATGTTATGTGTGGTGAAAGAAAGAGGTTAATTGGATGGAAAAAAAACTTTTCATTAGTAGTGGATGAGTTCTATAGGCTTTGACAATGGCCTTTCAGAGCAAAAACGATCCTACTTTTCTTCTTCTTTCTACTTTGCTTTTTAATATAATATTATTAGGTTTAATTACACTTTTGGTTTGTTTTGAGCAATTTTTTTTATAATTTTTTAAATATGCAATATTAGTATCTTAATTTTTAGTATTTGTTAGTATATTTTTCTGGTGATTTCAGTCTCAGATGTATTTTACATAAAAATCCATTAAAAGTTTAAAAGTAAGAATTTGATTTTTTTTTAAGATTTTATAGAATTCGAGATTAGGGTTTCAAGAGAATAAATTTTAGATTTTTAATTTTCAGTTAAATTTGATATTTTAATTGATAAATTTTAAGCGAAGTAATGTTTAAAAAAAATTGGTGTGATGTTTAAAGTAATTTAATAAATTCAAGTTGTGAATTTTACGGCGATCAGAATATGAGGGTTTTATGAAATTTGATAAAAAAGACTTAATAAAAACAATTACAAATTTTAAAAGATTAAAGTCGCTCTAAAAAATAGAGGGACTAAAACTACACATCGTGTCTGCTAGAAAGGTCGAATGATAATTATAATTAAACGTGATGGATGATTTGATATAAACTAGAAGGGTCGAATGATAATTATAATTAAGCTTTATTGTTATGTGATGGATGATTTGATATGATGGATAATTAAGCTTTATATAGTTTCAGCAGGTAAGTAGTGGAGAATTATGTGATGGTTGATTTTACTAGTACTCATGGGAAAAGGGAAAACTTAGAAGTGGTTGGTTGAAAAGGGCCCTTGTGCACTTCAAAGTGGGAGATGCAAGAAAACCTTTTCTCATGCTTGGAGGGCCCCTGTGTTTTTTCTAGGGTAGAAAAAAGCAGTGCTTGATGATGGAGGGTGTCATAGTGAGGCAAACCCCTTGTCCATTTCATGAGCCCAACACCAGTAAATTTGTTTGCTGAGACTAGTTTTCAATGATTGTGACCCTAAGGTCAAGTGCTTAAAGATCGAGTCTGTACCTTGAGATCCTATAATAGTAAACATTAGTTGAGTTCTTTGGATCAATTCTTTATTTTAGGCGGATTGAATTGAGGTTTAAACTCTATCATTTAAGTTGGCTCATATTTCCTTTAACCCGTGGAAATGTAGGGTTAGGAATGAGTGGACGGTTTGACACGTCAAACCAATTTAAAAATTCTTTTTCTTTTTTAATTAATTTTTATTGTCTCCATTATATTTTATGTTGTCATTTGGCTATTTTCTTGATACAAATCCAATATATTTATTGTTGGTCTAATGATTGTTGAATTACATTGAATTTCAAAGGACTAACTTTTTTTATAATTTGACAAACCAACTTGTTTAATTTTTTTTTCCTGTTATTGATGAATCAATCCTCAGTTCCGTCCGTCCTTAATAGGCAGTGTGAAGTGAGGGTTTCAAGGCACATAATTAAGTTGTCTCGCCCCGCCCCCTCCGTTTTAAACGGGTTGGTTGTGTTGCTGGCAAAAACGGAACATGATTGGCTATTTGACATATCTAATTTACATTGCGCTAAATTTTCCCGCCCCAAAAATAAAAAATAGAATTAACTTTTAATTTTGAATCCAGAACACTTAGCAGCAAATTAATTAGAGTCAATTATTTTGTTTTTGTAATTTTTTTTATTAAGTAGTCTAATTGCTAGAAACCACTTATAAGATGAATATGTGGGTTCTCTAGGGTTCGAACTCTGATTCTTACATGTATTATGCAATGTCCCTACCAACTGAGTTTAACTTAGAAGAACGTTTTTTTATTTCTATTTTTTTATTTTGAGGGATTCTAATATTCAATTGTTATTTCAACTTTTCAAGTACTCCATATTTAATATTAATTATTAACATATTTAATATTAATTATTAATAATCATTCATCTTGATACCATAGTAGCAATTTGGTGGAATGTTTATCCACACCACCAGTCATCTAGTCTCGTATGCTGACCTGCTGCTACATGCCCTGCAAATCAATATGGGCCCATCTAACTTTGAAAATAATTCATACATAAAAAGTGATATTTGAATAACTATTTGTAACAATTTTTGTTAGAACTTTGTTTTTTTTTCTTCATTTTATTATTCAAAAACAATAGAGAGATAAAGGAAAGAGATAATAAGAATATAATGTGAGTATGGTTAAAAAGAGAGTTATCAAAAAGTTGTACAAATATTAAATTATACTTTGGAGCTAATTATGGAGCCGAATTGACATTATGTAATTATGCAAGTAGTATGCATGTAGGATTATATTAGGTTAATATTGATTTACCTTTACCGAAAATTTGTATATGTTTCAACATGAGAGCACCCAAACCATAAAGATGGACTAATTACGTATAAAGTTGGCACAAATTAATAAATAGTTAATTTCCTGAAAATTAAATTATATGTAAAAATATTAGAAATGGTACGTAGGTGCATAAGTTTGGCAAAATTTAACAAATATTAAAGAGAATTTCTTATCAAGCTATTAGTCGTCTTACCATCCAATTAGTAGCTTAATTTTCAGAGAAGATATATTAATAAATGTATTGTTGATAGAATTTGAGATATTTGGTTAAGAATTTGACTAAGAAAGCATCTACCTAAGCTTTTATTTTAGCTTAGATTGGCAAATGAATTCATACATCAAATTGATTCTAATGTAATTGACACCATACAAGTGGCAAAGATTTGAGATATGAAGCATTTAAGTTGGTAATGCCCCTTTGAATTTGTTTATTCCCTTTATAGGTAGCTAGTTTCTATATAGCTATATATATCCCCACAACACTAGATGATGATCATTCATCTTAAGTAACCAATAAAGGGCAGTCATTATAAGCCACCCGTGTGTCCATAATGTAAAAAGAAAAGGAAAATAATTGACAAAGAATAGCCATGCTCATGCCTTGTGTTTTTATAGAGTGTATTGAGAGGTTAATTTTTTTTAAAATTGTTCTTCTCCTATCTGATTTTGTTCATTCTTATCCTATGTAAGTTAACTAACTTACGCTGAAAAATACATTTGTGTGAGTTAATTTATGTTCGACTATTTGACGGAAATGATCAAAAACAGATTGGAGAAGAACACTACTCTTATTTCTTTTGTTTCTACATATATATTTGTTGAAGTTTGCTTAAATAAGAGATTATGTTATGTACTTGAGGGAAATTGCTTAGCCCACACATCCACAACACAAGTATAATTTAATTTAAAGGAAAATTATAGTTTATTTGAAAAGTAATATTGGTTACACTTAATTTACTAGCTAGTTAGGGTTTTATCAAGTACTAGCTAGCTAGTTTATGCATACATATGGAAGCATGGTGAAAAGTTCTTAAATTTCATGATTTGGTAAATACAAATTAACTATTTTGATAAACTTATATAATATTATGGAAAAATGCTACATGTCTCACGACTTGTGTAAGTGTGTAACTGCAACCATCTTTTCCCATGTATTCTAACAATTTCAAGATTTAACACTTCTCCCCGTCCGCTATACCTTCGTTAGGCATGTTTTCGGGATAAATAGCATCACCCTAAGTTTAGTGATGTAATTAGTAATTCACAAAATTCAAAAACTATTTTAATCAATACACATAATTTGGAATATTATTTTGCTTATTCATGCAAAGACATTGAAATATACAATGAAAGAGATCACAGCAAGCCTTGGTGTTAATGAGAAATAGCTTTAGATTAGCTGTCACCTACCTATATATTAAGCAATTAAGTAGTAATTAATTAGTAGGATAAACATCACCAACAACCTTCTCCTTTGATGCCCATCACTGTCAGTATATATGCAGCATCCATTCATAGCAACCAGCCTTGTTTCTCTCTACATATATCCACCTTAGTAACATTACATTACAGTTACTCCATGGTGTTATCTTTTTTAATTCTTCATAAATAACAATAATGATGATATTAATAAAAGCTAGAACTAGAGTGTGTAATGTACTATTCATTTAATTGACTTGATATTCAGCTGGAAACTAATTATAACTAGGGTCATGTTAACTGTGTCTCCGGAACACTGGTTAAGGATGTCTAAAAATGAAGTTATTACTAAAAAATGAAATTTTTTTTTAATTTTTTATGGATTAATTACACAATTTTCAATTCAATAACTAATATATAATTTCATTTTTTATTATTCTTAACCAGTGTTCTGGGATACCGGTTAGCATTAACATTTCCCTTATGACTATATTTCCATAAAATAACATAGTAATTACTTTTTGGGTCTCACTAATAAATGTCCTATGTTCCAGAAATCACTGTTTAATGATCGTAAATTTAGAATTATTCATTAAAAAATCAAACACTTTAAATTCAAAAATATTGAATATACATGATTTTCATAAAAACTTATCTTTTAAAATCTTTAGAGTGTCCTAGAGAAATTAGTTAGCATATCCCTTACTTTTTTTAATAAAAAAAATAGAGTAATTGGTTCTTTCTTTTTTTTGCAAAGGAACAGTTCCTTTTAAGTTTTATCCGCAACATCAACTTTTTAAAAGTCATAATATTTTGAAAAAATGATTGAAGGGCAATGTATCAAGCTGTATATCATATATCAAACCCATTAGTCAAGGTTATTAAAACAATCTTTCCCTTATTGGTTCAAGTGTAGAGTATAATTTGGAAGTTTTTCAATCACAAGGATAGTAGAAATAGATGCTTCATTGGTTTGGAAAACAACTAGATGCAATTATTAATTTAACAGTAAAATTAACAAAATAATGTATCTTTTTTGTCCTAACTATATGATTAAAAAATCCTTGTACTTTTGTTTTCTATTAAGCCTTTAATTAACTCAGGAAAAATATGTTTCTCCAAATAAAACCTTCAGATAAATATGTCAAAATTCGTAATGGATTATACAATAATTTGTTACATCCTGAAAAAAAATATTAATTGATCAGCAACCAGTAACAAAAGATTAAATAAGAGAATCAAAGTAAAAGACAATAAACACACGATATTTGTTAACGCAATTCGAATAATTGTGTTTACCTCTGCGCCTATAAAACAGTTATAGTTTTGTTTCTATTACTATGTGATGAGTTAGAGTTTCCGTGTTACAAACAATATAAGTACTACTACTGCAATTCAATTTACAATATTACCCATAAACTGTAATTTAATTTCTTGCATATATGAGTCAATAGTTTAACACAGTAGTATGTCCCGCACTTTGGTATTTATTTTTCATGCACCCATATGCATGAAAGATGGCCTCATTGTAATAATTTTGCACAAATAAATAGTGTAAAGTTGATATTGAAATAAAAATGCTGTATATATAAATTATTATGCTTCAAATAATAGCAAAATTTCATGAAATAAAGATCTTTACACACGAATATCCGTCCTAATTAAGAAACCATATTGGCCCGACCATGTGCATTACCATGTGATCTTGTGCCTTCAAACTCAATTGACACCTTAAGCAATGTAGGAAGGAATCCCATAAAAGATAACCAATAGGATGTTGTAGACCAAATCTTGAGAGAATATGGCAGATGTATGTGGATACTAATATATATACAGGGACTAAATTAGATGCTCAATGGCAAAGCCTATAAAATTAATTAAAGTGTTTCTACATGTATAATTAAGTGCATATTCAGTGGTAATGATGGTTGAGATTAAGATTTAGATGTTGAATCTTTGAAAGTTAAAGATGTATTTATGTTACATTAAAAAGAGGTTACTTTAACACTTTTAGTTTATACACTTCTAATTAAGTCATTTTTGTATTAGATTGGACAAGCTTTATCCAGCAGCACTTCCAAGTTAGGGATCTACTTACTTTAATCATGTCCACAAAGGTCTACAAAGTGAATGATCATAATTGTAAAGTTATCACAAATTTGTATTGTGTTTGCATGTATGGAATGGAAGTATTAATTCTAGTTATATTTTGAAAATCTAAGAATAAATTATTTATTTATTTTTCAACTATAGTTACTTAAATTGATCTCTATGATTCAAAAGTCTTTGATGACTATAATTACTAAGTGGGTTCCTTGTACCACACTTTAATTACAGCTTACTAAACAGAAAATGAACGTGAAATTCACTCTGTTCAAAAGAGGAAGAAAAAACAAAGAGAAAAGGAGTGATTTTTGTCATAATTTTAATTTTTTTATTTTGAACTCTCATTATTTTCTATTGTAATTTTCTTTTGAGGCAACTATTGTGATTATTGTTATTGTGGATATAAATTATTCTTTCATTGTTTCGACCTCAAATTCACATCATTGTGGTTCTCTTATAAACATAGAGAATATCTCTTTTTTGATGGTATTTGGGGTTTGATCATAGATCATACATATATTATGCATTTTCTTTATCAACTGAGTTAAGTTTATGAAACACATTAATCGTTATCCACAGTGAAGTTTGAGGTCTAGAAGTGTAGTTTAGATTCTGAGCTAAGGCTGCACACATGCAGTGACCTGCACAGCCATTGAACCATAATTCAGTTTGGTCCTATTTTGTGTACCCTTCAATCATGAACACCACCCTACAAACAAAGGGGCTGCAACCACCTATTCATTTGAAGTACTATTTTTAATAATAAAAAAATGCATTTACAGTACTATATATTAAGACCCCTTTTAAGAGCTTGGATTAGTCCCTGAACAGTTGCTTACTTTCTAAGTGCATGTCTCTTTCTACATATGATCAATTCTCGGTAACTTTGACATTTGATGAAATAGGTAAATATTTAAAAACAAGGATTTTTTTTTTTTTACCCTTGTAACATGAATTGATGTGATGGAAATTAACAATGACATTACATAATTTGATAACTTACATTAGTTTATTTGTTGCTTTCTAACATAACCTTTATCATCATGGCCATTTTGACCTCAGCTAAGTGAAATCCAAATTTACTATGATAAATTCATTTGGTAAAAACGTTGAATGGTAAATTATTTTTGTTGGTCATAGTAGATAGAAATATTTACTTCTCAGTCTTGTTGGTATGAAGTGTTTTTGAAATTTGAGTATTGTCTTTTTAGGGGTGTTTGGAATTCGAATCCGACCTTCCAAATATTATACATTGTCCTTACCAACTGAATTAAGTTTACGAGAATAAATTTGAGTATTTTTGATCAGCATATTATGTGCTCTAATGAAAAAAATCAAATTTCATAGAAATTTAAGAACAAAAGAATCATCAAATCACTGTCATTTCCAAATCAAAATATTTTTATATTCTTCACTTCATCAGCAAATAATGCATAGAAACCATTAAACAAAGTGTTGAACATTTAAAATTAGTGGGAGCATCAAGAATCTTGCCTCGATGTGATTAAACTTTACATTATACACCTTTCATTCATTTATTTATATCATTAAAAAACGGAATTAACAAGAACACATAATTTCCCTGCATGGACCCTGCCAACCCTATAATTAAACATAAAAGTCGTAAGCCAGCACCGTCTATCACATGGTGGTAGACAATTTAATTAAAGTTAATACAACATTAAGCAAAAAAAAAATTCAAAAATAAAGTAGATCCATCAAGCTCAAGAATTAAAAAAAAATATTTAACTTAAAGCAAAAAAATAAAAAAAAAACACTAAAATAAAATCGAAATTAACATTACAATTACAAATTACGGACAGAATTTGACTGTTTTTACTTCTCTTTTTTTTCTTTTACCCTTTATTTATCTCATCCCCTGCCCTCACTCACTTTTCACTCATCAAAATGAAATTTTCAACTAATCCACCACCCTAATTGGTCATATTTTCATAGTTAACCCATCTTAATCCAATTTACCACTTGACCTTAACTTAAGGGTACCGTGAGTTAACTCACTTGGACTCATTTTGTGGAAGCTTCCAAGCAGAAGTAGCAATGAGTGACCTTGTATGCCACCCTAACATAAGACACCCATTATTTTCCTCAACCCTATAACCATCACCACCAGCAAACAAAGCCAACAAAGTACTAGCTTGTTTAAACGCATTTGATCCCAAATGAACCGGTTCGAACCCAGCTGAACCCATCCTAGACCGCCATTGAGTCAAAGTCTCATGTCTTTCAACTCGGTCCACTCCTTCATAAGCCACCACGTTACATATTTGCTTTCCCAAATAAATCTCTGACATCAACAAATCCTGACTCGGTGAACCCAACCCGGTCGGGTTCGAGTTAGAATTATTCGAACTCAAAATCGAACCCTCAAGCGAATCGAATAAACTCGAGTAATAATGTAAAGCTTCAGTAAACCGGTCTACGAAAACCGGTCCGTTATGATTCGCTTCTTGCTCAACGATTGTGACGATTTTCGGGTTTATCTTCTTAACAGTGTTGAGAACTTTCTCAACTGAACCGGGTCGGGCTAACATAGTATGAAGCTCAAAAACAGAGTTAACAGCAACAGCTTCACCGGGTCGGATCTCAAGCATATTCGGGTCAAGATCCGCAATACTGTTACAAACAAATCCACGAAATTCGAACTGAACACCGATTGTCTGAGCAAGTTGAGCTAATTTCCAGCCAACTTGTTGTAAAGCATCTGTATTGTCCGCCTGCGGCGGTCCGATGCCGGTTAACCGGAACGTAGGAGGACCGCCGGGGCGTAATGCCAGCGCTTGCATAAGCGCTGGCCATTGCATCCCTTGTTTAAGACCAAAATCAATAACATGAACTCTTCCGGCACCGGCAAAAGCTTCGAGAATAGCTTGATTAGCAGTGAAATGAGCGAATTTGAGATAAGGTGAAGATTCATAAAAGTGCATGTGAAGAATTTCTGAGAATGATGAATCGATTGTTTCTTCTGGGTTACCGTAAATTCTTCTTGCAAGTGCTTGTGCGAAATAGGAAGCAACTTTTCTCATCGCACCGGTTTGTAACGAAGCTAATAAGCTTATATGCTTCACAAGCGCTTCTGCAAGTTTCAGATTCTCTTGCTGAATCGCTTCTGCACAAGCCATTAAAGTATGAACAAGACGAACACCTGTTTCTTGTGTGTCAACAAGAACCACCGGTCTTGTATTTTCCACCGCCGGCGGTGGTGACATCACTACCGCCGGTTCAGATTCCGGTTCAGACCAAGTCTTCATTCGTTTCACGGCTGTGTTTTCTTCTTGAGGTGGTGGGTATGCTGCCATTCCAGGAATAGCGCTAAGATCATACTCAGAATCATCATTGAAAGTGTTGTTGAGGATTGAAGAAGAAGAACAACCCGAACCCAAAGAAGCCAAAGGGTCGTTGATTTGAGAAGAATCAGGGTTGAGTTCAGTGAGCATGGTTTGAACCCATGAATATAGATTGGCTGGGTCATAGTGAACAGTATCAGAAGAAAGATGATTGATACCTTCTTCTTGAGCACTGCCCATAACCATCTCAAGTTGTTCAAGCTTTTGAGCTACATCAGCCATGTCGGAAGAACGAACCTTGTAACCTAATGCTGCTAACAACTCATCCATTCCACCACCGTTGGTTTCTTTTTCTTCTCTCCACATGTTTTGTTTTGTGTTTGTGTTTTGCATTGATGAACACTCACCAAAGTTGATGTTTTTGCTGTTGTTAAGGTGGTTGTTGTTGTTGCTAATCACACCCCCACCAAAACTTTCATGGTGTTCTCTCTTCATTTTTTTGTCTAATTTGTTTGATGAAATTGGTGAAGTGAATAGATTTTGATTTAGAATTTGAGTTGGGTCATAGCAAAATGGGGTTTTTGAGTTTATGGGATGAAGTTTAGAATTGGAGAAAAGGGGTTGAGAGAGGAGAAAGGGGAGAGAGAGAGAGAGGGGAAAGATTGAAAATGAAAAAGATAAGGAAGAACGGAAACCATAATAATAATGGAATTTTTTTCAACTAGTTTCTTTTCTGTTTTTGGTGTATGCTTTTTTGCTAAAATAAAAAGGCTGTTGATAATTGTGGGGAGAGAAATTAATTAGATAAAGTTTACATTAGGGAAATTTTTGTAGTAGAGTGTGGGTGAGTAAATTTTTTGTGGTGGTATAAATAAAAGGAAAATGAAGAATGGAAAAGGAAAAGGTTTAGTGGTTTTCTTTTTCCATGATATTAGTACAATTTTTTCAAAACTTAACGGTGATTAATATTCGTCGTAGAATCTGTGAGACACGTAAAGTGAGTTCACCTCTTTTTTAATTGGAATTTTTTTCTCTATGCAAAACCTAGAAATTATAACGATAATCATATGTTTAGTTCTTTGATTGTGTTGTTAAAATTGCTTCAAGAGCGTTTAGATGAGATGTCATATGTTTCTTCTAGCTAAACCAAAGTTTTGGGTTCGAATTCAGCATTGAGCATGCAGCATCGTTAAAACTTTTAGGGAGAGCTTATCGTTTATTTGGATCTCACAAACTCGAGGATTAATCTCTACAGTTGCGAGCACATGATATTTACACCCAAAAAATCTTAGGTTAAAAATTGAACTTTATTATTTTAAAATTGATTTAAATACTCAAATTTACTGGATAAATTATTTTATCTTCAACTTATTTTATCTCACTTTTAATCTAAATCAATTTTTATTAAAGCAAACCAAACATACCCTTAATAAAAAAGTAGAGAGAGAGGGGCGTGACAGTACCGTAATGTGAAGAAAGAAAAGATGCCCATGATAGTGTACAGCTTGTGCATAGCACAGAAACCATACAACACTAGAAATATCAGGTGGCCGTACATTTCATCAATTGAGGGTCTTGGGGACCGAGAATGATCATGGGCTCCACCTCTGTCCTGGACATTCACGCGCGTTCTGATAGCGCGTGGTATTCAATTCTTGCTCACACTTTTTACATTTGGTTTTGGGGCTTTACCGTTGAGATTAGTACAAGCTAGTACAATTTAGTATTAGTGATGTACAAGTAACAACAATAATCACTTTACCCCTGCAAAAATGGGGAAATACCTAAGTGACTTTAGTATATTTTAGATAAGAGGATAATGATAGATAAGTGATTAAAATAAATTATTTTGATAAGAAAGAATTATTGGTTAGAAGAGAGATAAAGACAAAGTCATCGAACTCAAAGTCATTGAAGTATTACCCAAAAAAATCATATTAGGATGAAAAATAGAATGAAATTGAAAAATGAAAGTTGAAATAAACAATGATAAGTTTGGATATAATAGTTTGATTTGGAGTTCGTTGAGGTGGTGGTTAATGTTTAAGTGTACGATGTAGAGTAGATGGTTTTATATTTACGAACACCGATTATTTAATATATATTTGATTGAGTGGAGTGAGACGCTTATCGAAATAGAATATGTATATTTCTTATGTTGCAATTAACATTTTATAAGCGAGAATTTGCGAGAGTTATAGTAAATTTTGTTGAAGTCGTTGAAAGATTTGTTGTGTGATTCGCAAATCGACTTTCGTGTGATGTAGATCATGTGGGGATTGATTGATGGAAAAGTATGCTAGTATAGTTAGTGGTCTAGCGCTCTTTTTTGGTCAAATGGTGTAGCGCCTTAGCGTGTACCTTCCCTAACTAAAGTCTATTTTGTGTCCGGTCTCGGCTTAGTTTGCAACATATGTAATATCTCTAAATTAGTGGCATTAATGAAATATATTATACATGAAAACATAAGCAATGAAGATATCAATTTTTTTTAAGAAATGAAGAAAATCTCAATTCATGTCGAACTATTTTTTTTTTACTAAAACTAGTGTTATACTTGCTAAAACTTGTGTTATACTTTTTCTCTTTTGTAATAAATGTTATATTAGTATTTTCTCTTTTGTCAAGATTTGAACTTTAAACATTTAACTCTTTTAATTTATTAGTTCAACTGAGTTATTTATCTCCAAAATCTTGTATTATACTACTTGATGAAAGGGAGGAAAAAAAAAATTTTGATTGCTTCCCATCATTTAAACTCTTGATAATGTCCCCTCACTCATTATTTTTTGGTTCAACTATGTCCATTGTTCAATGTCTCCTTACTTTTTGAGCAATACCGACGCCGTTTGTGGGGATGATGTAGTGCGTATTGCCTCTTGTTTTTTCACAGGATTATCTAATCTAATTATTACGACTATATGAATGAGAATTGCACTTAAAAGAAAATATCAATTTAACAGTTGTAAACGTTATTTTATCTTGCAAGTGAAGACTAATCCTTTTCAAGAGAGAATTTTAGAATCCATATTGCTATATCAAGCAAAGTGGAATGCCGTATTTATGCTCCACCCTTCTAAATGTGTTATCACAATTGTATCAAAGATGTGATTGGAAGAATCTCTCATGATCTTGAACAATAAGGTAGAACTATATAGATGTAAGTTTTAAAACGTTTTAGGTTGATTTTGCAAAATGGTAATGAAAATAAAATTACACTTGATTAGAGAAATTTAAAATAAAGTAAGAACGTCATTTCATGTATATAAAAAATTGTTTCTAAATCTATTTTTATATAATGTTGCAAAGATGATCATATAAGAGGATCAATTAACCATGTTATAAGGAATCCAAAATTAAATTCATATCCAAAATCATCCTTTATTTCTACTAATAGTACATTAGATAAAGAAAGAGATATTCAAATCCCAAAAAAGAAAGATAGATGGAAGCCATTTGTTTAATGAAACAAATACTCTCTAATAAATGAAATGACATAATTGTAACTTTAGCATTTATTCATCCATCTTAAAATTCCACTTCCTTTTTTCTTCCCACTCAGGCTTGTTTATTTTAGTATGCACTTTCTTTGCCTTTAAAAAGTTATTTCCACTTATGTTGTATTTGCTGCATAAATTTTAAAAGAAAACAGGAGCTTAATTATACAGTAAAATGTTATATAAAATTATAAATCCATGAAGTATATTTTTTTAAGGGAAATCCATGAAGTATATTTTTTTTTTGGAGAGAAATCCACGAAGTATATGTAGTTGCAAACTTGACTATTATAATTTTAGAAATGATTATTATGGTTTTAAATAACAAAAGCAAATATCCAAATTAACCGATAAGATTTTCAGATGAAAAATTGCAACCAGTACTATTATATTATAACTCAACCCTCGTGACTCATAATCCATTAAAAAAAATTGAAGATTCCCCTAAGGATTTTTAAAGAGATAACACTCAAGTTTTAAGTGTATATTTAATATCATAACAAGTCAACATAATTACACAAAAACTACAAATCGTAGTTTATGAGAAAAATTACGGTAACACGATGATTTTGACAAACATTTATCATACTAGTTATATGTTTGATATGATGTTGCGTTGAGTGATATCGTGACAGAAAAATGCCTTGACCTAAAAAATTAAGTTTTCTGCTTATGTTTTTTCACGACCAGTGCTCATTGAGACGCAAGTTTAAAACTTTCTCAGCCAAATAAAACAAACTCATAAGCATATGTTTGTCTCGTAATTCCGATAATCAATTATGATATTACTTACATGTTTGATATGGCGTTGCATTCAATGAAACTAAATCTGGGAGAAAACCACATCAACATAAAAAATTATATTTTCTACTTCTCTAATTATCAGTGATCGTTAATCACTTAGACGTACGTTGACACCTCTACTGTCAAATCAATATAGAAAGTAATGTTTTCTACTTCTCTTTATCTGCAATTGTTAATATCACTTAGACGTACGTTGACACCTCTACCGTCAAATCAAACAAGTCATATACATATTTTTTATATAATACAAGCTCTAAAAATCACGATGATTCACGATAATTTCGATAAATATACTCTGATACCAAAAGTACCCCAAATACTCACAAAGTGGTTGTGGCCTCATAGCAAGTGTTTGTGGTCGTCTTTGTAGCTTAGAATAACCCATCTTGCTACAACGCACATGAAGGAGATATCTAAGGGAAGGGTCAACTTTAGTCACCACGCGCCATACTAACACTTGTAATCCAAACAACCAGCTAGCAACAGTTAGTTACAGTGACCGTACTATAGGTGGCGTGTTAAACTAGCGCGTGAAATATCACGCTCTAGATCCGAGATGGTGAGTAAAGAGTGAAGAGCTGAGTTGCAACGTGGGGCCCACAGAAAGAGGAGGTCTATGTGTGTGGAGGGAAGATCAACGAGGAAGGGGATTCAGACGTCAACATTGATTTTAGGACCATCCGTCGTGGGACCCATTCTCCATCAAGCATTCTACTGAAAGAAATGGTATGCCAGCAGAGCACGTTCTTTGTAACGCCGTTATCAGCTTCCTTTTTTTGTAACTTCAGATGTAAAGAATCCTTTTTCTTGAAATTATACTACTAGTATTAGAAGATTATCCCATTCATTAAAATATGTGATTATGCTTGTACAATGAACTATATTTTGTGGTCCACTATTATTTGTAGTTAAAAAATTATTTGAAATTTTTGGAGTTGAAAAATTATATGAAATTTTTGCTGGATTTGAAGTGCGAGTGGCTAAATTTATATTTTTTATGAAAGGATGAAATATTGAATATATAAAAAAAGTGACACATGTATTACCGTAATATCTGGGATAAATGTGCGATGTCTCACTCTTTTGTGGTCCTGAAGTACTGTCGAGATGTTGCTTATGTGCTCATGAGCCTTGGTTTGACTTAGTGGTAGAGCAAAAGTTGTATCATGTTTTTGATCTTGTTATAGAAGATGGAAGCTCACACTTAAAGAAGATATTGTTGGATTTCTTGTGTGAGTAGTTAAATTTTACATTGTATCAAGTAAAATGTTTGATATAAAAGAAATGTATTTAATATACTTAATGTTTTAAAATTTTGTGTAAAGATGTGACGTCTCTCTTATGATACTGAAGCATTAAATTGTTGCAGCTTTCGTCTTCTCCCAAACTCTCCAACAACTTTAATGATGATTAATGATGCCCTATGATGGTAAAAACTCTTTTTTTTTTCTTTGATTTTAAAATGAAGATTTGGTTAATTTTGACTCCACAGAAAACAAAAACGAATAGGTAATAAAAAGTTGATTGACTAGGGTGAGAGAGTTTAAAGTGAAGTTATAAATGGTCGAAAGTTCAATTTCTATTTCTACCATCTTAAAAAACAAATACGTATTAAAATTTGAAGTATATGTATTCATTTTATCACGTTTTTATTATCAAACACATATCATGTCACTATCTCAACCAGGGGCGTTTCTACCGCCCATCTAGCCCGGGCGTTGTATCGCTACAAGAAATTTGCAAGAAATTTACAAGAAATTTGATTTATACTGACAGATAAAATCCATCACTATAGGACAAATTTCTGTAGGTAAATCTGTCTATCATTGCCAAATGACTGTCACTACATGTTTTTCACATTTACCTATAGAAAAAACATACTCCCTCCGGTCTCAAATATAAGAAAAGATTTCTTTTTAAATTCATTGAGTAGTTAATGTATATGGTCTACATTGTAAAGTAGATACATAAATTATTCAATGAACCTAAAAAAAACTCTGTTATTATATCTGAGACCGGAGGGAGTAGGTAATTTTAAGGAGACCATTTTAAAATACATTATGGACCTCTACCTACGGTTCGGCTGTCACTAAAACTTATCATTGTTTTTTTCTTATTTTCTATTCTACTATAATTTCTAAAGATAAATAATTCATAAAATTACCACTAAAATTAATTTAATCAATATAATAAAATATTATAATCAATATCATTAGAATTTAAAATCGATTATTATAATCAATTTTTAGAATAAATTGTTGAAGTGATTTAACTAGAATAATTCTCCATAACCATGAACTATTATACCATTCACTCAAACCAATACTCAATACTCACAGAAATCAAAATCTATATATATACTCCATTGCTCATTTAATTTATGGTAACAACATGATCAACGATGTGTGGTTGAATGACTTGATGATATGTTACATCGAGCGAGAGATAATCAAGTCACTTGATGATGTTGATATTATTCAAACATTCATCGCAAAGAGGTCTCGGAAAGGGAATTTATCTCCTAATTTTATTTGGCACACTATTGGCAAGTTATGTTTCATCTCTCTTATTTCAAATTGTACGTTTATCGACAAAATGACGAGTCTCTTTTATATCGATTTATGACTATTTATATATTATGTCGCATGTGAATTTGCGGTCAAAATTTTGCCCAACTCAATAAAATTCTTAGCTACGGTAAACCCCAATTATAATTTCAAGATCATAAATTCAACAATTTCTTTCTACAATCTTTATTATAATTTCAAACGATTTTTAAACATCTATCTACGGTAAACCCCAATTAAAGCAATTCAAGATAGAATTTACCATAAAAATCTTTAGTGCAATCACAATACATAATCAAAAAAAATTATAGAAACGTAAAAGGGACGTTATTACGTTTTCCGTTTAGCGTAACTGTATAAAAGGGACGTCCCATAATAGCAAAAAGTGTAGCGTCTTCATCCGACGGTGACGTTTGAGGACGAACACCAACGCTAACACGAATTAGTCATTTTCATTTCCCTTTTTTCTTGCCCAAACAAATACTCATATAATAAAACTTTAATAATATTATTGGTATTATTGTTACATAAAATATGAATTTTGATAATTGAAATGGAAAAGATTGAAAGGTGGTAGAGAAACGGAACTGACAGATGGTGTACTGAAAAGAGAGAGGGCCATAGCCATGTGATTCTGCCACGTTTCACAGATTCTCTTGTCCCCGTGGTCCCTCCCCTGCACCTCCCTCCCTCACTTCCTCTCTCTCTCTATTCTTTTTTTTCTCTCTCTTTACTAGTATGTTTTTTTACCACACAAATAGATATTTTTTAATACCAATAGATTTTTTTTTTCTGGATGTTATTATCTACTTCATCCGTTTTAAAATTAATATCGTTTAAATTTTGTAGACAAATTAAAAAAATGTGATAATGATGTTAATAGACATGAAAGTTTTACTAAATTAGCATTATTTATTATTAACATAATGCTATGAAATAATGCACATTCAATTAATTAGAAATATAATTGAAAGTAAAATAATAATTCTACATTAAAAAATGCAAGTGATATTCATTTTAAAATTCTTTTTTTAGCTAAATCGACACACATTTTGAAACCGAAGGAATAAAATTAATCATATGTGAACAACATAGTCGAGTCTAGCGGAAGATATGAGACATTTGAATTTTGTCATCGGGTAGTACTCATGTTTAGTTTAACACTACCTTTGTTTCAAAATGATTTTGAATGTCATTTTTCAAGGGTTGATACGTAAAATATTATCATAAATGTAAAATAAAATATTGAATTGAAAGTAGTATTAATTAAAATTAGAAATTTTCTATTAATATTACATTAAAAAAAATAGTCAATTATTTTAAGATTTTTTTTATTTTGTCTCAAATAAGTCGGTTATTTAGAATGGAGAGGACATGACAAGAATTTAATATGATTACACTGCTAAAAGAAATTAATGAAGAAGGAAAACATATGTACTATGAGTATGCAAAATTCAGTTTATTCTTTTAACACGGCCCAACTTAAAATAAATGTGTTGGTTTTGAAGTTATTTGTAGTTTGCTGTTAGTCTCATATCGCTCCTGTTTTCATGTTGTTAGTGTATAAATATGCTTGAATACCCTCCTCCTTCGAACTAACTTTTGAGATGAGATCCAAACCTATTAAACATGGTATCAGAGACGGGTTAAAGATTGCAATGTGAGAATTGGACCCCAAGCCCACACCAGGCGTGAGGGTGGGTGTTGAAGTTGGTTTTGAAGTTGTTTGTAGTTTGTTGTTAGTCCCTCATCGCTCGGGTTTTCGGACGATCAAGCATATGAATATGCTTGAGTACTCCTCGCCTTTAAACTAACTTTTAGGATGAAATCCAAGTCTATTTATCAAAATGAGTGGAATTTAATTTAATCATTTTAATCATAGAAAAAAAAAACAAGGACAAAGATAGGGAACAAAACTGGGACACGGTTGAAATAGGGATACAATATTTTTCATTCTTTCTTTTTTCTCTTTACTATGTTTTTACCACACAAATTTGAGTTCAAGACCATTTGATTTTTTTTCCTAGATTTAATTAACTAACATTAACCTCAAACTCATATTTTGACTTTCAAAATGTAGTATACTATCTTTCCAAGTATGACCAGGAGAAATACTCAAATTTATATTCCATCCGTTTCAAAATAAGTGTCGTTTCAGTCAAATAAAATTGTTTTAAAATGAATGTCACTCTTAGTTTTCAATGCAATAATATTTTTTTCTTTTCAATTGTATCCTTCAATTAATACTATATACATTACTTCCAAAATATTATTTTTTTCTTTAATGAAAAACAAACCAATAGTTGATTAGAATAATTTGGTACAATAAGATTTCTCTTTCTTTTAATTAATGTATTTCTTAATATGTGTGTAAAAATCTTAAACGACATTCATTTCAAAAGGGAGAGTATTTAGTACTTGACACATACAAGCTAAGAAAGTGTATCTTTGATTTTGAGTTGAAAAAATTGATTTCAAGTGTTAAATTAAGTTTAAGGTAAAGTGATTTTCGTTTCTATAGAACTATATAAAAATGATTTGAACATTCAATTTTAGTTTAAAATTTAATTTTAAAATTATCAGTTAGAACTTTCAACTTCAAGTAAAACCAATCATACACGACATTCATGAGAGGAAATTTATGAAGGAAAAAAGAAACCATACGTACTATGAAGTATGAAACATATCACATCGAATTATAAATAAAAAGCAATGGTCAATATAAAATGTACACAAGACGGTTAAGGTCATGTTATTATGATTAAATAAACGGTTGTACTAACCGTAGGACCAACGAGATAACAACGTTACGAAACAAAGAATGCAGCCCCTACCTGAACAAAAAAACTATTTTCAGAAAATAAATAAAAACCTTAATCTTTAACAGAAAATCACTATAAAACTGACACATGCTGCATGCACAATCATGTTAACGAAAGTACGTAGTTAAAAGTAAATATGTATACAGTTATTATTATCACGTAAAAACTTTGTATTCATGTTTTCTTTAAATTGATCAACAAAAATTTACTATCAAAAGTTAAATATTTGTAGAGAAACGTACGTAAAATTTTCAAATAACACGACAACATGAAAACTTTCATTAAATTTTCCTTTGTTTCATCTACATCTCCCCACCCATGATAATTATGTTACAAGACAGTTTGCGGATTTTACTCACCTGAGTACAAGTCATATTTTTCTCATGTACAACGTGATTTTTTCCACAAGTATAGTCAAACAAAATTACCCAAGTAAGAAACCAAACCGACATAACCTTCTTTCATAGGTCAGATCTTCTTCGACTCATAATGGTTCGACGGCTTATAAGCTACCAGTGACGACATTCATGAACGTCGTCTGTAACGGCTCCCCTTTAATACACAATGGCTTCCTCGACTTTTATATATAACGACCCTTCACAACCGCTCAAGGTACATTCATTCTAACCTCTTCACTCACCTCCAGCTTACAGGGAGCTGGATAGCTAACTGGTTTGAGTTGAGGGATAAAGAGTTGAAAGCTTTGAGTTCAAATCCGGTGAAAGGAGAAAAACTAATCTAAAATCTTATTAATTAGTAACATTTTTTAATTAAAAAAAACCTTAAGCTACTAACTTTGGCATCAAACTGTTTGAAGATACGCCATTCTCCTACGCAACCACCTCCACCTCAAATTCAGACCACCGCCTCTATCCACCTATACCGTTAAACTACTAGAGAAATGCTAGCAACACACCTTCTAACACACATTTTTCAATACACTCCCTTTGATTAGTTAAAATACATATGGGACCCACAAAATCTATATGGGACCCATGTAAATTTTAACCAATCAAAGAGAGTGTGTTGAAAAGTGTGTGTTAGAAGGCGTGTTGCTAGCATTCCTCAAACTACTAACATAGCATTTTCTTCAAACGAGTCACCACCGGATGAGCTCCTTTATCCTCTACAGGTAAACCTTGAGTATGTTCAACACATAGTCTAGATGTGTAGAATGAATTCAGACATATTTAAATGTTTTTAAGTAGAATTAATTTTGTAACCAAAATTGATTCTGATTCGAAGCAATAATTTAGAGTTTATCTCACTTTAATTTATTTTTAGTCTTCAAATAATTTTTAAACTCATTTTTACATAAAAGCATTTAAACATAAATCACTTTGCTACCAACCAATTATAGTCGGAAACAATTTTTATAAATTTAATTCTTCAAAAACAATTTTTTGTCACTACCAAAACACACTACATTATGAAATTTCAGTGAAATTATGATGTCAAGTAATTTTATCAAACTCACCGTTAATTTAATCATATATTCAAAATCATTTGCTTAAAAGAACAACATTCTATAAAAGAAACAAAGGTGTGTTTCTCATTCGCAAGTAGTATTTTATTACACAAAATACCGTATATAAAAAAAAGAACATTTTTTATTTATAAAAATAAAATAGAATTGAACCATGCCAAAAATAAAACCAATAACAATCAAATAATTTTTCAAAAAAATAATATTTGAACAATAATTTTAGAACAATTTTTAAGATAACTCTCTCACCTACTCTCATCGTATTCTCTCTCATCTCTTTCACACATTTTAAATGTGGAAAAGTGAGAAGTTTGGTGTTCGAACCCCGACCTTTATATATATTCAATGTTTTTATATCAACTGAGTTAAGTTCACGGAGACTCTCTCTTCATCTTTCTACCGTGTTTGTCTAGGAAAAAAATGGAAGAAAATAGTGTTATAAAAATTAGCACAAAGTAGTTATATAAATATCATTTCTTTCACGAATGATTATGACAACCATAGAGATATATCCCCCAGCATGTTAAACAGTTGCTGATGATAATAATCAGATTCATGGTTTTAATGTTTGTTGTAGACATATATGTTGGCATTGTAGCCCTTGTACGGGTCAAAACTGAACAGCCCCACAACGAACCCGTAATTGTAAATGCCTTATCCTGTTTCTGTTTGTAGGTAGTGGACCTTCTGCTACGGATCATCACAAAAAATTACTACTCTAATGTATCCAATTCAAAGATGAATTGCCGACATATTCAATTCTCTATTTTTTGAATCATGTGTCATCAACTATTTACCTAGCTACCAAACTGTGAAATGCTTCCATCTACTATTCTAAAGCCTTCTTTGTTTCAACTGTAAAATTTAATTAGTGACTACTTTGACTTGTAGATAAAAAATGGAATCAAGTAATAAACTAATGCATGTTCAATTTTTGAGAAATACGGCATAAGTTAAAGAAACTAAATATAAATATAAAAGTTTTTTTTTTAAAATTGTGTATTCAATATCTTAAAAGTTTTAAAAAATATATTTTTAATATAAAAATTATTTTTTATTTTTATTTTATAAGCACAAGTTAGCATGCCTCTAATTTTTTTTTCACACTTGAGGTGATAGATAAGTTGTGAGAGTATAATCTTGTAATCTCAAAGTAAAAAATTCAAATGATTATTTATGTCACTTTAATTAACAAAAAATGTCGTAATTTTTTATTTTTTTTCAAAAAATATTATGAGAATTTGTACTATACTCTTACCACTAAGTTATATAAAAACACAAATGAGATTAAAAAATGTTTTTATGTTATGTTGTAGGACAAAATGACACATGAGAATAAAAAAGTAGTAAAAGAATCGTTGGAAAAATCAAGAGGTTTTGGACTTAGGAGTAAAAAATTTGGTGATGGAATGACAATGTTCAGAGTAAAGTTACATCAAAAGAGAATGTTTTAAATATTGGTTTAGGTGTAAAAATGTCAAAACCTAGGATAAATATAAGATAGCTAAGAAAGAGACCAAGAAGGCAGCGAGTGAAGCAAAAACTCAAACTTTTGACGAATTATACCAATCTTTAGGTTTCATGGAGGGAGAAAACTTTATATATAAGATTGCTATGGGATGTGAAAGAAAGACAAAAGACTTGGATAACATGTAGTGTATTAAAGATGAAGATGATATAGTTTATGTTCAGGAAAGAAATATAAAGGATAAATGGAATGATGAAGATGAAGATGATAGACTTGGATAAGATTGTGGATCTCACTTTAATGAGTCATAACATGATGTTATGTGAAATGATGATTGAATGAAGACTAAGAAAAGAGACTCTAGTTACTAATGACCAATTTGGGTTATTAATGCTTGGAAGGTTGACTATAGAAGTGATCTACTTACTTCGACATGTGATGGAGTGAGGTCAGACATATAAAAAGATTTGCACTTAGTTTTCATTGATTTGGAGAAGTCGTATGATAGAGTGTCTAAAGCGATTTTGTGGAATTCATAGAGAATAAATGAGTTATGATTGCTTATATTAGAGCTATCAAAGATATGCATGAGGAAGTTTCGACCAGTATAAGAATGCATAATCCAGCTACCAAATATTTTCTAATAAAAATAGGATTGCACCAAGGCTCAACCCTAAGCCCTTACCTTTTTACTTTAGGTATGGATGTACTTACAAAACATATATTAGAGTCAAGGGAGGAATTGAATGGGAGGTTATATACTTGGAGACAAGTCTATGGCTTCCGCCTGAGTAGAATCAAGACAGAGTATATGGAATGTAACTTCAGCAAAAGACGAAGTTGCTCCATCTTGAAGGCGAAAGTTGGAGATCATATCATACCCTAAGTTACACGGTTTAAATATCTTTGTTCATAGAACAAAATGACGGAGACATAAAAGCGGATGTAAATCATCATATTCAAATTGGGTGGTTGAAATCGAAAAGAGTCTCTTATATTTTGTGTGATAATAAAATAACACTTAAATTGAAAGAAAATTTCTATCGGACAACAGTCAAACTGACGATGTTGTATAATATGGAGTGTTGAGCGGTTAAGAACCAATACAAGAATCAATTAAGTGTAGCAGAGATGAGGATGTTGCGTTGGATAAATGGTAAGATTGGACATGATAGGATTATGAATGATGCTATTAAATCAGTGATTCGATTGTTACCTCGAAGTGTGGAATCTGAAAGCTGAAAACTGGAATCACAATCACAACAAAGCAAGCAGCAAGCAGCAAAGCCTCTAGCAAGTCCACACGAGCGGTGTTCCTCTAAAAGTCAGTGCTAGCTAAGGAATCAGAAGTTTCAAAGAGTTAGAGTTTCTCCAAAAAACGTGTAACCAAAAACTTCAGCACTAGGGTTTTATTTATAGAACTCCTAGTGTGCTCTGTAAGTCAAAAGTCACTATTGGGCTTCAGTAAGCCCAATAACGAGTTTAGTAATTCTGCTAACTAATTAACATTATTTACTAAACGCACCTCTTATATAAGTCATACTTATATATTTCTCTTTTGACCGTTCTTTGTGTGTGACCCTATAGGCTCTAGTCGCGTTGGTAATAATATTAAATCTAATATTTAATACTATAAACAATGAGCGATATCTAACAACACATCATTGTTACCCAAGTGGCAAGAATGTCCAGTGATCTGACGAAACTTTTCCATGATAATACTTATGTGTACGCTTACTCCTTTTTCCTAATATCTATATTGATCTCAAGGCATATATTTTGTCACCCTTGTATAGATCAATATTTATATTTCTGGATTCCGAAATATACTGAATAACGAATAAGTCCAATATCTTATATTGACTTAGTTCGGCATGACCATGCAGTTTTACAGTCATATTTCATCAAGAGGCCTAAAGATATAACTCCTGTTTATGAGGAGGGACAAATCCCATCTAGAACACTCATGTCCCTCAGCATGATTCATCAAGTACCCATCAACCAACGTTATGGTTATCCTTTTACAAACAACGTTAGAATGGCAACAAAGCACTTGAGTTCACATCTAGGGATCATAGTGGTTTCAGGTCTAAGAGTGATATACACTATTATCATTTTGAGAATATCTTATGACAATTTCATAACATACTATGTAGTATTCTCATAGTGGGTCAATCTAGTATAAATATTACTCCTAATATTTATACCTATGTATAGACTTAATATATCATACCTATGACCCATGAGATGTGGTCATCAGTCTACATACATAATAGTCTCGACGCTTTATTATTATCCTTATTCTAAGGACTTTATTAACATTACTATAAATATAATAAAGAATGTCATATATTTATTCGATAATAAAAGTCATGATACATAAGATAAATTCAACATAAACTATTGGCCTCTAGGGCTTACACCAACACCTATTGTAGGAAATATGATAGAAAATAGGCTTAGGTGATTTGAGCATGTAGAGAGAAGATATGTAAATGTTGTAGTGTGAAGAGTAGATCAGATGCATGAGTGTCAGATCAAAAGGGGTAGAGAAATACCTAAAAAAATCATAAGAGAATATTTTAAGAAAGATTTAGAGTATAACGAGTTGGATCCAAACATGCATTATAATAGAACATTATATAATTTGATCTATTGAATCGACCCTACTTAATAGGATAAAATTGTTGTAAAAGTTTGTACCCTAAACTTGATTATTGAATCTGACAACGTCACTAGCTAGCACTTCACAAGTATGATATACATGAACATGCATAAATGTTATAACACTCGGATTTCAGTTATGAGCCGTTATTGTTACATTTTTTATTAATTACAAATCTATGACACATCTACTAACCATAATTGTTGTAAATGTTTCTGTAATGAATTGTAGCTTGTAAGGAAAAACACATTTGAGGGTGAGAGATGTAAATAATTTATGTAAACTCTTTGCTTTTAAAAAATCTCATTTTTTGCTCTATACATATTTGAGCGTCAAATGTTTGTAGGTACATTCAACTTCAATCATGATGGATAGTTACTCAACATCGGCCATCATTTTTTTATCACCTCGGATCAGTAATAAATACGTATAGAAGGTTATTTTCAAAATTACAAATTTAGAATAATATTCTTAACTCAAATTTTTTAAAAGAAAATAGTTGGAAACACGAAATAAAAACTCAACCTTCGCTGTATACATCTTTAGATCATCCAAAATATTGACCCTCTTTGAAGTTGAAAAGAAGTAATAATGTTATTATTTAAAAAAAAGTACATTCAAAGCATCACCATGAAAGTGATTATATGTTTTTTTTTAATCATTTTATGTAAAGAAGATACACATAAACTCTAGTATAATGATAACAGAGGACACGAAAAGTTAGTTTTAAAAAATAATTAAACAAGTCCTTTTAAATGGATGGCAATTTGGTCTTACTTTTTTGAAAGTTGACATATCATAAATCCAGAGAAATGGGAATCTAGTCATTTCTTGTATTTTTTCTTCCCATCTTACATAAGCAAAATTTGTTGCCGAAAAGCTACTTTGGAATATTTAATTTATCTCTTTATCAACCAAACTGATAAGTATTTCATTATCCGTATATCGATATCACATAGTGCTAAAAAGTATAACAAAAGATTTATAATATAAAAAATTGAATAAATAGTGTTCAAATTTTAAAGTATATAATACCAATAAAGAAAAATAAATTTAAAACATGAATTCGAAATGCAATAATCTCAAAATAATAAAATTGAATTTAATACTCCCTCTATCCTATATTTCCTATCTAATTTGAAAACAAATATGATAAAATAGACTTTTATAGAGTATTATAATGTTTTCACATCACCATCATATTGTCTATTTATGACAATTGTTAATATCAATGATCATGAACAATTTAACCGTTAGGGATTGAGAATATGTAAGATTGACCTACATTGATCTACGATCTAACATGTTTAAGTCTGACCTGAAATGTTTATTAAAAGGAGAATGCTAATCATTGCCCTTGGAACATTGGATAAGAGGATAAAAATAGAAATATAGTATTGGAAAATGGTGAAAAGTGATAAATTTAACTTTTTAAAAGTCAAAATGTTGTTAAAACCAATGCAAACATTCTACTTTTGGCTTCCTTAACCATTGTCCCGAGGGCAATTGTTAGTAAGACCCTTATTAAAAATGTCAAATTTAGGCTTTTGAAAAGGTCAATTTAAGCAAAGAGGTCAGACTTAAGCTATAAAAAAACTAACTTATTAGAGGACGTGGTATTGAATTTTGGCCAATAAAAAAGTTCACTTTAAAACGGTTATTAATATATTTTTTGCCTAATAAGTTTCGTGAGCTTTTGGCTAATATGAAATTATATTACGTTTGACAAAGTATGTGTCATTCTAAATTTCACATTCACCTTAAACATTGAACGTCATAATGTTTGCATGTATATTCTCACCATCAAACGTAATATAATTAATCCTAATAATGAATGTGGTATATCTAGAAATATTAATTTTCAACAAAAAAATAAATATCCAAAATTGATCATTTGTTCTTAAATCAAATGGCCGGTTTGAGGTCAAATCAGACCAAGTGCGCCGGAGTCATATTCTAATTTATGTTTGTTGTCTGCAATTATTTTTAAATCCATAATTTAATATGATTACCAAAAAAATCATATCTATATATGGTATAAAGCATCCTTCAAAAAGTATATAGTATAAAGCAATAAACACCAATACTTTCTACCTAAGATAGTCACTATCCTGTATACTCTCATAATTTAGATTTTAGATGCAACATAACCCACGCATCATACCATGCTGGTCATTTTTTTAATATTTTTTTCAATATTGAAGTCGATGTTCTAGGTATGAAGTATACATATATCAATTATCGTTTTAGGGTGCTTAATTTTATTGGAAAATCTAGTAAGCACACAAAGTGTTTATATTATCTCCTTTTATTTACAGTATTTTCACCACATGTACGGTTAGAAAATGAGTCTCAGTCAAGTTGCTTGACATGTTCAAATTTCATACTACTTGGACCAAATATGGCATGCTAATTTTTTTTTTAAGCAATATGCATGTTAATTTTGAGAATTTACAATTTTGGATTCTTTTAAAGTGAGTAAAGTGTATAGTAAGAAAATCAAAGGTGGTTGTTGTAACAAATTCATGATATTTTATGACACATCTATAATATTCACATTTAGTTTTTAAATAATTAACGGTTGATATTATTCACTTTACACTCTTAAGTAAATTGTTCACTTTACAGGAGTTGGATCCATAAACATGTATGTGTTATGTTTTCCGGACATATTTTTATAAATAAAAAACAAAGTGAGATAACAATTAATCAATTTCAAATTAAAACTAAAAATACAAGCAAAACCGTATTCCATTTTAAAATGAAATATATGGTCTTAAATTTTTCATTTGATTAATTTTTTTAACTCAGCTTTTGGAATTTGTAAGTTTCACAACTTCCATCTGAAAATACTAAAAGTAAAGTTTATTAATCAAGGTATGATATGATGAGAAGAACTATGTCAATAATTGTGTAAAATATCCTATGTGTATAATTAATACATTAATCTAATTTTTCTCGTTACAAATACGTGTTTCATTTTTTAAAATCTTATGTTTGTCATTTCATCCTAGCTGGAGTAACTGCAACTCTTCCTCGTTAAAATACAACTCCATGAGATTCCTTTGGTTGCTGATAAAGTTCCAAATTCTGTTGATACTGTGCTTTACTTTACGTGAAACCAAGTTGGAATAATTTTAAAATTGAATATATATAATCAACCTAAGTGCATCAATTGTATATTTATATGCTATATCTGAATCTGATCAAGAAATTAATCATTTAATTATTGAACAAATTGCTAGGCCTAAGGTAGCTATCACTTAATAGTTTGCGCCGGCAGCAAATCATACAAACAAGATACATTCTACCAAGTGATTAAGAGTTAAATAATGGCATGTCTCAATCTCAATTTATGATCACTTTCTTCATTATTGGGATTACTAATATAAAATAAGGATTAATTAAGTTTTTAGTCCCTATAAATATTCACAATTTTGTTTTTAGTCCCTACAAAATAAAATCATACTTTTTAGTTCCTATAAATTTTTCCATCAGCATTTTTAGTCCCTATAAATTTTTCCATCAGCACTTTTAGTCCCTGTCAAAAATTTACATCAACAGTTTTGCTCCTTAAAATGCTTAAGGAAAATGTCACATAGACTAAAAAGTGTGATTTTATTTTATAGGGACTAAAAACTTAATTAACCCATAAAATAATTATTGAAAGCATAATTAAACACAAATCGACGTGTCCGATGAGATCACATTGAAAATCATTTAATTAAGATCTAAACATATGGCACCTACATATATTAATATTGCATGGTTGGGAGAGGGATATGCAGGATATTTATTAATTTAATATCTAATAAAAAATACTATATGTGGCATTGACCCAAGGCTTCTGATTCAATATTTTCAATTGTTGCTTGACGCACCCTCAAAGTTAGCCATGCCTAGGTGGTGTGCCCAGCTGGCTAAGATGAATGAACAATGCAAGTATATGTGTAGACATAAACGTAGTTTAAGCCTCTCATAAAAATAAATGTATAAGATTTTTATGAACTTAACTCAGTTAATATTGAATATCATATACAGAGGCTGAGATTCGAACTCTGGAAACCCTACTTCTCTACATTTAATATGTGTGAGTTGTAGCCACTAAATTGTTTGAAAAAAAAAATATGAGGACCAATAATTTTATGTTCAAACCGAGTGACTTTAGTGTTGAAAGTTTTGAGCACTTAGAATTTTTAAAGTTAGATTAAAGAATTTATTTGAATTTATAAAATTCTAATTAGGCTCAATTTTGTTAGTGCAACAAGTTTTTCTTTCTTTACAAGCAATCAACTTGAATGAATAAAATCTAAAGAGAAAGAATGAGATTAGAGGATGATGATGAAGATCGAGAGAGAAGAAGAGTTTGTTGTAACTATATTTTATTGATCGATTAAAATGAGAGTTTAAAACTTATTTATATACAAGTAACTTGTTGGTCAAATAACTAGAGTTGACCAACTAACAGAAGCTTAACAGCTTTGTAAGTAACATTTATTAAATATTATGGGTTAACTAACTAACCAACTTTTGGTTTGAGTAGTATTTAAAGTAATTAAAGAGTAATTTTAGATAGATAAATAATGATATTTTCTTATGGAGTAAATAACAATGAGGTGTACATAGTATATAATATTTCATTGGCAAAATGTTACTACTGTAGACTCTTGCAATTGTAGTCAATTTTAATACGGTTCTTGTCTCCGTGAACATAACTAACTCATTTGATAGAGACAATTTATTGTAATACGTAAGGGTTGAGGTTTAAATATTGGACACATCGTTTATTCACCTTAAAAAGGTGAATTTTAGCCATAAACTACTTGATCAATTTTTTTTAATATCTCTTTCATTCATTTTTATTGTCACTTTTGACTTTTTACATACACAAAGATAATAAATAGATTTTTTTTAAGTAATTAAGAATATTTTCTTAGAATATTTTTTTTGTGTTGACTCTGCAGTTCCTAAAGGAAGGAGACACTAGTAATCTGGAGTTTGGCCATGAGGTAAGTATAGTCTAATAAAAACTTATTCCATCCAAAATTTAAGAATATTATTGACAAAACAACATTTAATGTTAGTATTGAATTTTTAAAAAAGACAAAGGAACAATCTTTGTTTGCAAATGCGAATATTTAAAAGGAACGAGTGAATTATTTTTTTTGGTAGAATGAAAGAGGAAAAAAAACAAGAACATCAGGAATTGGCTCAACGTAGGGCATGGAGTTTCAACACAGTCTCCAACTCCGATGAGGGAACATGCCAAAAGGTCGCACACAACCTTGAATAATGTGTGTGTTTTGCCAAAAAAACCCACTCAACAGTTTCCTGGTCTATCTAAGCACATGTTGGAAACAAATGTTAGGAATATACCACTTTAAACAAAAAATCTTCAACAACAATGAAACATATACACACTTATGTGAATGATCTGAATGTTGAAGAAGGTAGATGACTTTAATGAATTTGTCTCGTAAATAACTTGTTGAATAGAGTTGTTGATGACCAACCTCAAACCATGATAAACACCAAATGACTGGGGAAAAAAGAGAGCAAATCTCTTACCCCTCATTAGAAGAGAAGCCAACGAAAATCTCCCTTTTATCACGAAGAAAATTGACAACAATAAATTCACTGAAAACACCAAAACTACCATTAATATTCAATTTTACGCAACCATTTTGAAGGGTGTCCACTTAACAATGAGAAGATTAATTTTTTTTTTAAGGAAACAATAAGATTAATGTGATGCATGCTTTGAGGAGTGAATACTAACATAAGTTACATTTTGAATTTTCTATTTCCTGTCACCAAAACTATGATTGTTTATGAAGTGCAAGATCCTCCAAATACCTATTGCAAACGTGTTACCAAAAGGTCCTTTGGACATAGATTGTAACCATGTTTTCAAGGTTGTGAAGTTGAAAAAATATGGATGATTAACAATATGTATTTGTTGCAAAACTTCCTTGGATGAAGCACAATCCACAAGATAGTGAATCACATCTTCCTTGTGGGTTCCACATATATGGAAGATAGGAAAAGTTGCCCAGATGCAATGATGCTGAAACTTGCAAGCTGGAACTGTTGGTTTCCAAATCCAATCTCAATTTTCATTACCACTCCACTCTTTACAATGGGGTAAAAGCCACCTATATGATGTAGAGCAAGAATATATACCTTAAGTAGCTCTCCAACCCCATAAATATGGTTTTACCAACTCAATTAAGCCATTCAAAATTCTTGTCCCAAGAACAACTAATGTAAACGAACTATCATAACATTTTAAAGGCCTTTTTTTTTTATAAGTAAATATTTTATTGAAACACATTTAGTTTAGCATCATTAGTATACACTCCCATACCTTAATATACAATTATGCACACTTGTTACTCAAATAAAGTTAGATAACCCTAAACAAAATTTTCATCCCACCTAGTTCAATTGCATTATCCTCAAAATTTGAGAAAGCAATGAATGTGATCTATTATGGATACTTCGTGTGGGTCTCCTTATGTTTGTGCACCAAGAACATTTTTGTGCAAATAAAATTGTGCTCTCCATAATGGGTTTGGATTAATACATGAAATTAATGAATGAGATTTCTCTGCATGTCTTGAGAGAGATTCCAATCAACTGACATGAACAATGAGGAATCCAATGGCTCTCTTTTGTGGTTGAAAAACATGCACGCATTCAATAAAAATAAAATTAGATAAGCTATCAAAAGTCTCATTGACATGATATGATACTTGAATGTGTTGTCCGCATAGTTACCAATAGATAGTGGGAATGGCTAATGACTTTTCCTATAAATGACCTATTTGGGAATGCTCTCTGTGCCAATCCCTGACTCACAGTGAAACCTTTCAAATCCATCCATTATTAGTTTTGTATGAAGGATGAGATATCTCAAATCTTGAAACTGTTTGATATCTTTCTCTGGAAACATATGCTTGTATATATCATTCAATCTATTGCAAGTGGGGTAATTATTTGTTTATGCATTTATTTATTTACATGATTAGATAAATTTATGAGTTTAAAAGTGGAATGTCGATTTAAAACAATTTTGCATAGATAATGTTACATTTGTTTTATATTGTTATTTTTTTAATTTGATATGGCAATTGTGAGTGTTTTCATTGTTTTAAACCGGTGGTCTATGACGACCTTTTAAATTTTTAGTCATATAACTATAAGGTTTATGATTTTTAGTATTAACAATATATATTTTTATCTTTTAGACATTTTTAAAACTATCATTGTTAGTTCCTTTAAAAGTGAAGAATTATTTTAATCTCTAAAGAAAAAGAAACTGCAAAACTCAATAATTTGATCTTTGAGAAAAATAAAATTTTAGTCTTTTGAGAAGGAAAAAAAAAGGGACGACTTAGTTCTATATGAACCACGGTTGAAAAAATGGACAGTTAAATTATGAAAATAATTAAAACGACACTATTTGGTTCCCACAATTAAAAAAGTCACTAAATAATAATTTCTATAATAAATCATTAATTTTTATTCTTTTCTTCTTTAACATGAAACAAAATTATTCAATGGCAAATGTTCTTTAATTAAATATCAAAAACAATAAACAATATTCTAAAAAAAAACACTCTAGATAAAATGGACTTTCATGTTCATCGAGGATATACATGTGTCATAATTATATTATTTCTTAGCTTCTCTTCCCCTTCTCTTTCAAGCCGTCACCAAAACCCTAGTTTTTTCTCCTTCATCCATCAAAGATGGGTGATTTAGGGTCTATTTTTGACCCAAAATTATCCCTCTAATCGTTTTTCTATTTCTCTTTTATTAATATAAGTGATTTTCACATCTATTTCGTTGTTTCTTTCATGATTTCGTCGTCTTAGTGCGACATTGTTTGTCTTTTTTGTTTCATTCACGTATTTGTTCGGAACAGATTGTCAGATCAACTTCGATCCAGTGCAGATTAAATCAATGACTTTGGAGTCGTCAACGTTGCAGATCCGGAGACATGGGTATTCCGGAGACTTAAATATAGTCATATGTGTAGGCTTTAGTACTTTGCCGTTTTATGTTATTAACATGGATGTCATGAGTTTGTTCATAGATTCATCCTTTTTGTTTTTAGCGAATTTTCATTGTATCTATGTACTCTATCAATCTGAATGAATGAATATCGTTTATTTTTGTCAAATGTTCATCGAGGATATACCTAATTAATACATCACAAATAAACTTAGTGGGACAACTTTTTATTTTTTATTTTTGGTTAAACAGTCTAGTAGCTAGAAATCCACCTCTTACGATGAATAAGTTTGGTGTTTAAAGTTTAAACCATGATTCCTATATATATTATGCAATTTTTCTACCAACACTGAGCTAAACTCACAAAGATAATTAAACAAATTTCTATTGAATAAAAAAAATAGTACAATATGATTTTGTGAGAATTGCAAAACATATTTATTTCTCCTGTTCAACTACTTCAACTAGACAATCATCTTTGAGATAAGGACCAACTTTTTATTCAAGTTGGTCAAAATTTCTACTTGAAAATAAATTTGTGAAAAGGTTCATAAGATTATTTTACCATGAATTTGTTAAATGCTTATGCCACCACTCCACCACTGTTCTAGAGACCATGAGTGAAATGTTTTTGAAAAATGTTTGACCTTCTTTAATGGAGTGCACTTTCAACTCAACAATACATACAATATTATCGGCATAAATGATTGTTGCATTCATTTTTTCGAAAGACAAATATCAAGTCTATTGTGTGAATTGAGTCATAGACATCAACAAAACACATTCCATACTTACCTCATGTAGTGATAAAAAATCTACATTATTTTATGAGGACATTGTTATGGTCTGTTGTACAAATCACCATGAAATGGTTGTACCAAAATATATAAAAAATGTAATATGTTTGTGATCTACCATTATGAGGATCGGATAGTTAATATGTATATGCTAAATTAATACTTGATTGAGTACTTTGGAATAAAACAAATTCATACCATTGTATCTATAAAGTAACAAATACATGCTTGACTTTGTTTCAATGTCTTTATGTAGGTGAACAACTATAATTTGCTAATATGTTGAACTAAAATGATACTAGAGGACATGTACAACTAGCAAAGTATATCAGTGCTCTTATAGTACTGAGATATGTTAATTTAGAGTCAAATACTTCTACATCCTCTTATCTAGGGGTGGATATAGTCCGGTTCATGATGAAAACTTAACCGAATCAAGCTGAATTGTTTGCTAAATTTAAAATAACTGAATTGAACTGAACTGTTTGCATTTCGAACTGTTCCGTATTGAACCGAACTGTTATTATTGATACCGTTGAAAAAAAAATATAAACAAAAAAACAAACGAAATCGAATTTTAGTTACCGAAATGAACTGAATCAAACTGTTTCTAATCGAACTAAACTGTTAGTAATGGTTCAGTTCAGTTCAACAGTTCAGTTGGTTTTTTGGTTTTTTCGCCCACCTCTACTCTTATCGGTCTAAACTGATTTTTATTCACATTTGGTAAACTCACAATCATTGGAGTACACAATGGATGCAATTTTTCAATATAGAAATGTTCAAAAACTTCTGCTACATAAAAATCTTGATGCACAAGTATTCTATTTATTCAAATACTCGATTTGTAACCCTAGACAAGTTCTTATCTTTCCTATATCTTTCATATCAAACACTTTCCATAAAGTTTCTTGGACAAAAAAGAACTAAAATGAGCAAGTTATATATTGAAGAAAAAAAATGATTTCATGACATTCTCGGCCGTAGGGTCATATTGTGTCTTTTTAATTACTATCAGATATCAAATGGTCTCTTTTCAAATATTATTAGAGAACTTCTTTAAAAAAAAAAAACTGTTATTAGAGAACTAATTGTCAATTTTTTTTTTTTTTTACCGTCGTACAATTTGAGATTAAGTTGTCCTAATTCATTTTCTCTGAGATTAATTTGTTTTCTTCCCAAAAACTAGTTTGGATGTCATTATTTTTCTCATAGATTAAAGCGATTTTCATCTCTTCTTTTAAACCTTTACCCATGGCTAATAAATCGAAAATACATGTTATTGTTTTTATAATATTGGTAAAGAGATTTTGGTGGGTTAGAATATATATACTAGTTTGAGAAGAAAATGAGAATAGTTATAATATAATTTATTTTAGTTAGAGTATATACTAATTTGAGTATAATGTAGAAATAAGAAAATTAGTTTTTATTGAATTCACGAAATCATTTTTACATTACTTTTAAGTTTTTTTTGAAAAAATTACTTTTAAGTTATCACATGTAATGTAACTCTTTTTTTTTTTGGGGGGGTATTTACATTATGCTACTTCTTCGCCTATGAATGCATACAAAAAATAGTGATCTAGTTTCCTATTTTATCCAAAAACACCCAATTAATCAATTTGAATATTTCAACGCAAGTTTAACAATCAACATCACTTGAGGATGGGGATTGAAACACAAAAAATTTCACGCTTCGGCTACGGCTCGTAAAAAGGTAAATCGCATTTCTTCTCTTGAGGATGAAACAGGGAATAAAATTACTAATGAGCAAGGTTTACGTGATGTAGCGAGAAATTATCTTGTGAATATTATTCAAAAGTAAGGTGATGATTTTTCTTCTGTTATTAATGTAATTAACTCGTCCATTTCTGCCCTTCAAAATGACAAACTCACGGCCCCCTTTACCAAAGATGAATTTCGTAAAACTTTGTTTGCAATGCAACCGGATAAATGTTCAGGGCCTGATGGTTATAGTCCGGGTTTCTATCAACATTTCTGGAACTTATGTAGTGACGATATTTTCAAAGAATGTTGTGCATGGTTAGATACGGGTCAATTTCCACCTGATTTGAATATTACAAATATTGCTCTTATTCTGAAAGGTTCTTCGCATGTTAGTATGAAAGATTGGCACCCTATTGCCTTATGTAACGTGTTGTACAAAATTATATCAAAAGTGCTAGCAAACAGGTTGAAGGACGTCTTGCCCCACTGTATATCTGATAACCAATCTGCCTTTGTCCCGGGTCGGTCTATCTTGGACAATGCTAGGGTGGAGTTTGTTAGGCGACAAGCTAACGGTGTTGCTCATTCTCTTGCAAGAGAAGCCATGTTACTCGCTAGTCTCGTTACTTATTATGATATACCCAACTGTATTGAAACTCTTATCATTAATGAAATGCTATAAGCATGTTTCCCTCAACAAAAAAAAACACTTGACTGTGTGGTCCATAAAAATAGTATATAAAAACTATAATCATCATTGATTAATATAAAAAACACCGGACATGTATTTTCGAATCGATAATTATAAAGAAAAATTACGACACAAATATTTGTCACTAATACATAAAAAAAAGGAGATATATTATTTTAAGGAAAAACACGAGATATATGTTTATCACTAATAATATAAAAAAATGTGACAAATATTTATTCTTGATACATAAAAACGTGCGAGACAAATATTTGTCAATGATTATTATAAAAAAAACATGATACATACATTTATGACATATACATAAAAAAACGAGACTAATGTTTGTCAATGATATTGATAAATATAGAAAACACGGTACAAATATTTTTCAGTGATACACAAAAAAGTACGTGACAAATATTTTTCATTGATGACTCCTCATCATATCATGCATTATAGTATTTTTTAGTCTTTTTATCCTTTATTTTAGGAATAGAGGATTAGAGTGAGTTACTGATAATACTAGGAAGAAGTCTGTAATATTTTGTTAAAGTCATTGTGTGTCTTATAACTACCTAACCAGACAATCATAGTATATTTGAGTCTTTTTGGTATAGGCTATAGGGTTGATTATTTATCCAAGAAAAAGACAACTCATAGACATTATGGAAACATTAAAACCAAGCACAACGAAGTATTTGAAATTCATGCAACTTGGGAAAATTCTGTCCCGGATCCCAAACACACATCAAAAGGTTAAATTTCATTAAGGGTGAAGAGTAACAAGTGAAATTCGCCTCAAGGCCCCGCGCCCCACGCATGACCCCACACGCCACACACATACTAATGCGAAGAAGATGATAAATCAACCTGGCATGTGCTCCCCACACACCATCTGTATGGTTTTTTTTTTATACATTTAGAGACTATAATGACAACGTCATTTACATCCCTAATCTGACTTGACTCAAATTAGTCAAATTCACCGTCATTTCATTGTCAAATAAAAAGAGTCTACTTAATATATAAGTTCAAACTGAAATTACAAGATTGTTCAAACTTTGGTACAAGGGTTTGGTCTTTGTTCAATCATTTTTTTTCTTCTTAATATCTAATCTAATACCTAAATTCTTATCATGTGAGATTAATCCACCTAGCAACTTGGGAACAATTTCAACACCGTTCCATAATTGGGACCATAATTGGTTTGGGAACATCTCTCCCATGTGCATCATAAGGTAGTCACATGTTCAATTTATACATTCTCTATGTACGAACCAACCGGCAAGAGGCCCTCCTTATATCTTGAATAATTTGTGATTATGGGGTCCCAAGATATAAGCATTCTGTGCCACTATTGTCGTAGAAATATTACACTGAACAAAGGGAAATTGAATGATAGGAAAGTAGCAAGGTATACTTTATCATTGCAGGTTATTGCCTATCGTAAACAAAGCCCCACATGCATGCTCTTCCATGTGACTTTGGACATGTTTGGGTCCTTGTTTCTAATTATATCCATTGAAAGGTGATGTGTATGCCTTAAGCCAAATTAACTTGACATAATGATTTTTCCTTTTAGTAAGAAAAAAACAATTTTATTTTTCTTTACATGTAAATTAAATGCCCAAGATTTTAACCTAATTAATTTTCTCATTGAAGAATTATTGGATGCCCAATAAGGATATAAAATTTGATTTCTATTTGTTTCTGCACTCATAAATCCATAAAATATATGGGACTAATGGTGTTTATATCCAAACAGAACCGATCAACATATGTGTTGGTCTAACTCTTGCATATGAAGATAACTTGTATGAAGAGGAAGAATATATCTTTTGTCACTTTAAACGACAATATATATTTTGTACTTCTAACACGGTTATAGATTATAAATAAAATATTAAAACTAGTCCCGAAAAATTGAAGACTACACAAAATCAAATTTGATGTTTGGAATTCCTCTTGTGAAATTGCCTAGATTGGATTTATTTTTTATAAGTACGAGATTTTAAATTAATCTATTGTATATTCTTTGTTTTTAATTTTTAATAATACTTTTCCTCAATTTTTTTTTATAGAGAAATGATAAATGGACACACAATTTGTGACACAAATATAACACCATGGACAAAACGGTAATTTTGTGTGAACCATAGGGTTAATTTGGTAATTCCACTTCATTCTTTCCATTTTCTTTGTCTTTCTCCTTCTTCTCTTCCCGACCTCTTCTTGCCTCTTGCATTTTCACCACCACACCCTCCTTTCGGACCACCACCACCACCACAACCGCCTTCGTCAGTCACAACCACCACCGTCCTCACCGCACCCTCCATCCTAACCACCACCTTTGTACTCGTCGATTACCACCACCGCTGTCAATCTGTCTTGCCGCCACGCCCTCCATCTTTGTCACTACCATCATCCTCGCCACCACACCATTATACCGTCCTCACCATTGCCGTCATCGACCTCCAACCCCTTCAGATCTGAGCAGGCCTTCTCACCACCGTCTCCGTCATCCATCACTACCATCGTCCTTGGTGTCTTTTTGAATTTGTTTTTGCAGAGAAATAGATTAGAGAGGAGAAAGACGACGGTAGACTGTCGTCCCCGGTGGTCGGAGATTTGGAAGGGGGGAGAGAGTGTGTAACAGTGGTGGTGGTGGTGATTTACCGAGAGAAGATGACATAGTACAAGTTGAAAGAAAAGAAAAAAAAATATTGTATAAGGATACGGTGTCTAAATTGTGTTTAGTTTTTTGTGTCAAGTTATCATTGCTCTTTTTTATAATACTTATCGATTTAATTTATTTTATTTTTCATTATTTCATATGTTTCAAACATGTACAAGATTATTGTTATTCTACGATGTTAATTTTTAATCTATTATACATTATACATTAGGGATGAGAATAGATTGTGCTGAAATAGGTATTGTTAAGCATAAATCTGACCTAGTGAAAAATTCAAGGCTTAGCCTCACTTGTACCTTGTTATAAGCTTTGTTTCATGCTCAAACTTGGTATTCTTAAAAGTCTTGCTTGATTTGTCAGTCAAGTTAAAAGCATACTAGATTGATGACCCGTGCGCCGCACGGGTCTTATGAGCTGGAATAATTATTTAATTATGTTTGAAGTAATATTTAAGAATAAAATTGATAAGTGTAAGAGAAAATTAAAGTTTATGGAAAGTGGAAAAGTTGGAATAAAAAGTGGGGGAGGTTTTAGAGGTTTGCTAATAAGATGTAATTAATTAAAAATTAGTGTCGTTAATATATAATCTAAAAGCGAAATTAATTCAACCAAAACTTATGTGGTATAATGACAAAAACAGTGGAGAATGACCATCTGCAACCAGATTCAACTAAAATTACAGTTATGATAAATATGAACCAGTAAGATAATAAAATGTAGTTCATTAGTTTCACTAAATAATCTGTAATATTCAGAGAAAGTCAATAAAGCTTTTAAAACCAAAAAAATAGAAATTAATATCTCAAAGAAGTATATAAAAAAGGGCAAAGATACGCTCAATATAATTCACAAAGCATAAGATAGAGAGAGTTGGGAATTAGTAGTTAATATAGAGAAGAGTAATAATCACGTAATAAAAAAAATTCTAATTGATGATCCTAGAATTTGGATGAGTGGCAAGATTTTTTTTCAAATTTATCACTCATCATCTCAATAAACATTACCAAATGTCTGGAGTGATATCTAATATTTCTAAAGAGCTCTTTTAATCTGTTACAAAGATTCCATTAAACACAATTACAGATAGTTTATAAAACTACTCTTCATGGTTTCTACAATTGGCAGTTCCATGTCATTCATTTGATAAAAAAATATCATAGACATTACTCATTCCCTTGTCAAAATAAGCATTAAAAGACTAAAATATTGTCCTATTTTTCTTCATCATCATCTCCAATGAGTTTCCGAAAGAAAAATAAACATCTCCAATGGGTTTTTGATAAGAGTCCTCCTCAAAATTTATCCACTAATATTATACCTATACAAAAAGGAAAAGGAAATGTGATACAGAGTATATGATACATGAATAACATGGTATAATACAAATTCAATCAAGACATAAGATCCATTTAACATGAGTAATTGAGCATTGTGTCGCACTTGGTTTGAGCATTTAACAACATACACTTGCACATAATGTTGCTGCTGAAGACGAAATTACAACACATGGCTATAAAAATAATCTTGCTGCAGTAATATGTATTCAAATGGAACCTTCTATATGATTCAAATAACAGCAATTTCAATATGTAGTAATTGAAATTCCAAAAAAATCTACCATATCAAGATTGTATTGATTCATAGGACAACCATTTTGAATCAAAAAAGTTTGCACCTACTATGTGCATTTACATTGTGAGTAGTTGGAAATAAAATCTCAAAGTTAGCACCTATTATGTGCATTCACATAATAAAAATCAGAAAATTAAATCCAAAAAGTTGCACATGTTGTGTGCACTTACACCGTTAATTTCAGAAAATTGATTCTCAAACCCTTAAGACTGGTAAAACTGAAATGTAAGTACACTTCAAAACACACTTGTGTATTGTCATGTTCATGCTCATATATATTCAAACGAGGTTTGGATATAAATAACTATTGTTACCTCAATCACTTAAAATTAGAACAAAATATACCAAAAGCTACTCATGATATAAAGAAGAGGATAAAAACAATATCAAGTAGTCAAGTACAAATTAGGCACCTTCTCGTCACTTTCATCTCCACCAACTTCATTTCTGATGCGCTCGAGATGTGGATCGACAACATCATCATCATTCTCAAGCACCTCGGCCACACCAACAGTTGGTTCGGCATCAACTAAATTCATAATTTTCAAGCCCTTGGAACTGCATGTGCAGGCCAAAAGTGAATAGCTTGTGTAACAAACAAATATGTGTAGTAAATTTCGGCGGTGAATTAATATTTACCTGATAAAACCATACAAATTATGGTATTCATTTCTCTAAATATTACCGAAGAGATGCTCTTGCTCAGATTTGAGTCTAATAAGAAGGTCAAAGTAATGCATGTTTGAACCACCACCAACATGTCGCTCAAATTCTACATAGTCAATCTAGTAGAAAATGGTAAAACCATAAATAAAAAACTCTAATATGTAAGTATCATATGCATATTAACCAGAAACTAATATTTGAATATTAGTAAATGCAACTTGATTTTACCTCTTCATGAAGAATAAGAGTGGGAGGTTTAGGCATAAAGAAGAAGCTCTTCTCAACGGGATACAAAATTCCATCTCCAGCTTTCAAAGATGACGTCACTGCATAACCATCTTGACAGCTCCTAAATTTTCCAGGCTTGGTAACTTTGCCCCCAGACAAACCACGCAATATTGTGGTAAACACTTCATGGATAAGCCCCTGATTATTGAATAGTGAATTAAATATATCAACTATCATATCACGTGATTGCATGACCCACGAGTTACCAAATTCTTACACCATTAATTTTAGAAAATAGATTCTCAAACCCTCAACGGATGTTGTCACAGCCTCGCAGGTGATATTTATCCTAAGGAGTTGCAGCGAGATTCTCATCAACACTCGCAGAAGCCAATCCCTGCAGATAGGAAGTCATAATCAAAACTATTAACCACATAACAAAAAATACCATTAAACCAAAATACAAACCACAATCCTCCTAAATCTAAATCAAAGTATGCATTTAGAGCCAATAAAGTAGCATTGAAACACATAATAAAATAGAAACTATAAAAAGAAGGGCTAAACTTATAGACAGTCCCATATACACAATTCTTATTGTGCTAGATACAAAGGAACAATTATTTTCAACAAAAAGATACAATAAAACAGTTTTTCACAATGCAACTTTTGATAGCTTTTGACAGTTGCTGCATATTTTTAGAGTAGAACAGTATGAACAAGAAGTAAGAAATTGTATCTATGTTTTATCATAAAAACAAATGTAGAATATTAAACCAGAAACTATAGACATATCAGCATACTAACAATGTTAATTGCTAATCTGAATCAAAAGATTTTGGACTATTAGCCATTAGCTGAAGTTGTGGTGGCGCGAAGAGAAAAGGGTGAAATGGTGGAGGTCGGAACTGAGAAATTGGAGGAGGCGATGGTCAGAAGTGGTGGAGGTCAGGACTGAGGGAACTGGTGAAGTAGTTGAGAGAATTGAATTGTTGGAAATTCTAAACGAAAAAAATGTTGAGCAGCACAACCCATGAATTAGTGAGTGGCTCAAGAATAAGTGCATACATGTGTATATAGGAAAAAATGGGTGGCATAACGGTGTACATGTGTGAGAAAACAAAAGGATCAGCTGAGTGGAGAGCTTTCTGTATTTTATGGAAATTAATGTAGTCTATTGTATCAATATAAAGGTGGAGGAAAAATAGGAGAAAATTTCTCTGATTCCTAACATCATTTTTTGAAATTCAAATCTTGGTATTTAGAGGGAAATTTTTAGGGCTACAATTACAGCAATTAATGCAGCAGATTTGGAGCCAAATTTCTAGGGTTAATTGTTTGCAGACCTAATGACATTAAGGAGTAAGGAATTTCACGTGAATATATCTTTCTTTTTTTTGTTGGTTAAATCACATGAATGCATCTAAATATGTAATTTGACCTATGTTTAAATAGACTAAGGAGCTAATACACTAATGAGATTAAAGTCCATTTTGATCTTTAATATGGCATTTAGAGAGTATAACTATATATAATATCAAATGTCAATTATAGTGTATAATAATACATTTAAACATACCAAAAAAATTAATGTAGGTCAATAAGTTTATATTACTGAAAAGAGGATGCTATGAACATTATTTTTTCGAACACTCATTCTCTTATTTGGTGAAATTCATGTAAGTACTACACATTGGAAATAGCCCTACATAAAGTGGTGAGACCCACATGAGTTTCACACAATATGAGAGTGAGTCTTAGAAAGAGTGCTAAAAAGAGAGTGTTCATAACATTTCTCTTCTTGAAAAAGTTAGTAACCTTATTATTTATTTAATCAAAAGTACAAAATCTATTATATTAATAAAAAATAAAATTAATATTATTAATATTTACTTAAATCATCTCATAGGTCTACGAAACATTTTTATGGGGATTAAGTTTCTTGTACACCCTTTATTCTTATACCCTATGTACACCCCTTATGTGACATTTGTTTGATTTCTATTTTATTTTACGTAACATAACCCTCATTCTTTGCCCTCTCCTTCCTGTTCTTGCTCATTCTCTCCCTCACCTCAATCTTCTTCTTTCTTCATTTCAGAGAACCTCCACCGCCACAAACCACAACCACTGACCGTAACACCACCACAAACCACAACCACCATCTCTTATTCTCTACAACATGCAGACAACCTCATATGTTATCACAGGTTACGCCGTCGGCTACTTCACACTGTCGTCATCCTTTAAACACATCCATATGTTGATATGAGGAGGACACAACTCATATATGCGTCTTTCAGATCTCAGAAAAAGTGTGAGGGAGAAGGGAAAGTTTTGAGGGAGAAGAGAGGGAGAACGAAGGAGGGAAAGAGAAGAAAATGACATAGAGAATATAGGGAGAACAAAGAGAGTTTGCGATATGAGGATGGTGATGAGGGAATCAGTGGCGGTGACGAGGACAATGGTGGTGGGTGGGGGTTGCCGGTGAGAAAGGGTGAAGGAAGAGAGAGAAGAGAGGGTGATAAAGAAAATTAATGTGTTGGGTAAAATTATCCCTTGATTTTTGTTAATGGAAAAAATTGCCTCATGCCACATGAGGATGTAAAATGGTGGTATGTCACATGGGATGGTCTAACATGGACTAGATCTATTGTTGATATGTTTGATCTATATCTATCTCTACTATACATCTTAAGGTTATGTAACCTATGATATATTACTGGGTTAAATATTTTTTCTCCCTATAAATATATCAACTTTTTCGTTTTAATTCCAAAAAAATTTCCTTCGACTTTTATTCCCTATAAAATTTTCTATCAACACTTTTAGTCGCTACTTTTAAGCCAACTCATGTTTACCCTTTGTATTTTTTAATGGAATGTGTAGGATATTACAAAATCCTATTCCAAAAAAGAATTAATTTTTTTAACTAAACATGAATTAAATATGAATTTTTAACGGCCAAAACTATAAAAAAATTCATATTTAATTCATATTTTGTTAAAAAATTCTAATTTTTCTTATAATATTATAAACTTTTATGCAAAATCTTATTCAAAAATATGAAGTCTACATATGTGCTTATTTAAAAGTATGGACCAAAAGTGATGATTAAAAATTTTATAGGGACTAAAAGTCATTTTTTTTAGGGAGGATAAAAGAAAAAGTTAATATATTTACAGGGATCAAAATCATATTTAACCATATATTATTTAACACAATATAAAATTATGTACTAGTTGTTTTAATCAATTTTTGGTAATGTAAACTTCACCATCCATCAACGCTTTAGGATCGAATAAATGTCTTTTTATAGTTTTCGTTCAAGTCTCGCGATTTATGATATCACTTCATGCGTTATTTATGAACAATATTATTGTTCTTATTAATGTTATAATTGCATCCAACATCTTTTAATAAAAAGTTGTCTCGTGACAACATGGTAGAAAATACTCAAGTGAGCATATTCAAAAGGAATGAAAGTAAAGAAAGATGAAAAGAAATGCAAATTACAAAAGAAAAAGGAAAATAAAGCAAGAACAACGTAATATTAAATTGCAGGGAATGTAAATGGTGGTTGGAATTTGTCAATCTATCCACTCCTAAACCCGTTTGCTCCTATGGAGTGGGTGTTACAGAGTTTTCCGAAATCAAGAAACCAACCATTTGTTCTTATTACAAACTGATATATATATATATATATATATATATATATATATATATATATATATATATATTGACCTTGTAGAAAAAACTACCACTAAATCCTACAATCTAAATTAAAAGTAGAAATAACTTCTTATAACTTCCTAAGACACTAGAAAATAACTTCTATGCACTTCAACCTTGTTTGTTGTCATGCTCCATTTTGCCTTATTACACTCCAATTATAACTTCAGATTATTTCTCCTTATCTCTGGTCGAAAACCATATGCATGCAACACATTAAAGCACCTGATCAAAATTGCGGTATGTCGAAGTCTGTATGTTCTTGGTCGAAATCCCTTTACACTTTACAGCATGTCGAAATAACTCATCTATCTTGTCAAAATATAATCATAATTTCGACCAAATATTTTATTTTTGGTATTAACACTAGTATAACTAATTGTAATTCCTCAAAAGTAGTAATTGGATTGAGATATTAAATTTTCCAAAAGCGGTTTAAAAATGAAGAGGCGTTCAAGAAAAAATTGGGTGCAAAAAGCAAAGGAGTCTTACATTTAACAATGCTTCAACATGAGTAGAGTATCATAATAGCACAATAACAAAGTATAAAAGAGTTTTGCAACAACAAAAAAGTATAAAAGAGTTTTATTTTTATTTTTTCCCATACGAGGTTCTTGAAAATTGCTCTTGTCCAAATTTATCCATATGATAGAAAACAACACTATTTCTTTCTATATTTCTTAAAAAAAAACACTATTTCTTTCTATTGATTTACCCATCCAGACGCAATAAAGAATTGTTTTTTTTCTTTTCCCATGTCTGGTTTAAAAAATCCGAAGAGGTGTGGAAACACAATGAGAGGATAAAAGTAGATCTATGTATAATTGCTCTTTAAGCTTCTGAAATTGTTCCCGCGTGTCTAAAATTACCTTAAATACTTCTAACGACAGTTAACTACCGTTTACTCCTTAATATTTAGTTTAAAAACGAACGATAATTAACTGATATCAAAAGTATTAAAGTAATTTTTGGATGCATGATAGCAATTTTAAAAACTTTTCCATAAAATGATTCCAACCTTTCCTTTTTTGGACAAAAGCCCAAGTAACCTTAAAAAAAGAACATTAAAAAAAAAGGTGTTTATCTATTTATTTATTTTTAAAAAAAAAATTATAAATCAACCAAATTATTATTTTTTCCTTATTTAAAAATTAAAATTTATGTCCAAAAATCATAAGGTAAAAATGTTGAAATTGTTAAGCGGCTGCATATCATGATCTGAGTTCGAATCTCGACATTTCACTTACGTATGTAACTTTATAATAATTTTATCATTTCATCTATTAAAAAAATTAAGATTTATAATTTCTTGATTGGTAACCTTTTCATTCTCAAAGCGAAAAAATAAAAGATAACTTTAAGGAAAAAACTTAGGTACAATTCTTTAGGTGCTTTTTGTATGGTTCTTCATGATTTTATCAAATCCATAATTTTTCAAAGTTTGTTTATCCAACAAAATGTGTATTTTTAGTTAAGAACCATACGAAAAACACATAAAAAATTATACCTAAGTTTTGTCCTAACTTTAATTACTATATACTAATTAAATTTATAAAGAATGTCAGATAAAATCAATTGTCACCTCATCACTTAACAAATTTTTTTAACGTCAAAGACTAAACTGAACGGCCATACATATGTTTTTTTGCTATGTTGTGGAAACATAGTACAATGACACATAAACATCCACATAACAAAACACAACCACATCACCTTCATCTCTTACTCCTACAAACAAACGCACACAAAAGTTTCCAATGTCCACCGTTAGAATTCAAGTTTCAGCATGCGCTCTTTCCGCCACCGTTAACCACCTTCGTTACCGTCCAAACTACGCCGTTTCAACTAGCTCCTTCAACAACGGTTTCAGTATTAGACCCCTTAGAGTATCAATGTCTTCTGTTCCTCCTTCTGAGCCATTTGAAGTTGCTGTTAAAGCTTCTCTTACCACTCCTAACAAGATTGGAGACTGTAAAAATTCTTACCCTTTTATTGGTTTCAGTTATTTTCAGTGTTTAGCTTGTTTTTTTTTGCATTGTTTGATAGAAATTGAAATGAAATTAGCATTTGAGACATTGATTGTATTGGTAGAAAGAATAGGGTAGTGTGGTTATGAATAATCTGTTGCATGGACACTTCTGATTGAAGACGTGTCCCTATCTGACATGTGTCGAACACGACACCAACACTTGTGATTACATTAAATTATGTCGAGGTGTCTGTTTCAGTTTCGTGTCGGTGTCTGTGTTGTACTTCATAAGTTTTGAAAATGTTTAGGAGTAAAGATGAGGGACATAAATCATGATGTATCTAGACTTATGTTGTGTCCACATGCATTCTCTATATTGTTTTTCTTTGAAATTTGAATTTTTCTTTAAGAAAATATTTCTTTGAAATTCTTATATACCCTTACGATGACACTGGTATGCTCTACCCAAGGGTAGGACTTGATTTATTAGAATATAATAACTAGTAAGAAAATATTAAAGAAATTCAAATCACAAACAATGGAACATGATTGTTTGTTTACGCAATTCGGTTAAGTGTGTTGTTTACCTACAGAGTAGTTGTAGTTCTGTATACTACTTGAGTGAATTAAGGTTTACAGTGTTACAACTTACAAGGCATATATATAATACTACAGTCCATATTACAACAATAGCCATGAACCATACCATGTGTGCTATCGTCCCCTGCATCAAACGGTCGGGCTTAATGTGCGTTTGGGCCAAATGCAAGGGCGGGAGGAGCTTCGCAACGCTGCGCCAGTTCAGCTCCCTCGCCCCCTCTTTTGTGCCTACGAGCCATACTCAACAAATTCAGATTTTTAAAGCAATCTTATACATACATGAGTAGTAACCAAATGGTCTATGAGCTCCTGTTAAGGTCGATAGGATCTGAGTATTCGAGTTCAAATTCTGACCGAAACATTTCTTGACCAGACTTTACTACTATTAGAGATATAGTTTAGTTACAAGTAGTATTAGTCCTATAGTAGTATATATAGTTGTAACCACCCCATTAGTGGGACACTTTTCACTCATTTGTAATATCACTCTTTACTATCAATACAATAATTTCATAGCTTTTCTCTCCTTCATCCATGGATGTCATGTTTCCTAACAACTACTCCTGGCCAAATTCTGAATTACTAGGACCCTTTTTTCTTGGAACAAGGTTAAGACCGATAAATCATACATGACCAGTTACTAGCTAAATGTTAGATTATTAGCTCATATGTTTGTGTTGAAGATACAAGTAAAATTGTGTAATTTTTCATGTCTGCAAAGTTTTGAACATCTATTGACATGGAAATTGAGTTATTGACATTGACATTTCATTTATTTTTGCTTTAGTTCATGGATGTAGGAAATGGCAATACAACAGCCTCTGTATTGGAATCATAGAGTCAATCATGTTATGCATATATTCTCTATTTGAGAAAACAAAGAAGAGTTTTGTTTGCATTTGTAGAGGATTGTGCCTTAAAATCAGCTGTTTGGGGTTAGTGGTTGTGAATCAATTCATAATAAGAATATGAATTGATTCACTCTGTGTTTTTTTGCATATAACTACTGTGTTTTTGACAGCTTTTGCACAGCTCAGAAAATCGAACCTAGAGAGAGGGAACAAGGAAAAACCTAGGGTTTGAGTGTTGAGAGCTCTTGGGTGAGGTTCTAGGGCCTTGGGTAGTTAGGAATTAATAGAGGAAGGATCCAAGCTTTCTCTAGTTAGTTCTTGAGTGATTCATCTTTGAGCAGGTTGAGAGAGAAAAGGAGAGAAATTGGGGACAATTTCTTGGACACTCCCCCTTACGTATAGGTCAATTTGGGCTGAACTGGGTGAACAAAGTCTTTGTGTGTTTGTTCATCTTCCTTTATCTTTGTGTGTTGATTTAATTGTGGATTTGCTATACATCTAGGTTCCTAGATTTACTTTTGGTTGAGTGCTGTTGCTTGGCTTGTTTTGGTTGTTAGTTGCCTTTAATATTTGCTCCACACATCATTGTCTTGATGTGATTTGTTCAAATTCACAACAGCATTTGAGTCTTAAACTTGGAGTAGTTATAGACTATAATCACTTAGTGACCCTTTGTTGAATTGTCTATTCAGGCCCTTTTAGCCAAAGGGTGTTGCTGACACTGGAGGAAAAACATTTACCTTATGAGCCGAAATTGGTGGATTTAAGAAACAAACCAGAATGGTGATCTTCTTGTCCATGTTTCACTTACAGACCACAAGTCATCAACTTTTTCTATCGCTGTAGTATTTCGTTTCCTTCTAATTACTTGTTTTGTTGGTTCAGGTTCCTTGAAATCAGTCCTGAAGGCAAAGTTCCCGTAATAAATTTTGATGGAAAGTGGGTTGCTGATTCAGATTTAATCACACAAACATTGGAGGAGAAGTATCCTAGTCCTCCATTGGTGACACCACCTGAAAAGGCTACAGCGTATGTTTCTTGTTTATATACTTCCTCATCATTTGGAGATACTTTGAATCTATATATCTAGTTTTCTTGTACGTGGCTGAGTTTTTTGAAAAATGCAAGGTGATGCAATTATACAATCTTAAAACAGTTTCTTTCTTGCTCATCTTATATTATTTTCCCTTTATGTTACCCTGCTACTCAATGTCAGCTTTTTATTCGAGTAAACTGAATTTAGCCCTTAAATCTGTCAGATATTGTCACTATCGTCCTATATCAAAATTACAAAAGCATCCTTGGATATATTTTTCCTTAGTCAATTGTTCTTTGTATATGTCTTCCCTTAGTCAGTTTGGTCCTCGGATATGTCTTTCATTAGTCAGTAAGTATGAGCCATGAAATTACAAACGAAAGACAAACTCTGATGTTTTTGTAATTTCAATAAATTCAGGAACTACAGTGACACCATCTCACACTTTTAGGGACCAAAATGACCGTTTACTCCTTTTTGTTTTTTAATGTTTACATGGCGATATTAAATTTGCAACAATATCTAATGTTTGCATGTGTTTTTGTCTATAGTGGATCAAAGATCTTTTCTACATTTATTGGATTTCTCAAGAGCAAAGATCCCAATGATGGAACAGAACAAGCATTGCTAAATGAACTGAGCTCCTTCAACGATTACCTCAAGGAAAATGTATGACTTTTTTCCCTTCTATTTTTGTCTCGGCTATTTGTTTGCAATCTTGTTTTAAACTTTCAGTAGTTTAGGTCTCTCAATCTCTGACCTGGCATTACATCTTTTCCTGCATTATGGTCATGTACCCTATCACTTTTCTTGTAGTGTGCATCACTTGGCTAGTTCCTCTTGTACTCCATCTACGTGTGATGTTGCAAAACATTAAACGGGGATCGGCAAATAAATGCATGCTATATATAGTTGATAGCTTGATATATATTATTATCATTTGGTCAGTTTAAGACTTGTAAACTTTATGAATAATTGGATGTAAGCTATTTTGTAAACAATTAATTTAAGCAACATAAATTTCATATATATTTTTTAAATGCATGTAAAAGAATATGATCCAAAACATTTTATTTATATAACTTTGAGGTCACTGTTTTCTTGCCTATATCCTTCTGGATTTGTCTATCATTTTCTTTTTCTTCCTTCTTTTGTGTAAAATTTATAATCTGTGCAAAAAATTTCTTCTCACAGGGTCCTTTTGTCAATGGGAAAGACATATCTGCGGCTGACCTATCACTAGGACCAAAGTTATACCATTTGGAGATTGCTTTGGGACATTATAAGAAATGGACAGTACCTGATTCACTGACCTTTTTGAAGTCTTACTTGAAGGTACGTTCACAATGAGCCTCCTCACTCAACGCCTATCATATTCTTGTACTTTTAGAGTTTTCAAATCTAGAATTGAATGCACTACTTTCTTAAACCCATATTTGTGATGCAATTTCATAAATCTGACTAATTTAGTATTTTTGTGGAAAAAGATGCTCTGCATTGTCCATGCTTAAAGATCACAGGCTAATGAGTGAAAATGATTTATCAATAGGGAGACCTGAATTTGGAGTTTCTTCTGAGCTCTAAATTCAAATGTTTTTGGTCATGTGCCTTGGGCTTTGCAAACCAATTTTTCGGTATATTCAAAGAGGCTTTGGCTCTAGGACGTTTTTGCAATTTTGAACCTTTTCATCAATACTCCAAATGTTTTCAGTAAGGGGCTTCCACACGCTTTTTCCTTACGAATAGTATGACACAAGCCCTTTTGTACAATTACCAATTGCTAAATGTGTGCGCTTCATAACAATCACAGCCGGTAAAATACTAAGTTATATTACCGAATGTAAACAAATAATAATGTTGAATTTTGATTCTCTTACACTTTCTTTTCTGTCACTTTTGCCTCCTTTTCACCAGTTGTCAGCTTGTTGTCATACGATCCCCAGATTATCTGTTGTCTGTGTTACTTGTTGTATGTAATAATCCTTAATGGATTTTCCTTTGTTTATTTTACAGTTTGCTATATCTAATAATGTTGAACTTACAGGAAATTTTCTCGAGGGAATCATTCAGCAACACACGTGCACAGCCGGAGGATGTCATTGAAGGTTGGCGTCCTAAAGTAGAGGGTTGATGAAATCCACTCATCTACTCTTTTCTTTCATTTGCTTGAGTCTCTAAGGCTGCGTCCGACTCTAGTTGAGTATATATTCAGCAACATTCCACTGTAGAGTTGAATACCAACATCGTTATGTAATTTAGTCTTGATTATTCACCATGAACTAAAGCATAATTGTTATTTTATAGTCGGCCACAGATTGTAACATGTTAGGGAGAGGCCATGAAGCATGTAGAGCAAAATAATTGCACTCTGCAAGAGAAATTAGACTTGCATTCCTTAAACGAGTGCTGATGTGCCATTGACCTTGGTCTTAATAAAAGAGGCAACTTTCCCTACCCTCAATATCAGTTCATATGTACACATCCAAAAAATTATCAAATGTGTATGTCTGAATGTGTGCAAAAAAGATGTATCTCTGAAATATCGTGTAGTTTTATCGGTCTGAATTTCATTTCTCGTGTTTTGATCTCCATCTCCACACACGACATGTGCTTTTAAGTCAAAATTTAGGGTTTTATAAAATATATAAAATGAATGTAAAGGATTGAATAGATAATAGTAGTTATTAGAAATGAAAATGGCAAGTTATTATTTATGGTTTTATTTGTATAATATAATGCATTAACCTATTTTTTTCTTGAGAAGCTAAATTAGCTCACTTAAATTAGCACAGAGAGAATCGAACCTAAGACACTTACCACTAGGCCAACCCAAGTGGGTTTAATGCATTAACCTATTATTTATTGGTTCTTACTTTTTTAAAATAATTCTTATTGGTTAAATTTAATCTATATTTTTACTACTTCATGTGTTTGAAACATAGTTGATTATTCAAACGTCAAAAAAAAAAAAAGTTGATTATTCTGCATCAAAAGCACGATCGATCATTTTTATTTCTAACAATTGTGCTGATTGTCTTGCCAAGCTAGGCCGATTAGTTTGTTGCTCTCAGTTTGTAATTGGAAAGTTTCTAACATAAGAATTAAGAATTTCTCTTCAGAAATGAGTGAAATCAAAAACCATATTAGGAATCATTCAGGAACAACATTAAAACATATATAATCCAATCTAATAATCAAAACATGCAACCATATGCTGTTCATGAAAAATTAAAATACACTACTTATAAATAAAATACCAGTACTTTCAAAAGTCTATAACAAAGCTACATTAGAGCAACATCATCAACACTTGAGATGAAATCATGCCAAAAAAACAACAAAAATAGTCTCAATGTTCTTCAACTCACAAACTTAGAAATTCATACTAAGAATCAATTCTAATACTCCCAATCATCATTACCATATGTATCTTCAAAAATGTCCACATTAGCTAAACCATCACCATCATTCTTCTTCATCATCGTCGTCATCATCAAAAAGTTGGTCATATAAAGTGTAGTTTGGAGGTCGGAAATCTTTAATTTGCTCGTTGCACCTTTTTTCCAAACTTCGACTCAAATAACGACAATCAAAATCTTCCAAATGTAGAGATTCAAGAAGACGACAACCATTAAGAATGGCAAGAAACCCAGCATTGTTAATTAAAAGATTAGACAATTTAAGATGTCGTAGTCCAGACATAGTTTTTGCAATAGCAAATGCCTCATCATAACACTTGACCCGAGGGTAACTAAACATCTTCAACAAAATTAATGATTTCAAAAGAGGGCAACATTGACCAATTATTTCAAGAGTGTCTTTAGATATGTCATGTACAATATAATTTCAATCTTCTCTAATAGTGAAAACTTCACAAATTCTCTCAACCCTTTATCTGAAATTCCATCACAAGCAAGAAGTCGCAATCGACGTAAATGACTTGCCCTGTAGAATATTATTAATAACAATACGTAGAATTTACTAAACCATGCAAAATATATTCATGAAGTGTAAGAAAAAGGTATGTATAACCATTGTAAGGTTAGATGAAACTCCAAGAATGATCAGTGTTTGTATATAACACATTATTATATCACTGGAAATGAAACAAACAAAATGAAACTAATTACCTACGAACCAAATATTTGAGAAGGTTCGGTCCCGATCAGCTCGATATTAATGTCTTTCAAATGACCACAACTTAGATCGATGGCACATCGACATATCCTCTCCAAAAATCCGGAACTTAATGAAATAGAAAGATCGCTATGGATGTCAATGGTACGCCACCTGAGAGGGTCCTTGCAAATGTTCCACCAATGAGGACACACATTACGTCCCGTTGTCACAATTTCAGCAATATCAAGTCTTTGGAGTATGTTCTTCATCAAGTCTACCGGAAGTTCAAGCCAGTTTGGCTTTGTGATCTCACCTTTCGGTTTCTCAGCACACAATGCCATCATGTGACAAAACGATTATTAAAGATTTCATTTATGTGTAATACTTATATGCTTTTAACTTTTTTTTTTTGAGTAAATAGGCAACTACTCCCCTGAAATTGTAAGTTTCGTCAATTACCCTCCTGATATTAACAAAACTTCAATTATCCCCCTGAAATTGCACAACGTTAATCAATTTATCCCCTCCGTCAAATTCTTCTGTTAGTCAACATGACGTTTTGTAAATACCCCCTGAAGTTTTAATCTTATGTGCAAAATGTCCTCCGAACTTGAATATTTATATATATTTTTCTTTTTATCCTTGACTCAAGATATTAAAGGCAATCAATTAAAATATGGATATGCATTACCATGTATGTAAGCCACTTATTTTGGAGTAATTGTGCATACTTGCCTGAGTTTACATAGGCTAAGTGTACGTAGCTTTCTAATTTGGCACAGAATTGCAACAACTCAAATGTGGGGAAGTGGTGCATAGGAATCATATGAAATTTTAACTTTCATTTTGTACTGAGTTTTAGTGTTGCTAACTGTTTTAATTGTGGAGGATGGTACTATATAGAGGGTAGTGAAAATTGAGTGGAATGGAAAACTTTTGATTTTGACTCCCTAATATAGCGCTTGGTAAAAATATTGGAAGATGGAAATGACAGAAAATAATGATTTTCCTTTTGGTATGATAAAAGTGGCAGAAATTGCGGACCCAAATCGAAATTGAGCTCTTAACATTCTGCTTTCAATGCCACAATTATTTTCTTCAATGTTGTAATCACATGCAAAATGATTTGTATCCAAATTCCTCATTCCCTCTATCACTACCATTAATTATTAAAGTTAATTGTTTGCCTTTAATATCTTTTGAGTCAAGAATAAGAGAAAAATTTATTTTCAAGTTCGAGGTATTTTGCACATAAGTGGAAAACTTTATGGGGTATTTGCAAAACGTTACGTTAACTAACATAAGAATTTGACGGAGGAGGTAAATTGATTAACGTTATGCAATTTCAAGGAGTAATTGAAGTTTTGTTAACGTTAAAACTTACAATTTCGAAGGGTAATTGCTTGCACAATTATTTTTACTGTGCCGTGCAGAACTATCCGGCTACCCAACTAACTTTGAGAACATGTAATGTAATTTTCTTGAAAATTGTAATGGCGTAATTAATACTCCAACTTTTAGCCGTCCGATACAAAATGTTCCAATTGAGATGTGTGTTTTAATTCACAAATATTATTTATAATTTTAATGTGGCAAGATATAATTCTTTTTCAAAAACATATTCATTCGGGTGATGTTAACTTGTGTTTTAGGGCACATGTTAAAGATGCAATAAATGATAAATATTTATTATAAAACATTAATTTTTAATTTAGAAGAATAAATTAGCACAATTTTATAAATAAAATTTCCACTTTAGATTTTCGCACTCTAAGAACACAGGTTAACATTTTCATATTTTTAAAAGGGTTTTCAATCCCATGCAAAGAGAGTAAAAATTGTGCCCAGTTCATCTCAAAAGATTCTTTGGTGTAGTGGTAGAGTAGAAATGAAGAGCAAAAGGGTTTTCTATCCCCTTTTATATTGACAAACTATTTCCAATCTCCCTTATGTAATGTTTTATTTTCTGAGTCAATCAACCTTTTGATTTGATTGGAAAAATGAGGTGATTAAACGAAAAGAGATCCAATTCATTTAAAAAGACCACAACTTTTGTCATAAAAAAATGGCTTAGAAGTGTTTGTTTTCTTGCATGATCAACCATGTAACATATTCCATTTAAAAAGGATGTAATAAACCACATATATCATTTATTGAATGAACTTTAAAAATAAATCTTTTCTTATATTCGAAATTGGAGGTAGTATATCTTTTCCTAGTACTAATTGACAACAGAACATCTAGATTGGTAAATAATCATATGCAGTTTCATACCTAACATTATCCAAAGAAAATCTGAAATTCCATTCAAGCACTTTTTAAGATAAAAAATAAAACTAAATCATAAATAACCAATAATTCATATTTCCCTTGCAATCTAAAAACTTTTTAAAACTGGAAAATTGTTCTCCTATTTGCAGGGGCTTATACAAATCATAGTTAACACATCACACTATAGGTCCTAATATGGTCCTTCTCACATCTAATTTTTGGTGCTCGAATGTACTTGAGAACATGGTTGTTTTTACTCTACTCACCAAAGAAGAAAATAAAGGGTGCTTAGTTCATCTCAAAAATCCAAATATCTACAGCCTCAATTTACAGCTCGACCAAGCTCACTCGGTAGACAGCCTTATCAACCAGAAAACATTGCTCTTGACAATGATCTGCCATTAATAGCAAATATCTGAAGACATCAGTTAGAACTCAAGATATATATTTCATGACAAACACATAATCACACGATCTCCACAATACAACACCAAGAAAAATGCTCAAAAAACATGCATTTCACTTTACATTTGAAGATACATCATCAAATTTAACTCTTGAGCAAATATGCAACCCATAACAAAATCTACATGACATATTCCATTGTTCCATTAAAAAAAAACTGAGGGAGATAAGTTTCATGTACAATAATAATAATCTGATAGCTGATGGAAGAAAGCAAAACAAAAGTAACACACATATCGACTACCAATTGAAAAGATAGCTAAAATAGAGCTACGTACATACCATTGTTGTTTTTTCCTGAATTCAGTAAGCACCGGATATATGTTCTTAAAGGCTGTGTAAATCTCATCTCTCGACTATAGAATGGTAATGAAAAAATTAGTCAAATAACTCATAAAAATAACAAAATATAAAAAATTACATCAGAATATCTCAAGATCATTCATTACCTTGGATCCTTTCAGATGAATTTTTCCCGAGTCGAATATATACAAGACTATCTTTGGTTGCTTCATTTCATAGATTAGCCATGGAAACAACACTGGGTTATACTACAGCAGGAACAAACAAGCAAGTTCAATATGTGTTTATCATCCCTTAAAACTTACAAGTTCTAGTATGGAATGAAATTAGGAAACCAACTGCACTTGAGCAGACAAAATTGAAAAGGGTTCTTTGCATCCATTACACTTTACCACACAAAAGCATCATAACTGAAAATACTATACAACTAGTTCTTCCCATTCTAGTTTCGTAATGGATAGATTTATAAAAAAACCAGATTATTGATTCAGATCAGTTCCAAACTAGCTTTTACACTCGGATCTGGCAGCCACTAAACTAGTTAAGATGTCAGATCAGATTTGCAACGAATAACCTTTTGACCAAGTGTAGTTCCCAAACGGACCTGGCAGCCACTAAACATAGATTACTAAATTGAACGTTCCCGCAAAATCCGAAACCGTTTCAGTACAGTTAGCCTCAGCAATAAAAATTAAACCCTAATTATCCTCATCGAACCCTGATCACACCATCTCCTTCTTTTTACAAACCTTAAATCCCAAACCCTAACTCCAATCTAGACATCTTAATTTGCATGAACTTTTGTGGTTCATTCATCTTCAACACGGAGGCTCTCTTGCCAGTTCTGTTTACTAAGGTTGAAGAAGGTTAGTTTCTATGCAGATTGCCGAAGTGAGCCTCACTGTCATAGATGAATGAAGCACTAAGGTTTATGAAAGTGAAGATGAATGGTACGATCAAGGTTGTTGAGGGTAACTAGTTAAATTGTGTACTATGGCTAACTACAATGAGTAGATTTGGAATTTTGATTGAAACATTCGATTTAGCAACTGATGTTTAGTGGCTGCTAGTTCTGTTCACGAACTGCACTGAGTCAGAAGAGTTCGGTTAGTGATCCGTGTTTAAAAATTCAGTTATTTGTAAAATGCTTTAGATCAATTAAATAATTCAAGGAAACACAAAAATCATGCAAAATATTATTGAAAAGTATGGTATGCAATGATAATTATATGTAAAATAAAAGTCATCACAAGCCTAAACAGGCCCTCATAAGATTTAAAAGATAAAAAATAAAAACTTCATATGATTGACAACAATCTAGAAAATATCACATGCTCCATAGGACCAGAAACACTACTGGTTACTGCGACAAATTGTTGTCAAGACCAGTTTTCCACTAAATTCACCTGGCAAAACAAAAAATGATTGCTTCATTTTGTACTTACACTAGAGCAAGCAGCATGGGAATTAGCAAGACGTTCAAGGTGTATGGGGAACTTGACATCACAAGAGCCGACAATTTCCTGAATCTTAAAATCCTAAAGCGCAATAGAAAAGGAATTAATCAATGACCAAGAAGTGGGAAAAATGATAAACAATTTTGGATGAAGCTTTTTAGTGGAAGTTATGCAATAAGCGAGAGTAGCCGCACCTTAAATTTAGTTGGGAAGCCCATCTTCCGGATGATTGCTGCAAACTGAAGAAGGAGACAGAAATTAGAATAGTGTTACCAGGAGTTTATTTTTCTACAAGCTAACATTAATGGCAAGGTTCTCCAGTCTAATGAACTTCGAATCAGAAGCTTTAATATACATGACGATAGAGGAATGATCTTAGAAAAGGACATTAGTATACCTTACTTGCCGCCAATTTCGACTGGCTCTCACTCTTAGCTCCAGTACAGACCTAACAGTGGAAATTAAATATGAAAAAGCTGAAGAAACATAAATCCATTACAAGCAACATGCTAAAATAATGTTATTGTCAGAATAGCAATAGATGTCCCTCAAAAATAAATTAAGGCAGTAAAAATGGATCCTATTGTAAATTCTGCAACTATATTACAAGCACCAATAATGCTAAATGAGTGGGAAAAGGACAGATCTGTTTATGAACTATTCAATATAGCATTATTGGCATAAGTAGTAAAAATACGTGTCCACTGATCTCATTAGCATAATTAAGTAAAACACAAGATAAGAAAAGGGGATTCAATAAGAAAACTGTACAACTCCGAGTTAATTTCCAATTTTATACACATGTTATCTGGGATAAATCACGGAAATAACTATAAAATGGACTACTGCCGTAACAATAAAAAAAAAGTGTATTTTAAGTACTATATAAAGAACACCTAAGTAAGGAAACGTGACACAAAAATTGGGGCCTAAGTCATCCTTACAAAACCGGTTTGTACGGTGAGGAATGCCTCTTCTTTAGAAAGTCTTCTCAAGAATCCTATCTATCCGATGTGGGACTAAATCCCACCGAGTGTTGGCCGCTAACAAAATGCACCGAAGCTTTGTCCAATAAATTTTTCACACAATGAAACTTGAGAAATATCTATATAACTGGAATAGCTTTTTTGTGCAGAATAAATATTGGGGTTTTTCCATTATCCTCTCTCTCTTAACATAGTGTACGTGCCTTGGAAGAGAAACCCTTTTTCATCTCATTCCAAAAGCAACAAAAGGGACATACCATCATTCCAAAAGAATTGATTTGTGCTTTTGATTCTGGTGCCCTGATCCTCATAATCACAGCAGGATGACGCTGCAAAGATTCAAATCACATACATCAGCACTGCAGACAAATAACCAACGATCATGATAACATATCAAACATGTAATTATTGATAATTGATTTCAGATAACACAAGCGTAGCGCATAAGTGGCTGACATAAAAGGTAATACTCATAAAAAATCTTATAGATGAACCAAAGCTTCCATAAGGTGGCATTCACAATTAAGAAACCAAACTTGCCTGGGGATTGTACTCTGAAGTAGGAGCTTGAAGCTTAATGGATTGAAGGTCCAACTTACAATCCAAATTGACAGTTGACACAATATTTCTGGCAATACAAATTCAATCGTAGAATAAACATACACATACACATACACATACACAAGGGCATCAATTCCATTATTACTTGAAAGAAAAAATGGGATACTCACATAATGGTGGGAACAATCCCAGAAGGATTCTCTTCCATTTGATCTTTCTTTTGTATGCGTGTGAACAGAGCCGAGTGGCAGTTGGTGTGGAACGGCGTGAAACGAAGGGAGGAGCACTGAGGTGAGACTCTACTCACGACTCACAAGTGTTGATTAAAAAGTCAGTTAAATCACAATTTCCACTGCAGATATAAGTTAAATTCTTATTTGATTGAGGTATATTTCCAAATAAATATATAATTCCTTTCCCAATGTGCATACAAATTAGGTTCCGTTTGACATGGACAAAAGTTAGTTTATAACTTATAAGTTTGTCCGACAAAAAAAATCTGTTTGGCAACTGTTTTTTCACCACAAACTTACAGTTTATTTTACGAGTTTATAGCTTATTTTTCAGACATTATTTCAAATAGCATTTGAGCAATTATAATTTATAGCTTATTGCCACCAAAGAAAAAACAACTTATAGCTTATCATCTTTTCTTTCATTTTTACCTTGTTATTTTATCAAAAACCCAATTTTATCCATTATAATTTATTACTACTTTTATAATTTAAAATAATACATTAGTATAATAAATATAACTCGTGACCTTAAAAAGCAAATATACCTGGTTAATACTCCTTTTTTATTTTTATTTTTTATTTTTTAAGAAATGCCTCGTTAATACATGTGCAGTCGCTATATACCAATTTAAAAACGTCTGTTTTTATTTTTTTTATTTTAGGAATTTCACTTGGTCTGCTTGTTACTAGCCTGCCACTTCATTATTTATTTATTTATATATATAAGCTTAATATTTGTTTTGTTATTTAATGATCAGTTAACAAACAAAATAAACTTCCCCTCTCTCTTCGCTCCTTCTCAACCCCTAATCGTCACCAATTTCTTTTTCTTCTTGTCAGAAGGGTGATTTAAGGTCAATTTTGACCCAAAAATCACCCCTCCGAGTTGTTTTTCCTTAGAGTCCGTTTGGTACACATGATAAGGAGATAAGATATGATTAAAATATCTTATCCTGAGTTAATTCGTCGTTTGATGCACCAACAGGAAAGGATAAGTTTAACCGATTTCTAATCCTATCCTACTTCTCTTTTGTTGTTTTTATCCTTAGTTTTTGGTGAGTTAGCAACCTGATAGCAAATAGTTATCACACGTGTATCCTATATTCACCCCAACACATCCTTCGACTCCCACCACTGCTTCTATTTCTTCATGTTTTGTTGTTATTTTTTATTTTTTTTCTTCCAATTTCCTTGATCCAACATTTCAATTCCATTCAATTCCAACAATTTCTTTCCACTCTTATGCCTTTTTTCCCAATCAATTTCAATTGGCAACACACATATGAATTTCCAATCTGATTTCAATTGATATGAACAACTTCACAACTCAAACTCTTTCATCTTCTCTGCAGATTCAATTAATGGAATGATGAAGAATTTAATTTCAACGGAGCAATTGATTTCAACTTTATGTGAGGAACGATTTAGTATTTCTTTTTTATTATAGGATTTAGTATTATGTGGTTCAACTATGTCACTTTACGGAATGAATGTTATCTGTCTGGTGTATAGCTCCCAGTGTTAATATAATTTCATATTTTAGCCATTAAAAAATTAAAGGATGTGGATTTTTCCCCTTATCAATTCCAATTGGCTGCTGCACGTGAATTGGCGGTGGCAGCGATGGCTTCGCAGTTGGTGGAGTTAGGAGTTAGGGTGAGGTTCTTTGTCGGCCGAAGATGGAGGTTCCACGACGGTGGTCGAAGAGAATAAATATGGTATGTTAGAATGACGAAGGAGACAAAGGACGGAGATGAATATGGTGCAGTGTTGTTAATTTGTTCTTATCATGTTAATAACAAATGTACACCAAACACATGGTAGGGTAAAATAATGCTATCATCTCGCTTATAATATATTTCATAAAAAAAAGTGTACTCACATGATCCATTTGACAAAGAAATATCCATGTAATCATGCATTAATATTTTTATTAATTACCTTATTTAATTCTATTTTTAGAAAAACGCTATACAATTCTATTACATTATAAGGACCAAAAATTACCCAAAAAAAAAAATAAAATCAAAAACAACATAACTCGGGTCATCGATTATTTATGTAACGAATCCCTTTCAGAAACATTTATATAAAGAATCATTGATTTGAGTTTAATGAATTGCCATTATTTTTGAACACTGCGGTTATACAAATAAAGTTGAATTGCCATTTAGTTTAATGAAATATTCACCTTAAAAGGTGAACTAAAAAATATATATTACTAGAATTGGCTTAATATTACTTAAACTAGCTTAACCCATGAGGTCGGTATATGTTAAAGCATAGATTGTGAACTTTTAACCTTAATTCACATCAACAAGCTTAATGACGAAACAACACCATGGGGTAAGCCAAGTTCAAGTAACAAATTTAATGAACTTTGGATATGGGTCTCAACTATGAGGTTTGTTCATTTTATACCACAAGCTCTATACTATTGACTCTAAGCAGACCGATGTGGGACTCAAAACATGGGACAAATTCATTCTAAAGAAAAAAAGACCATTCAAGCTGACAGTTGCACCATATTTTTTGTTAAACACAACACAATTGTCATTTCTGTTAAGCTGACTATCATACTATTGCTTAGTCATGGTTGATTATAATTCTGTTTAGATAAACAACTTAATTAAGTACTTATGGCATATGTGTTTAGCATATAAGCGCTTACACATAAGCTATTTCTATAATAAAACGTAAAATAAAGTCAAACTATATAAGTTATATTCATAAACTATCCTAGAGAGCTTATAAATAAGCTAAAAACAACTTATGGACATGCCATAGACTGTTTCCATAAATTCTCACAAATAGTCTAAAAATATTTATGTTAGTTTAGTAGATAAGTTTAAATAAGCCAATATAAGCTTGTCTGTATAGTTTTTCTTCTTCATTTTTTCTTCGAACTGCTCTGATTAGTGTAATGGACAGATACAAACAACTGGAAAGGTTTCAGCATGAGTTTAGAGGTCTAATCGATAAAATAAATAATCGCGGAACTGCATTAAAACAAGAAAATAGAGTTGAATGATTCATAATGAGAATCATGAGCCGATAACTAACAACAAAATTAAAAGACAAACATATTCGAAAAGCACGACTCCAAATCAAAATTTAATCTTTAGTATACATTATATAATTAGGCGTATCAAATGTCCCTAAAGGTTTTTTTTGCATATGATCAAAGATGTAAGGGTTATTTCATTACATTCATAGCCATGTTCCCAATGGTGTCACTCAACCGGGTATGAGGTACAACATCAACACATGCGAACAAACCACTATTTTTAAACTCCCTTGTATCTTCAACAAGCATTTTACACGCCTCTAACTTCGAGAAGAAAGTTGCAGAAACATTTTAATTGAAATCAGACCATTGCAGAATAGATGTTAAATTGAAATAGAACCGACCGGAACTATTTTAGCAAAGCTACTAACGTTGAAGGGTCAGTAATTAGATAAGTATGTGTTTCGTCTGGCTTTTGGTTTAACGCAGCCGTGAGGTGAAACAGAAGCTAGGATATCCAACTTCACAAAATCACGGTAAACATTGCATTGGGACGCGATATTTTACATTATGACGCGGAACCAAACATTGCCTAAGTCGGTTTAAAGGAAGCAACAACCAACTCTTATTTGTTTCAATTAGGCCAGCAGATGGAATTACATGAGAATTCAAAAATGCACAGGAACAAAATAAAATAAAAGCTTGTTAAGCAATAATATAGATGTAATGCATAATAAAAGAGGATGCATCATATGATATATCTTATTACCTCGAATAAACTTAGATGTTGGACATTAGAAACTGCTCTGAGTGGAACCTCGAATAAATGAATACTTGCTGCTTTAACATATGAAGTTGTCAAATTCTCTAATATGGGACACCCATAGATAAGTTTCCTTAAATCCTCCATATCATTCAAATGAACATTCATCAGATCCAGGGTCTTAAGTAAAGGAAGATGCACAGAACAATGAGTCATAGTGGCTACACGTAAACTCCACAAATGGAGAACCACAAGTGTGAGAAAATGGTAGGCGGCAAAGGGGGGAAGCCTAATCCTAACATTAAACGGAGATCCTCCACGCAACCTTGTTTAGCGGCTTCCACCCATTTATGAAAACTCAAACCGGTAGTTAGTTTAGAATGACAACGCTTAAGATAAAAAGATTTAAGGGGTGTGGGGAGATCATGACTGCGTTGATTAATGGGTAGAAGTCATCTGCGTTCTCCACATCAGCATCTTGGAAGTCAAGAACTGAGAGTGAGTGGCATAATGGGAGAGAACGGTAGTTCTGAAAGCGTATTTGAGTGGGAGAAAAGAGAGAATGTGAGTTACTATATCATATCATCAGGTAAGTCGTTGATCGTTGTCGACAATGACAGCCGTGGCAGGAGGCGGTGGTTCGTGAAGAATGTTTTCCATCAATTGACTAGAGGAAGTTGTTGTCAAGAAAATTGAAGAGGAAATCGAATAAGAAGGTTTGGTTGAAGTGGAGAGAAAACCCTGTTAGGGTGTTTGTTTCTGGTTCAGTTACTTACTGGACACGCAATTAGGATTTAAGAGATTAACCCTAACAGGGGGTTAGGATTTTTGTTTGTGTTAAATAAATAAAATTTCTGTTAAATCTATATTTATTTATACGTATATATAAAGAAAATAATCATTTTTTGCTCTTTTCCAAACTACCCTCAATTTTAAATACAAATAGCATGTATAATCAATAGATAAAAGTAAATTCAAATATTAAAAAAAGTGTAACAAATTCAATCTTTATTGTCCACAAAATATAATTTTTTTTTCCTTATCATTTATTTATTCTTTAAAAAAGATAATTGATGGGAGTGAATTCAAAAAAAATGTAACAAACAGAGTACAAATGTATGTCCAATTTTTTTCCCTTTATACTTTTAAAAAATGTAACAAAGTGATCAAGTATATATAAGATTTTGGACTGACTTTTTCATTATCTCAATTATACTCTAAAACAATTTTTTCTATAATAATGATTTTGTTTATGTCGTTAAAAAGATAAGACTTTAGATTACATTTTTTTTGTTATATTGGTGATGTCAATGAAATAGATAAACAATGTTAGTTTGGTTTGTTTCCTTAAAAAAAGATTAGTTTGGTTTATTATTATTTCTTATTAACATAAAATCTTTGATTTGTTTTTTTTTCACAAGATCTTTGATTTGTTATAATTTAAAAGCAACAATCATTTATATTTATAATTTTAATCAAAATTAAAATTTCATAGAAAAACAACATCATAATTTTCAAACTTTAACACAATAAAAAGAGTCGGGGTAAATAAGTAAAAGGGCTTTGAACTTCCAAGATTGCCTAAACTTGGCTGGGTCCAGTTATAAAGAAAATAAATTATTTTATTATTTCCAAAACCCAAACTCAAAATTAAGTAGCATAGTTGATTCAATACTATTCCATTCTTTTTTTCATTTTTTTTATAAATATATTCTATTATTTTCTGTTTACCGATTCTACTCCATTCTAGACTAGGGTGTATTGGATTAGGATTTTAAGGGGTTTTAAAAGACTTTTTTATTATAAAAAAGTCTTGTGGTATTTAATCAAGACATTTTGCAACTTAAAACAAGTCTTGTGGTATTTAATCAAGACTTTTTGCAACTTAAAACAAGTCTTGTGGTATTCAATCAAGACTCATTGTTATTTAAAAAAAAAACTTGTGGTATTCAATCAAGACTATTGTTATTTAAAAAAAGTCTTGTGGTATTCAATCAAGACTCTTCATCACTTAAAAAAAGTCTTGTGGTATTCAAAATGATTCAAATTTCGAAGGATTGTTTAATAAATTGGATTTTGATGGATTATGTGGGATTTTCTAGTTAAATTTTAGCATGAAAAAGTCTTTCATGAAAACATGAGATTTCTTAAGATTGTCTTTTCTTTTAAAATCTCAATGCATGCAAATATTCGTGTATATCATCTGTTTTTAAAAATATCTCATATATAAAAGTTATTTTTGTAATTGTTTTGAATTACTTCCTCCTTTTTTATCAAAAAAAAAGAGTCTTAACATATAAAAAAAATAGGTTTAGTTGCAGTTTTGGTCTCCTATTTTCACTATTTTGCAAAATTGGTCCCTTATTTTAAAATTTGACAATTTTGGTCCCTCTATCTGATATTTTGTCTAAAATATTGTGATATAACATGTTTTTAATGAAGTTTCCAAAGGAATTTTCTTATGATTTCATCGATGTTGATATTTTCTTATGTTCAGATCATGTAGCAGGACATTTAAAACTTATCACATCATATTTTTTTAGTGAAAAAATATAATGGAGGAACCAAAACTGTCGAATTTTAAAATAGGTGTACCAATTTCACAAAAAGATGTAAATAAGGGGACTAAAATAGCAATTAAGCCTAAAAAATATTAATATATTGCACCATAACAACAATGAGTTGACTGCAAAAGTATTAGTTAAACAATAAACAGAAACTAGGAAATTAGATTCGGGTTTTATTATTGTGTTTGGCGTCTACTCCATAATCGGATTGGATAACTTATTTAGATGGGGTATCATTCTACAAGGATCACAACTTTGTGTGGGTGGATGTGCTGTTGTGGAATCGACACATCATTTGTTCATGAGCTATCATTATTTCGGTTGTATTTGACACTTTGTTTGTCATTGGATTGACATTTCTTTAGTTGATCCATTTTGTTTATGAGAACACTTTATTTAGTTTGGTCAATAGGGTGAATATTCAAAATTTCGACGATCTTTTATGCATTTAATTTGGTTCTCTTGTGTTTGAGTGATTTTAAAAGAAATGAATAATAGTATCTTCAACCACAAAAGAAAACTCAATGCATCATCTTTTGGATAAAATAAAGCTTCTCTTTTACCGATGGCTGAAGACGAAAAAAAATGTTAATTTTGCTTTTGGTTATATCATTCGTAATGACTTTATCCTTTAATTTGTTTAGGATTTATAATTGCACATAATACTTTTAAAGTTCTATCTAGATACACCTTATGTTAGAATGTTTTGTTCTTGATAATATATTCCATTTAGATTTATTGAAGAGAAAACAATCAACAATGGATTGATTTCAATATTTTTTTCCTTTCTTTTTATAATAAAGGATGGGAGAGAGTATCTCTAAAAAAAGACTGGAGTAGTTGTACTACGCTTCGA
>Ga0315914_1000077_pt1 | contig 79213 bp, 42 predicted proteins | sample MpolenodulesMG_FD_203920 | JGI IMG/M metagenome (GOLD analysis project Ga0315914, IMG submission 203920) | Medicago polymorpha root nodule microbial communities from Los Angeles, California, United States - elongated nodules | ecosystem: Host-associated > Plants > Roots > Nodule | place: USA...
TATATTTCACTACTTCTCCTTTTGGATTCACCTTCACCTTATACACCCATTTCACTCCAATTGTCTTCTTCCCTTTGGGTAGTATGCACAACTCCCAATTATTCTTTTCTATTGATCTCATCTCTTCTTTCATTGCACCTAACCACTTAGAATTCTTTACTGCTTCTTCAAAATTCACTAGTTTAGTCTCAGCCAGTAATGCAAAATGCATTATACCACCCTTATCATTTACTGCATTATCTGTCATTATTTCATAGTCATTCAGTCTTGCAGGAATTTGTTTTTGCCTCACTGGTCTTCTTGATATCTTAGCTGTGTCATTTTCAATTTCCTCTGGCTTCACATGCTCAATTTCATCAACAGTTTCTTGAGCATTGCCATCAACAGATTCATTAGCAGACATATCTAATAAACTCTATTTCTCTATTTCAATAACATCATTCCACTTCCATTCATTGTGCTCATCAACCACCACATCTCTATTTATTACTATCTTGTTTTTCACTTGATTTAACAGTTTGTATCCACCAGTTGAGTGATATCCCAACAAAATCATCCTCTCACCTTTGTCATCCAATTTGGTTCTCACTTGATCAAGCACATGTCTATAACAGATGGACCCAAACACTCTCAAATGAGACACACAAGGCTTGACACCAGTCCAGGCTTCTTCGGGAGTCATATTCTCAACTTTCTTAGTTGGACTTCTATTCAAAATATATGCAGCAGTATTCACAGCTTCTCCCCACAAATACTTAGGCAAATTTTTACTTTTCAACATGCTTCTTACCATATTTAACAGGGTCCTATTCTTTCTCTCAGCAACACCATTATGTTGAGGTGTGTATGGAGGTGTGACTTCATGAATAATCCTTTCACTTTCACAAAATTCATTGAATTCAGTTGACACATATTCCCCACCTCCATTTGTTCTCAATACTCTCTCCACACTATTTTTCTACTAGAGCTTTGAATTTCTTGAATATACTCAACACATCACTCTTCCTCCTAATCAAGTAAATCCAAAGTTTTCTAGTAAATTCATCTATAAAAGCAACAAAGTATTTGTTACCTCCAGGTGTCTCATTCTGAATTGGTCCACACACATCAAAGAAGATCACTTGCAGCTTCCTCTTAGACCTGATAGACATAATTTTATTGAAGGAGGTTCTAGAAATCTTGCTTTCCATGGACTCTGCACACACATCCTTTGGCACATGGATGTGAGGGAGACCTCTCACCATCCCCTTGTGTTGCAGCTTACTCAAATCACCAAAATTCAGATGAGCATATCTGAAATGCCACAACCACTTATCCTTGTTCACTGTAGTAGCCAAACACTGTTGAGTTACAACATCAAACTCAACCTTGAAGGTTCTGTTCTTAGAGAGCACTGCCTTGATTAATAACCTGTTTTCACAGTCATACACTTTCATTCTCAACTCCTCTAGCACCATTTTGTAACCCTTCTCTAGGAGTTGTCCAATACTCAACAATTTACTTTTCATCCCTGGCACATAAAGCACACCAAATATGAAGCACACAAAACCATTTTTCTTTTTAATTTTTACTCTTCCTACACCTTCCACCTTCATTGTTCTATCATCAGCAAATCTCACCTTGCTTTTGATAGAGTGATCCATGTCAATGAACCAATCTTTTCTGCCTGACATATGTGTTGAACACCCAATGTCAAGGAACCATTCATCACCATGATTACCTTCATCTGTCACAGTTTCCATGTTCAATGTTTCTTCACTTATTTTCTCTTCCACAACCATCAGCAGTGTCTCTTCCTTCTCATCTTCTTCTTTTGCCAACTTTGCATCATTATTATTTGTGTTACTATAACATTCATCAGCAAAATGTCCATATTTATTGCAATCATAACATTGAATGTGACTCTTATCAGATTTTCTCCCTCCTCTTCCTCTCACACCTCTACCATCGTAACATGGTCAAATCTTGAATTTACAGATCGCAGAATCTTCTCAACTATTGGTTCATCAATTAGAGTCTCACCACAAGAACACATCTAATTCGTCATTGTTTGAATTCTGGTGAAGAAATCAGCAATCTTTTCGTTTTCTTCCATTCTTATCAATTCATACTGTCTCCTTAGGGTTTGCAATCGTACCTTCTTCAATTTCTTATCACCGGCATAGGAATTTGCAAGAACATCCCACACCGCTTTGCTTGACTCCGATCTTGCAATCTTTTCGAAAATTGCTTGATTCATGCGCTGGTGTAGAATACACAAGCCTTTGCAATCTTTCTTCTTCGCATCTTTATACGTCACTTGTTGCACATCGGTTGGATTCGCCAGTAACGGGTCGAGTCCGTTCACCACCAGATCCCACACATCTTGAGAGCCAAGAATCACTTTCATCTTCATGCTCCATGGGTCGTAATTTCTACCATCAAGAATCGGAAATGTCACCAGAAAATGTCCATTTGGGTTCGCCATTGTTGCTCACTCACTGTTCTTCTCGCAATTGAATGCTTCACTCACTTTTCAATCGACAAGCTTCAACAACCTTGCTCTGTATACCATTTGTTGGAGCTTGAATAACAATGGTGGATTTTCACTAATCACACACACTTTCAGAGAGAGAGAATATGGTTGTAACATAATTTTGATGGAAGAAACTGAACTGGTTTTATTCACTATGTAAAAGTATTTATATCAATTACAAATGTATTATGTATACACCTTATAAAGTGTAAGCTATATGTGAATACAAAGGTAGATTATTTATTTATTAAACCACTAGCAATTTCCACCAAATGCATGAATTCTTTTTTCCAAACCTCAATTCTCAGAAATATTTTTTTTTTTTCTCATAAACAAACGCCCCTAAAGAATTTAAAATATACACAAAAATGTAAAGGACACTGTATTTGACATCTAAATTTTGATGTACAAAAAAGCATGACATTCATACTATGGTGAATTCTTAGATGATATACGAGTACTTTGTTTTTCATTGTTTGTTTTCCTTTCAATGGTTAATAATTTAAACCAGTAGTTGTTTTTCATTTTTTTTTCTTTGTAAATCACGTTCTTTGGCTTCTCTCCATTGATGGTTGTGGCAACAGAGAGAGAAGAAAATGTTGTTTTGATGGGAAGGCTCTATCACAAGATCCAATTGAGTTATTTGATCTGACGGTTATTAGTAATGGTACATCGGTGAGAGATTTAATTGAACCCTCACCCTAGAATCCAATTTTCATTGTTTTAGTAATTTATTTCCATCAATTTACGCGCACGCCACACCCATTTTGTACAACGTTGACGCCATTTTGTAGAACGTTTACGAGGGATGGATCTACATTATAGCTATTGGGGGATGTCTCCTGTATGTATGTATCTATATATATATATATATATATATATATATATACATAGCAATGTCTCCGATTTATTTGTTTATAAGTCATTCAATAATTTTAACTTTTCCTTTTAAAAATTATGTTTTCCCTCACTAAAAGTATTTTTTTTTTGTTAAAGCCCTCACTAAAAGTTATTAATTTTTTTATTTATGAATATTTAAAAGGAAATGTTAACAAGTGCCCTTAGGGCATTGTTTAGTCACTTTAAATAGTAAGTTTTTGTCAAACTTTATGAAATCAATGCATTGGAAATTGAAGTTTTTGACTTTTTTAAAGAATAATTTCTTTATTATGAATCCTTAAAGAGTGCCCTTAGGACACTCGTTAACAAGACTCATATTTAAATGTACAATGGTATGACAGACAAATTGTAGAATAATTAGTTGACTTTTTTCAAAACAAAAAAAAAAAAAGAATGATTATTTGATTACGGTCCCGTTTGTTATAGTTTTTTTCAAAATAGATTTTTGTAGTGTAATATGCTTTTGTTATAATTTTTCTAACAAAGAAATTTTCGAGGAAAGTTTCAAATGAAAAATCTGTTTGAATAGCTTATCTTAAAATGTCATTCTAAGTATTTCATCATTTTGTTAAAAAAAAATTGGATACTAAATTTTGAAAAAATCTCTAAAAAAAAAGCTATTTCAAATAGTTTTTCATAAAATTCATTTTTGAAAAATGTCATTTTGAAAAAATATGTAATTTTTACTATGTAAAATCTCGAACAATGAATATTTAAGTTAGTGAATGTCAAAATCTCTTTTTTAACTTATACTAAATGAGTTTGAAATAACTTCTACTATTTTTGTCTAAATTTCCAAAAAATATATATTTTTAGAAATAAAGGAAAATCCATTTTTTTAGAATCTAAAACAAACGGGCCCTACATAAATAGATACAAATGTGTTTGATAGTGTGGAAGATAAAAAATGTATAGCAATTTTAAATATGAACGCATAGAACAATTATAATTTGCAGATGTTGAGATGTCTTCAATATTTTGGGTTTGTAATTGTATAATTTAATAATCTCCAATTTTTTGCTAAATAGTAATATTGTCATCATTTTATCATCTATACATTGATGTATTCTAGATTCGTTCCTAGATTGTTGATGTGTATACGAAGAATCTTATGTTCATAAGTTAAAAATGAAAAAAAAATTTCCTTCATGTTTCGCAGGTATTGAAGCCAGGGGTTTTATTTTTGGTCCTCCCATTGCATTGGCAATAGGAGCAAAATTTGTACCATTGAGGAAACCAAAAAAGTTGCCTGGTATGTATAGTTTCGATTGTTCTTTCAACATACTTTTCTCAGATTTTTTTGCTAAGAAATAGTTTGTTTGGTGGCAGGCAAAGTTATTTCTCAAGAGTACATATTGGAATATGGAAGGGATTGTCTTGAGATGCATGTTGGAGGAGTTGTACATGGTGAACGTGCCTTAATAGTTGATGATTTGATTGCTACTGGTGGAACACTTTGTGCTGCTATGGACTTGCTAGGTTAGTTCTTTTGCAAATTCTAATAATTCAATCAAAAGTGGTTAAATCATAATATGTCAATGTTTTACATAACCTTTATCAAATAGTTATATTCACAAATGCCAAGTAAAAAAGTTATGTACACATGTAGTTTTTTATTTGGTCTTTCAGAGCGTGTTGGAGCAGAGATTGTTGAGTGTGCATGTGTAATTGAATTACCAGAATTAAAGGTATGATATAACTAGAAGTATCTCATTCAATATTTGTTCACTAACATAATTGGATTTTTTTTATTTACTTTTTTTTGCTATGAACCATTAAGTTATGTAACCATGTGATGATGATTTATATGAATAATGTGACAGGGTCGTGAACGGTTAAACGGAAAACCCTTGTATGTGTTAATCGAATGTTTTAAGTGTTGTGACTCTCAAAAGATGAAAGAAGAAAATGAATGATTGGTCGCTCTCAACATTGGTGCTTTCTCAATTGGAATTCCATTTTATTCATCTCCCTCCTTTTTCTTTTTCTTTTGATAATGTTCATTGCATTTTTAAAGGTTGGAAACCAATGCTTTGCCCCAAGTTTTTGATGTGGAAAGAATGCCTGTTGAGGGAAAGGCAAAGTATAACTAGCTAGGAATAATCACTTTCATCAAAGTAATGAAATCGCATGAATCCTTGTTCATTTCCATGCTCTAAAGTCGATTAAAGCAAGACTATTTTTTTATGGATGAATTTAGTTGTTATGTTGCTGATATTTTATCTTCGAATGAACATAATATTTAATCACTATAAAACATTTGTTTATAAAAAAATAAAAATAAAAACTACTATAAAACATAAAAAGAAACTAATTTGTAATCTTCGTTAAGCAAGCCGTGCACCCTTTTTTTTGTAAAAAATATTAATTGTAATAAGCAAACTATCTACCTTCATAGTTAAGAATTGATGAAGCAAAAATCTACAAAGCTTTCTTTGTCTATTTTAAAATGGAAACAGATTAGTAAATTTGAAGAAAATAATATAGGTGTTGTTTCAAGTTAGGTCAAGGTCCAATCACTATATAGATCTTTAATCCAAAGAACAAGTGTTATTGTGTCCTCGGGACACACCAGAATATACACTGTGATTTTGATGACTAACCGTCTCTGAACGTCGCACCTCTTATATATAAGATCTTTGGTCTTAGAGTGAAAAGACATTAATAGTGTAACACTATCTACGATTAATTAAGATTTTAAGTCAAACTTCCTCTCACCAATAAAGATGACAAAACGAGTCTATTTAACAAAATAAATGTTTACCTTTTTTTTCAAATTTTTGTATTGACATGGTTATATTTTTCTATGGAAAATGTTAACTTGTGCCCTTAGTGCACATGATAAGGATCTTAAATAAAATTAAATAATAAATATTGTATTGAAAAAATAAGTTTTTAAACTTTTAGGTTATGAATGCACAATTTTCAAAGATAAATTTTCTTTAGTTTTTTATCTTGTGTCCTTGGAGCACAAGTTAGCAAGACCCTTTTTCTATAGTCATTAACCTATTTTCTTTATGCAAGACAATAAATTTTTGAAAACTTATAAGCCAAAAACTCAGTGACACTGTTTTCGTAATGATTATTGAATTATGTTAACTTCTACCGGTAAAGATGTGAACTTTTTTATTTTGTTTTGACGGAAACATGTCCGGCCACCAACCCGTCAAAGAGAGGTGAAATTTTCGAGTCATCAACTCCATTCGACCATTATTATATGCCAAAATTAATTTTTAAATACATTAAATAATTAATGTATCTGGTCCATATATAATATGTTATTTTTCACTTATAATATCATCAAATGGAGTGTTAAAGTTGACATCTTTCGGCGAGTTGATGACGAGACGACATAGAGTCGGGGTGAGGGGGTCGACCTGTTTTTCCACACTAATCACCAACACATGAAATATCACTACTCCCTCCGTCTCAAATTAACCTGTTTTTCGGGGAGTTAATGCAATATTAATTTCTTTTTCCCAATTATACATTATAATTAATACTAATTTTATCATTCTCAATTCAACATCGTGCGCAATGCATTTATGATAGTGATGTATACATCAATACATGACAAGGACATGTAAAACCATTTTTCTCTTTTTCACTTATACATTTTTCTTAATATGTATAAAATGAACAAAATACTCACTTATTATAGGACAGAGAGAGTAGTTGATAACATTAGGTCGACCTTAGAGTATCCAAACAAATTATTGTTTTAGATAAAAAGATAAAACACGTTGATAAAAATAGCATAGGAAACTAGAGATAAAGTGGTAGTGCTGGCAAGAGTAAAGGAGTGCATTCCCGTCAAAGCCGAAGACTCTTCATAGTTACTTCTACATCATATTATTTCATTTCATTATCACACAAGCAATGCTTAACATTGCGTGACTTGCGTTATACTTCCTTATTTCCATCTTTCTATATTACCTTATCCCAAATTCTAACGAACGTGTAACAATAATTTGATTTACACTCACATCAAATTTACTAGTAACAATGTAAAAACAGAAAGGCAAACCAAACAATCATTTATCAAACCAATATCTCTTCTCTGTAATTTACATAACACAAAAGTATTAGCCAAAACCGGAAGAAAAAAAAATATTGCATCCATTATGCAAGTCTATAAATGCATTTCAGGATCTCAAATCAAACAATGGAAATATTTCAAATATATATGTTTCTCTTTATTTTTTTACAACCTGTAAATAATAAGAAAACAAGGCAATACCGCACGCGAGTCGAACACCAATAACTCACCATTATCACCACTCACTGAGTCAAACCCAACTCGTTTATCCAACAACGAATCCAAATACCCAACCCGTTTCGAAACCCGACCCGCAACAACCCTACACACCAACATCGCCATTCTTCCCTTCCCACCACCGCTATTCTCATGCGCACCACCGCTCCAGGAAAATGTACATATCGCCGCCCCTTTCCTCTCCGGAAACGACCAGGACCCATGGGGCCCACCGTCTTCAGCAGGACCCAAACAATGAAACTGCATTACTTCATTTCCATCAGCAACACACCTTGCATTCTCCTCAGAATCAGCCACAGAAGAAGCAGCGCGTGTTTTCACCGCTTCACGAAACTCTTCAAATCGTGACATTGTTCGTGTACCATTTTGCACCTTGAATATCATCTCAACCCGACCCGGAAACTCCTTGTTTCCCCAGCTTGTATGGAAGATGATATCAACAACGTTACGTGATGGGTGTCCTTCTGGTAGTTCAGTGATCGCACGTGAAGACGATGAAGTTGTTGTTGTTGTTGTCGTCGTGCTTCGTGAACGGTTCATGGTTGGTGTTTGTGATTTGTTGTCAGTTGGATATTTTGATTTAGAACTAGAATGTTTTTCTAAGGATGTTTTAGGTTTTTTAGGCTTTGGAATTTCAACGATATCTTTGATATTTTGAACGGTTTTTCGACAACTAGCACTTGTTAATAGGGTTTTGGGATAAGGATGATAAACATCTTCAAATGCTCTTGATTTGCATTGTAATGACTTAACCCAACTACTAGCCATAATGTTTATGTTTTGTTTCTCTGACTAAAGAGTTTTATAGTAACTTTGGTTTTTATGCGTTTTTGTTTTGAGAATAGGTTTCGTTTAGATGAAGAAGAAGGGTGGTGTGAAATGAAAGAGACATTGATGGCAAAGGCGCGATGATGAATCGTTTTTTATTTATTTTGGTGCTTCCTTCTTTTGCGTTACGAAATGATGGTGTTTGATAGGATTTATGAATTGGCCACGTGGATTTGGTCGCAAGTCAACATTTTAGAAACTTAACCGAACATAGAATTGACTCGAGTAAATGAAATCATCAAATTGCAGTCCAACTTTTTAAATAAATAAGGGTTTGTCTAACATGTGCAATATTGTACATGTTAAGGTAACAAAAATTAGTATCTTTTCATTGAAAACCAACAATTATTGAGTAAAAGTTACATATTTAATATAAAAAACACAAGTTTCAAGTAAAAGTTACTACTTTAAACTTTTAACATGTGCAAAAAACCCAATAAATAAAAAATGTTAATCGTGCCCTTACACATTGTTTAAAGAATCAAAAACAAATAATTTTTTAATAAAAAAAAAATGAATTGTTATTTTTTTAGACAATCGTTATACTCTCAAAAGTGAACTGTTCATTTTAGAGGATTTAAGATCACAAAATTGAAAGTTTCAATTTTCCAAATTTCAACTAATACCAGTAAGTCTCGTTTTCATTGTTAGATTTTTCTGAAACGGTGAGTAGTGACAATGATGGTGGTGGACACAAATCTATGTTCATAGGTTGAAAAAAGGCATTGGAGTTTCCTCTTGAGGACCTAACGCCAGGATAAGGGGGCGGTTGGAAATCAAACAAGGTTACACTAAATTCAATATTTTTAAATGACTTAACAAAGCCATTTATGAGTGTTAAATACTCGCCTCAAAATTAAGGGTGCATTTTATTTTATTTTTTACCGTTAAGGGTGGTGAATGCATTATTTTTAAGATAAAAAATTTCGTTTAGATTTCTTAACAAGTGTCATTTAGACATCTTGAGGATATTTGTTAGTATTTCTATATAAAAAAAATTCATACTAACAAATGTTATAAGGACATTGATTAAGATACTTCATCCGCTTTTAAATACAGACCGCAATTTTACAATGTGTATTATTCACGTAATCTACTATAATCATATTTTTTACTAATATATAAGAGCATCTTCAATGGGGTGAAGTAAAGTGGGTACACTTATGTTGTTTTTTATGGGGTCAAATTGTCATGTAGGATTATTTTTTTTGACAGATTATCATGTAGGATTTAATCGGTCAATAGTTAATTTAAGCACTTTTTACTATAATTGTGGTTGTTTATAAAGAACGCAAACTTGACCCAACATGTTTTATTTTATTATTTTTGTAATTTGTTAACATATATAATTAAATATATTAATGATCAAAGTTGCGTATTTATATATGTGTAGTGATGACTACGACATATATTTAGAAACAAAGAGGGTACTTTATGATAGAAATTTTATTTTGAAAATCTAAGTTAAATGCTTATCAAAGTCATAATTATACATTTTTCTACAAAAAAAATTATTTGTTTTGATTCTTTAAAGAATATTACCATTTTCCTTTCATCAAATATTTTGTAAAAAAGTTATAACTATAATGATTGATTTTCTTACTTTACACTTTATTAATTTTAATTTGACAAGCAAAAATTCCAACTTTGCAATTATTTGGTTGTCTAAGGTTGATACATGTAAATCTTTTTTTGTTTTTGTTTTTGAGAGATGGTACATGTGTAAAACTTATAAACAACCTCTTGCCCCCATTCATGGGGTGTGAACATTATTTTGTTTGATAACAGTGTGCGAACTTAAAACAAAAATTTGAATAAAATAAAAAGAAAATCGGCATGATTATTGTTAGTAGTATGCTTCATTTTATTTCTCTCTTGCGCTAAGATCATCTACAATGATGAATGTTTCACCTATTTAGCACCGAGTTAAATAGGCACCCCTATTGTGAACTGATTTATTGGTGTTTATAGAGAAGTGTGCTTATACAAGGATCTTCACTCTCTTCATTTTTTTGTATGAATTTTATTTAATATTTTCTAATGAAATAAATGAGTGTTTTAGAAATGTACTCCATCCGTCTCACAATAATTGTCTCTTTAGCATTTTTTTTTCTCAAATTAATTGTCACTTTAAAATACCAATGCAACATTTATTTATTTTTCCATTATTATACCCTTATTTATTGAATTTCATTCAACTTAACTACTCCACTAACTCAATATGATTAAGCTCAAAATTAAAGCTCAACATAAAATACTCCTTAATTCAGTCACTTTCTCCCATCATCATCTCATCTTATCCCTCACACTCTATTTCGTTTCTACTAAAAAAGAACAATAGACGTCACTCACACCTAATCTATCGTTCCTCACCGTCGATGGGATTTTCCATCTCATGTTAGTTTTTTCATGTTAATTATACAAAGTAGTTTGAAAAACAAAGAACGTGGAAATCAAAGTTCTAATGAAATATTTGAATATGTTGTATACATGTAATACAAATTTGTGAAAATATGAAAAAATTTAATTGTACTTTCAAGCAAACCGATCAACCGAACCAACCAACTAGTTTGGTTCGGTTTCTTTTTGAAAAATAGTAAAAACCGAACCAAACCGATCCAATGAAGATTTCATTGGTTCAGACATTTTTTTGACCAAAAACTTATCCAAACCGAACCGTTACACCCCCTACAAATAATCATTTTCTTAATAATCGTGCACAAACCTTAAAGACTATAATTTAGAAACAGAGAGAGTAATAATATAGAGTTATTAGTGGGACCTATTAGTAAATTTGGTTGTGGTGCTACGTTGGAGGAATTAGGTATTGATATTAAAAATTTGGGTAGTGTTAACTTGTGCCCTTAGGGCACATGTTAAGAAATCCAAAAGAAGAAATATTCTCTAAAATTTTGTCCATTCAATTCACTAAAAAATTAAAGATTACATGTAATACACACATTACAATAAAATATTTTTATATTTGATTCATTAACTTGTGTCTTAACGGCACAAGTTAACATTTCCCTAAAAATTTATAAAATGAATGATGTGTACTTGTGTGACCCACTTAAGCACCCAAATAGATGAGCTCTATTGTGGATGGTCTAAGTAGCTAGAATATTATTCTAAAAAAAAAAAAAAAAAATCCAGTTTATTTTAAAAAGAAGATTTTGCCGCCCTTTTTATTTTTAATTAATTTATTGATTATATATATGTGTCTTGGACCGAGCAGTTGAGTAAGGTCCATTTATATATGCCGAAATCAAAACAGGTCAATCTCACATTTGGACCAATTACTTCTAACATACCCTCTCTTCGTGAGGGGGTGCTCGTAGTACTTCGAAAGATCCATTCAAACTAAATGGAGAACGTGGCCACGATTTTCGTTCAACGGTTACGATTTCTACGAATCTGTAACCGTCAGACGCCTTCGTGTAACCGTCAGACGCCTTAGAAAAAAAAAAACTTTGAAACATGCAACTAACTATGATGGAATTCAAATTATATTTTTGAAGTGCAAAATTTTAATCATAACTGATCAGTCTTTCCACGTTGTTTACATGTAGGAGTTTTCAAGTTTTTTATGGAGTGACAATTACAATTGGGAGTGGAATAATGAGTTAGGGAAAAGGGGGACCAAATCTAGCAGTAGCACGACTTCTGTTAAAAGAAATGGAGAATGACGATCTTCTTTGGTAATCATATTGTCTTGCATAACAATGGCCCTAACCACAAGAGTTAACGATGACAACCATAGTTTGAATCACTTTTTTCCTCTCCCTAGAGTTGACATGTTGCAGTTGAACAACTGATTTTTGAACCGATGATTTGAAAGCTTTCAAAGTTTGCTGAAACGTGAAACCCGGTTTTTAAAAATAGTTGTATCGTAAAATTCATCTTTATAGTTCATAGTTTTACTCATCATAAGTCATTTCAACTGTAGTTACAATAAAAACTATCTTACAACATTGATTAAAAAAAGTATTATAAAAGACATCTTTACAGTAAACACGAGAATATTTTAAAATAAATAAATTTAAATATTGAACGAGGTGAACTTTAGATTACTTGGGTGTCACTGTCCTTAGAACCAAAGAAATATCACCAAAAAAGATTGAATGAGGTGCTTTTAGAATAAATCTTAACTTGACGGGTATAATCTAAATTTTAGGGGTATGATTAATAATTTTCTTAGAAACATACAAATACGTTCTCTAGCAGCTGGATTCCCAACACAAAAACATTTGTAGGCCTGGCCATCTATTAATGACCAAAAGCCATTGTTTTTTCCACCCTATAAGTATCTTGCGCCTCCTATTCAAATTTTAAAATCTGAAATGTTTTAACGTGTTTTGGAGGTTTTTATGGAGTGTTTATGTCATTTGGATTATATATATAATCTAAACTGCATAAGGCACACTAAAAATTAATCAGGTGGGAAAAGAAGGAGCATGACCAAATTGATGAAAACAGAGGCCCAGAATATTACCAAAAGAGCAAGAAATTAAGTCTCTTCAACTCTTCATGTGACGAGGGATTGCCCCTTGCGCTAGTGGTGTAGTTTGTTGCCTGCATGCCTTCTATTAATGTATAAGTAATCTTTAATATATATATTTGAAAAATTGGTATTAATACAAATTTTAATTGGTCACATTATTGGGTTATTGGGTGCCATTGGAAGTGGAGGAGTTTGGAAAATCATGATGATAGTTGTTGCAGGCTGAGACAGTATATGAGTAAAATTTTGAGGATGCTTAACCACTATATGAATGCTACAGCTATGAGTTATGCAGTATAGGTGCAGCAAAAATTAGAGACAAATATTCATTGGCAACCACCCGCTAAAGGATGGGTCCGACTTAATACAGATGATGCGAGTAAGGATGGAAGAAGTGCGGGATGTGGATGGTTTATTCGAGATGAGTATGGAAAATAGTGCGGTGGTTTTTCCAAATTCACATGAAAGTGTTGTGTTTATATGGTTGAATTATGGGGTGTTTTTGATGGTTTAAATTTTAAACCATAAAAAGCATCCCATAATTCAAGAAAGTAGAGTAATGTCTTGATGCGAAGATGAGTTATGTCTAGCTTAATTCTCTCACTTTTTTCGTATATTTACGTTAAATCATTCCTCTAAGATCCTTGTAAGAATGAATTGAAAATCTTTGTTTTTCTTTTTACGGTTGTTGCATGGAAAAAAGAAATACTAAGTTGTGGGATGAGAAAAGAGACTCGATCAAGATGATTGTGCACTGCACAAGGCGTGGCAGTGTGCGTGTGCGCTGTTATACATACAATAGCCAGTTGCATCTTGGTGCCCGCCTGAAGCTGGTTTTGTTAATCGTAATCTTGATGCAACTTTCTTTCTCGAATACAAGTGTGTTGACATAGGTATGTGTTTAAGGGACTATAATAGTTCCTTTTTATTTCGGCTCGAACTAAATTGATGCCCCAAGGCCATGAAGGTTGCTCAAGAGGAGGTTTAGCAACTACTACAAGCCTTAAAATGAATTATAGTTTTGGGTCACACACTGTACTCTTTGAGATGGAATGTCAAGGTAGATGATATGCTTAAAGATAAATCAAACATACAAAATATAGAATTTATTTTAAGGGACAAAATATAGATCTATCTTTAAATGAACGTTGATCTCTATTGAGATTATACAACAACTTTCACGTTGTTTTTACTACGTGATCAACAAATAGTAATGCTCATTCTCTTGTAAAGGCATATATCTTAAAACATACTCTTAAAGTACTTTTCCTATTATTCTTGATTATATCTCTCCTATTATTACGAATGAAACGAGTTAAGATTATTTGAGTAAAAGAATATAGGCTTATTTGATCTATTGGTCCCTTAATTAATTTCCATTTTTCATTTTGGTTCCACAATTAATAAAACGCGCGTTTTGGTCCCTCATTTTTTCCTAATTTTGCCAAATAAATCCTGACTGTTAAATTTAACCCCAAATATTTATAGTGGACCAACATTATTTATAGTCCACCATAGACCCTATTAATTTCTTTAATTTAAACCATTCGATTTATTTTTTAAAAAGAGGAGTGTTGGATCATGAAGGTCCATTATATATTACAATATACCATCAATAGCTACGGATATGGATTTGGTGCTGTAAAGTATAACACAGTTTTTCATTTCAGCCATTGGATGGTTTGATAAAATTACAATAGTGCCATGCCAATAAAGATCCAATGGTCATAAATCAAAACAGTAATAAACCGTGTGGTTTTTTACAGCAGCAAATCCTGGTCCCAATAGCTACTATTTTCCCCATTTCTTCATCTTCTTCATTCATCAACCTATCATCTTCATAAAAATAAAAAATAAAAACAGAAAACACAAAATCAAATTAACCCAAACCCCCATCAAATAATTATGAGTTTAATTTTAGCTGCAAGCTCATCAATAGTAACAAGATTACTACAACTTTTAATAAATAAAAAAAAGGTAACACTTGCTTTTGAAACTCATGATCCCCATTACTGCCAACCTTGTATCTGTTGAAGTTAAAGAAGATTCTTCTTCCTCTTCGGTGGCGACAGGTACAGGAAGAAGCAAAGAAGTGAGCATGCAAGCTCCGATTGCGGCAGTGAACAGAGCATCATCGGCGAACACTGCCTTGCAGGAGCTTTGTCTGTGATGATCTCTATTGAATTTAAAGCTGGGTTTGATTTGAATTCCGAAGGAGGGTGGAGAATTGATGAGAAATTGTTTGAATTTGAATTTGGAACAAGGGCGTGAATCGAAGAGGATCATAGTAGAAGAAGAGCAACAACAACAATTCATGGGTACGATGATGCTGAGAGGATTAAGGTGTGAAGTGATGGTTTTGTTGTCTCTGTTTGAGTTCAATTCTGTATATCTAAGATTCAACTTCAACTTCAATCGGGTTTGGCAGACGAGAAATATAAAAGGAATGACAACATCAAACTTGCAATCAAGCTTCAACTTGTATGTGAAACTGCTTTTACAGGAAAGGAACCAACATCTCTCCGCTTTAAACTTTTGATGCAACTTTTATGAATTAGAACAATGAAAAAAAAGATCAAAGGTTAAAATTAAAAAAGTGATGGACTGTCACTAACGGAACTTATATTGTTTTGACATCCGGGATTTATTTGGCAAACGGAGGAAAAAGTGAGAGACCAAAACGTATCTTATATTAATTGTGGGATCAATGAAAACTTGAAATGAATTAGGAGACCATTAGATCAAACAAGCCAAAAATATACTTTTAGTATCAATTGACAAAAATTATTAAAAAAACTAATAAACCTAAAAACGACGTCGTTGCACACTCCTAACCGTTTAGCCCGTTAGGACATTCCATTTCTTTCTTACCCAATCCGTGACAGCCACCTCTTTCTCAACATCTACAATGGGCGTCGATAAACCACCACCCAAACCAACCACCACACCGCCACCCTTCCTCCACCGCATCACATCTCTCGACGCTACAATCTCCCACTCCATCCACACCTTCACCTCCCCCCACGCCCCAAAACACTTCCTCCGCTTCCTCGAACACTTAGCCGATTTCCGCTTATTCTTCCCCGTCACTCTCTCACTCTTCTTCGCCACACCCAATCTCTCTCCTCTCCGTCCTCACCTCTTCCTCCCTCTCCTCATCTGCTCCATCCTCGACCTCATTTTCATCGGTTTCACCAAATTTCTCGTTCGTAGATCTCGTCCTTTGTATTCTATTCACGGTGATTACAACGCTGTTGTTCCCGTTGATAAATTCTCATTCCCGAGTGGTCACTCATCCAGAGTTTGTTTCATTGCTTCGATATTTTCACTCTCGCGTGATTGGATCGTTGACTCGGTCAACCATCCGAATCATCCGCGGATTGCAGTATTTGTTGAGAGGTGGATTAGTGGAGATGAAGTTATGGCTGTTAATTTGTTGGTTGTTGTGGTTTGGTGTTGGGCTTTGACGACGGTTATTTCTAGGGTTGTTCTTGGGAGGCATTATGTTCTTGATGTTATCGTCGGAGCTTGCTTTGGTGTTCTGGAAGCTTTTATTACATTGCGCTTTCTCAATTTCAGTGTTTTGATTTGAGGTAAGAACGTTGAGATTTGGAATTGTTCGAGTTGGATTGTTATTTCAAGAAAATGAAAGTGATTGAATGTAAATATGTGTATCAGTGTCTTGTCGGACACCAGACACGCCTTCAATTTGAATTGCCGGTGCTATGTAGGATTAATTCTAAAACTTACAAGAGTTAGGCAATTCGAATTTTTTGAAATAAAGAAGTTATTTCGTTGATAGATTATTAAGAGGTGACTCTTCTGGCTGATAATTTTTATAAGATATTTTGTTGATGTAAAGTAGATAATAATGTTCAACTCATGTGCTTATGTATGATGATGTCTGTAATCAAATTAAGTTATAGAGAGAAGTTAGTCTTCAAATGTGTGTCATTGAAAGAATTTTAAAGTTGAGGACATACACACACAGAGAGATCAATTTCAACACGAGTAGTATATAAAGCACTAAACCCATAAAAATTGTGTCCACTATCAAGGTTTTAGAGGTCTCTTCAATGACATCCCGCCTGTAATTGTGACTGCATTGGACGCTATACATGTGGGTCTGATTCCCATAGACGGTACCAATGTTTCGTTCCAACCTTAAGTACCCTACACCACGTTCCGAGGTATTCTTCACTTTGGATCGTTGCGTGAGCCCTCACAGACCACGGTTTTGTCCTTTGTAAAAGGCGCCTTGTTGGTTAGAGGAGTGTGGGTGTTATATATAAACTACCCTTGATCTCGATCCCCAAACAATGCAGGACTTTAAGGTGTACTGGAACAGACACATTTGTCCATAATTTGCTTCAATGTCAAGGTTAGAACCATAGTAAAACCTATAGTGGTAGATGCAGAGCAGGTTGCAACAAGAAGATCATATTGAAATGTTAGAATTAAAACTTGAAACCTAGGAAGTCTGTTTCATGCTTACACTTGATTGATTTTTTTTTTTCTTTCTTTTTTTGACTAATGCTTACACTTGATTGATATTAAATTGGTTTCTATTTGTAGGACCGACCCAATAATTTTCATTAGTGAGGGCTAAAACAAGTTTTAATATGTGTGACCTTTTTTGTTTGCATATGAGGTCGTTTTGCTTATAAAATCTAATGGAAAATAGCTTTCTGTTGGTAGGCCTGAACTTAGGGCTTTAGCAGCCTTACCCTTGGGCCGGCCCTTTCAGTCTGTCCTTGTTTTTGTACTAAAGAAGTTATCTTTCTCTTGGCAAAAATATCAAAGTCCACTTTTTTGTTTAGTTATCGAGAGCCGACTGTTCTAGCTGATAAACTTTTCAAGATATATTTTTGAGGTAAAATAGTTAATAACATTGAATTCATTTGCTTATGTGTGGTGTTTGTTACCAAATTATGGAGAGAAATCAGCCTTCAACCATTTCTTTCAAAGAATTTGCAAGCTGAGGATTCACACACACCTAGAGAGAATGAGAGATCAACACAACCTTCAATAGGAGAAGTATATAAAGAGTAAAATCTATAGTGGCAGATGCAGGATAGGTTGTAACAAAAAGATGAAATTGAAATGTTAGAAGCTAAATTTAGCTACCTAGGATGAAATTGATCTGTTAGTTTCATGCTTAGACTTTGGTCTGATTGCTATTAAATTGATTTATATCTGTCCTTGTTAATTTATGTGAAAGTACTGGTGTAATATATAGTATTCTTGCTAACCTTGTGTAATATGCAGTATATTCTTGTAAACCTTGTATGCATGTGATAAAAGGTTAATTCATGTTAAGTACAAAAAGGCCTTTCCTCTTTTTTTGGAAACAGTTAATAGTTATTGTGAAATACAGTTACTGATCAACCATTTCATGAAGGTTTCAATTTCGCCTTCAATTGTCATTTGTTCTTAAATTTTCACCTTTTATGATCTAGATTCTTGACTGTTCTCATTTTTATATTTCAATCCATTTTAACTTGTTTTCAGACTTTTCATTAATGGGATGACTTGGCCAGAGAAAATTAGAAAGAAAACAAATGATAGGGAAAAGGACTACATATTGTCCATGTCAAGTGTAATGTGGCCCTTGCTCCAATTATGTTGTTGCTTAGATGAGGGGTAGAGTTTATCAAGACAGAGTGTTAAACACTAAGTGGGAGAGAGAATCCAAATGAAGCATTATAATGCACGGCATTGCACGCTAAGCGTTCAACTGACAAAGAAGAGTGGGGGAAAAATGATGAGAAAGTGTTTAAGAAATTTATTTTTGAATTGGTGAGCGGTATTCTTCGTGGCAGCCTTTTGGTCGTGCACATGTGGTTTTGGACGGACGGCATTGGTTAGGAAGGTTCCTATTTGTTAAAGCATGAAGCTGTATATTAGGTTCTTGGTCAAGCTTGTCGACTGGATTCTTGTAGTGCATGTTTTCCTTTTCTTTATCTTTATTTGTTCAGATTGGTCTCTAAGAACAGTTGCCTATGAAATAGGTTTAAGATTCACAACTATAAAGATTGCCTTTTCCTTTTCCTCCTTTCCCTTTTCTTCATCAGAGTTTTGTCTGTACTTGCAACTATTTGCTATCTCTCCTCTCTCTTGTGAGTCATAAATTGTAAGCACTAACCTTTAGATGATTGAATGTAAATTAATGCACTTGATTTGGAGAATTACTTTGGTTAAAAACTGATTTAAAGTGGAGTGATTTATGTTTGGATTTCATCCACTTAAATCTGAAAGTTAAATAGAGTTGCTTATTTCAAACACAGATGATTTTGAATCCCTGTATGACTAACATCCAGCAAATACTACTTGGTCTTAATTCTTTCTTCATTCATTAGTTAAATTGCTTTCTGGTATCATTGCTGTTAGTTATTTATTCCTTGGGAATTTAACTATTTACTTCTCTATACTCTCCCCTACATGATTGTAAATAATAACTTTTGACATGTGATATATCAATATATCATCTGTGGTAAAGAAGTCTGTTTTTAATTTATTTGTAACTTTTTGTCTCAAGTTCCATTCAAACTAAAGGATGTGTGGTATGCATTGATTTCCTTATCTGGTGCCCAAATTTTCTGCAGCTGTCAGAGGTTTCTATTTTTTATTTTTTTTGCAGAGGTGCTGACACCAAGACAGTTTGTTCTGTATAGTGTTAGGAATCTGGAGCTGGTTTATAAATTATGTGATTCTGGGGTTAGATTTTGTCTGGTCTATCTCCAATTTTTACTTCACCAGTTCAGGTGGATAAGATTAAGCATTTATTTTTGAAGTTTGGGTTAATAAATAGCATCCTACAATCTATTAGCTTTGATTAATGAAGGGCTGGCTTTAAGGGACCGCGTTTTTTATTTAATTTGTTTGATTAGTCTGCCATCGACCATAAGCTGAAACATAGACCATCAACATTTGAAGGATGGAAAGTTGTTAGGTAAGTTTCTTCTTTTGCATGTGCCTCCTACTGTGAGTGATGCTTTTATCATATAAGTTGATTTTGATTTGATGGAATGATTGATCGTTCTTTGCTTTCCTTTCAATTTTGGAAAAAGATTCATAAACTTGCCACATTAGCGGCAGACGGTGGTTGTTATCTTGTGCTGGCAGCATTATTACCATACTTAGGATGTGGATTTTTGTATGTGGAACACACCAAAGGACGAGTGAAACTAGTCATTTTCTGTTTTATTGACTTGACATGTGGGGCTGATAACCATTAACTCCCAAAAGAATTTTAAGAGCATATCAAGTTGGAGGAGGCATTCACCCTCTTTCATATTAGCCCACAGAACATTGACAAATTTCCATGTCTGTTTCTTATTGCTTTGCTGAAAAATAATTGCATCTACATTAAATTTTTTATGTTTATTACCGTGGATTTTAAGGAAAATCATTGTCTTGGACACTGCTTAAACAGGTCAGTGTTGGAATCCACTATAACTTGAGGGTCCTACGACGTACTAGAAGCACTGCATGCTTTGTATTTTGCTTAATGAATACTAAGTTAATGTTCAAGATTTAAAGTGGTTGGAAATTTGCATTTTGTGGGACACCTACTTTCTGGCTTTTGATATTTCTCCTGCATTATTGTTCCCTTAGTAATGAGAAACTACCTCTCTGCAATATAATAATAATAATAACTTCTAGAACGTTTTCTTGTAAATGCAATGATCATACATACTCCTTGATCTGGATGTTGTTAAATACAGTCATTTGAATGATTTTTTTAGGGGTAAAATGAATGAATGCATTATCATTGTAGTACTATTTACTTGTATGCACTTTGATACGTGTTGGTAATTCATAGGCTGATGCATTTACCCTTCCCATTTTCTTTGAAGTTTTTACAGAATACAGTATTTTTTCTCTCTTCATTCTGATTTTGATTGCTGTTGTTTTTAGTTCTTTTATTTTTACCGAGTTTTTGAACCCATGTGCAATCCTAGTTGGTCAAACAATACGTATTGAATTTTATGATTGTGGAGAGCAGAGGTAGTACTGTCTGATGTGTACATCTGTGTCAGCATAAAGGTTGTTCGAGAGTAGACATTGCATGAAAGTGGCAACCCTGAAACACCAGTTCTTAGGAAATGGGTTTGTTATAACAGGGTGAAGCCTCCGTATATTAACCAAATATAGAGTGTGTGGTACTACCTTTGGTTCAATTAATTCAATACTCATCATAATAATTTGGTGGCTGTCAAGTTCATTCATAGTTTCGTACAGCACCTATTTGGGTCTTTGTGTAAGTTTTAGAATGAATGGTATGTATTAATCCAACAAGGATAAGCAGTGAAACCAATAACATGTATGCATGAATGAATGGTGAATGATGGATGATGAACATAGGTCATGGTGGTGAGGTAGTCAACTATTGAACTGTGTATTGTGATTGGTGTCACACAAAGTCATGCAACCATCATGTGCAGCTTTTCCCTGTTTTGTACGATTTTATTTTGGGAGATTGTGGGATTTTGGCTATGGAAACATTAAGCAGATTTTTTGGACTCATGCTACCCATGAGATGACCTCTATTTTGGAGATCTCGGGTACCTCATTTGAAAAAGCTAATAAAGGATAGGACCACTCAACCAAATTGATATTGGGTGCAGAAACTGCTGCTCTTTACTTGTCTTTCTAATTTTGCCATGCATCCAAATTTATCACGATGCTATACAAACTGAGGAAACTAGGCAGAGGGATTCAGGTGAGAGATTACTGACACCATGTGGAAATCAAAACGGTAGAAAGAGTTTCAAGAGATGAATACAGTATAGGCATCATTTGAAACCTGTCTCCCCTTGCCCCACTATTATCATATCTAATCTAGAGCCCTGATAGGCTCCTTATTCTTTTCTAACTTTTCCTTTTAATGACTCTTTGACATCAAATTCAGATTTAAAAATGTGCGAAAATGATTTCATGCGTCACAGACTCACACATTTGACAATCTTAACCGTTGATATAGATTGGACAACTTATGACAAATCTTAATCGTTGATATAGATGGGGTAACTTATATGAGGAAATATATATTTACTGAACATATAATGTGGACAATTTGATCTTAATTAAACTACCTTTTATGTGTCGACCGCGTGAATGTCGATTCTCCAAATTGATGGAAATTTAGGTCATAAAATTTGTGGCTCCATAAGTTTCTCCAAAATATTCAAAAGGATCTTTCTTTTTTCTGCAATAATGTACCCAGCTGATGCAGAAGATGCCATTGCTTGCTTCCATCAATAATTTAATTATGTCTTGACATAAATTACATTTGAGAAAAACTTTTGCCAAGGCACAAGAAGAGACACAGAACTACAGAAGTAACTTGTGACTCGTGTCTATGTCCAACTATTCTTGGCTTAATTTGTTTGGTATGATATATATGGAAAGGAAAACGAAATGATTTCTTAGAAAGAAAGTTAAAGAAATGAAGAGAGATGAAATTATCAATCGATGAATAACGCTAAGAAATACACTTTTGACACACAACACTCTTTTATTGGTTAAAATTCATATGAATTTTACCAAACCTCATGAATCTTAATCGTTAATATTTTTCGATACTTCTTTTGATTGATATATAGGAGTATATATGTTGCATGGCTTAATTTACTTATGGGTCACGCTAATGAGTAACCCTAGTGTACCGTTAAGAATTCTAAATTTAAAAATTACTTTGTAAAAACGTAAAATATTTTAAATTTGAACACATTAGATACACATATTTTCATGAAAACTTACCAATTAAAATTCTTAAGCAGTGTCGTAAAGACATTCGTTAACATTTCCTTTCGTTTAATTTCCACTTATATTTGGAGTGGATCACTTTACCTGTGTTATTCCTCTCTTTGACTGTTATATTATACACTATGTACTATCTAACAATTTTGCTTACTTGGAAAGTTATTAATCAACAACTTTTGAAAAAGGGAAAAAGGATGGCCCAACGATCACTGCAAGAATTTGTCCCTAGGTAGCTAGTTAAATTATGCGCAAGGCTATTTGACTCTGTGCACAGAACCGCCATTATAGAAGGCCACATGCAAAATGTACCACCGACCCATCCTTGTATGATATGATACAAATACCTAATAAGCGAACACAACTTCAATCATAAATTCCTCCATCATGCACTAATGCAATTCAACCATTTCTTTGTGCCTAATTTTCATGCATCCCACATGCTCAATAATTATACTCGTGTTTCAATCAACATTGGTCAATGAAACCACCATACATCTCCTTAATTTCTTTCTATTCACACTACAATTAAGTCGAGTCAAATTGTGAACCAATGAAAAAAATGTGCCTTTGAGTTTGACATGGGTTGGCCCCATATGTTGTAAAAAGAAAAAATGAAATCAATACAAAGGATATGTATATGTATGGGTAAATATTGGATTCGTTAGCAGTGCATAATATATAGTATTATAGACCTAAGTTGAGTTGCAATTGAATGAAAATATAAATTATCATTAAGATCCGTTTTCTTGGAAAGAATATTAGGAGTATGGGCATGGCACATGCAATACTGAAAAATATGTACAAGTTTGATGAAATGATAATATAAATTTTGAAATGATAGTGGGGGAAACAATGAAATATTGCTCCATTCATAGAAGACATGAAGAGCTGTGAGAGGGGCCATTGGGTTGTTAAATACTTGTTATAGTGGTTCAATGAGTTGTTTCTCAACTGCAAGAGTAATTGGTGACACTCATGATCTCTGAATCTCCCTCCCATGGAGGGGAACGTTGTTTATAATTGTGATATGGTACGTACTATATAAACATGGATTTGATAGGTTGGTTGTTGGTTTCTTACCCTTACCCTGCTTTTTACTATCTAGTATTCGTTAAGTTTGTGTTAGAAATCGTTAAGTTTGGTATTGTGTTTGCAAAACGGAGTTTAATAGAAATTAGGGCAAAAAACCACGATGTAGAAGCTAGTATTCAGGGCAAACGTGAAACTAAACATACACTAAGTGTAAGTCGTGGTTACTAGGTCGTTATCAAACATATGTCTTCATTGTTTACGTTTATTTATTTATTTACTCTTTTAAACTGGATTGTTGTTGTTTAAGACAATATGGTAAACCTTGAGCAATTTATATATAATGAAAAATTGGAATCAAATCTCCTTTTGCCGATAAATATGATAGAGATTAATTTATATATAATGATGGTATAATTTTTTTCTTACACATACATTCTATCAAATCAAATTATAATATCACTTTATTAGGTTGATTCCTAAAATATTTTTACAAATGTCTACATTACGTGATTTGATTAAATGCATATGTAAACAAGTTGTACACGGTTGGTGTGTATAAAAGAAATCCAGTAGGATATATAACTCAATTTCTATTCTACATATTTTAAGTATGCATCCACATGTTCCGTAGGCTAGCTGATGTGTTTGGGGTCCATTCTACACGCACCAAAAACTATAATGTGTCCCACTTTATCAACATTTGAAAATCTTTTCAAATTGTTTTCTAATGTTTGTAACTCTCCCGGAAATTAATTGATTAATTTACTGTCTCGTGCAAGTCTGTTTCACCTCGCAATATCGTTAAGGAAAATGTTAACGAGTGTCTTCGGGGCACTCTTTAAGGACTATATGTAGTAAGTAATTATGAAAAAATGTGTAATCAATGTATTGGAAATCGAAACATTTGACTTTTTTAAAAAATAATTACTTATTATGGAATACTTAAGAAGTGCTCCGGAGGCACTCGTTAATAAGACCCTATCGTTAATTATGTTAATAATTTAGTCGTTATCAGCATTTTGAAGCTATAGCTAGAGAGGAAGAATAAGGGAAAAGAACATAGATTTAAATTACATGAATGTTAACGTTTTAGTATTTCAGAGGGGTACAATGACACAACTTACGAATCTCCTCCTTCCAACAAAATTAATCCTAATTTATCGATTATTTTTAAGATTCTGTGTATCAGTGTCTAGACAAATTAAGATCCCCTATATTCCTATGTTTTTGTATAGATTTCAAACATATTTTTTACTTTTAAAAAATAGAAAGTAATATCCGAGTTTAAAATCTGCATCGTTCAATCTCAAAAAAAACAAATATATCAATAAAACTCACTCTATGTTCTTTTGAAAAATCTAACAAGAATCAAAATTTAGTCTACATATTTTTCTCAAATTATATTGAGTGTCCGGTTCAACTATTGAAACTACGCCTTAATGGCTCTCCGGTGGACCATCCAAATTTGTCCCTACTAATTATTATTTTTTCTATTTTGTTTTTGCTTTCTTCAATACATATGTGCTGGACCGATGCTTCACCTATGACTAGCATCATTAGCACACCCAATATATCAATTGCATAAAGTTACCCGTAATTCTGTACAAAATAATAATAAAATCTGAGGATTACGCCATCCCATATAGCTTGGAAATGATGCTCCACATACTGCTGCTTCCTAATACACATACAAATGCTTATTCGAATTTCATAGATTTGGCAAACAGCTAACAAATAAGACACCCGTCCCAAAACTATATAGACAAATGACATCTTAATGTCTTAATCTAGGCTAAAATATGGTTTTGATCCTCGTAAATATGTCTCGTTTTGGTTTTAATCTCTGTATTTTTTTTTTGTTGTTTGTGGTCCCTGCAAATTTGTTTCGTTTTGGTTTTGGTCTCTGATCCCACTTTAGTGATGATTTGCACACGTGGCACATGATGACTAAACCCATTTATTAGAAAAATAGTCCCTGCAAAATCTTTTGATTTTTAAAAAGGTCCCTGCAAAATATTTTACTTTTGAAAATAGTCCCTGGAGGGACTATTTTAAAAACAAAATATTTTGCAGAGACCAAAAACAACAACAAAAATTTACATAACTAAAATCAAAACGAAACATATTTGCAGGGACCAAAACCATATTTTAGCCTTCAATCTAATTAAGGAACAATATAAGTATGCAGAAAAGTTTATTATAAGATTCCCATATCTAGTACCAGTACTATAATAATTTAAATATCAAAACAAGTGTTTTATTTCATCGCACGCAAGTCTTCCAAATACAACTGCTTAACTTTTAAACTTACTATTTTTTAAGTACAAGTGTATTTTGGGTCGGTCCAATGTATTTCTAAGTCTAAAGCGAATTTTAAATAGAGATCTTTTAAGTTTGTTGATAGAGAAACATAAAAATTAAGAACACAAAAGTTTTGTTTGTGAGTTGGGTTTTAGAGGGGAGGGGAAAGGAAGGAAAGATTTATGGAGAGGTAAACCCTTGTTTGGGAGTTTTAAAAAAATTGGAAAAGGTTTTGGGGGTTTTTGAAGGGCTTCATTTGTTCAATTTTAAAGTTCCCCCAAATTGGGGGGTTTTGGGGGGTTAAACATACAAATTGACAATTTTGTCCTCATAATAATTCAAAATTTCAATTATAATTTACAAGATAAATTACAAAGTATATCACAATGTATTGATTTTAAGAGAAAAATGGTATAAAAAAGTAAAATTATCACATAAGTCCTCCATCTCCTTTCCTTGTTGGTTTCTTTAACTCCCAAACAAGGGGAAGGCCTTCCCTCCTTTCTCTCTTCCCTTCCCTTCCCCTCTTAAGCCTTTCATTCCCCTCCCCTCAAAACTCGCAAACAAAGCCTAAATGTGTGATTTTATTTGAGGCATGTCGGACAATAAATATGGATCTTGTTTCTAGTTAGAATTCGAACATTGATTTGTCAGGTTGTGAGAGTCTAACTCCTTTCCATTAGACTCAATCTCATTAGTGCCAGAACTTTTTTAAACAAAAATTTAGTTTAGTTAGTAATATATATTTAAAAATAATAATTAATATAGACAACTAACATCATATTTCCAATAAAATATGTAGATCAAACTTGCAACAGGAACTTCAAGTCTACAACTCTCCATTTAACTACTAAAATAGTTTAAGCGCAAAAATATTCAAAGAATTTGACTTGCGAAAATATATTTAAAGCAAAAAATATTTGAGGCCTGGAAAATTTGGAGGCCTAAAACCCTGACTTTAGTGGCAGACCCCTTGGACCGGCCCAATATCTATATTTAACAAAAGTTATATTTAACCAAGTGATTAAATTTAAGTGGTTAATGAACTTCAGTTAAAAAATTGTTTAACAAAACACAACTTTAAATCCTAACTAACATAATGTTCGGTCAGACTTTACTTATCTGTCAACCCAACTTTGATTAACATGTCTCATTCCACTTGAAAGCATATGGTTGAGATAAAAAAAAATACTCCCTTCGTCCCGTAATAACTGAGTCATTTGCAAAAAAATATTGTCCCAGAAAAATTGACCTATTTCACTTTTCAATATATTATTAATTACTTTTTTCCAATTATAACATTAATTAATATTACTTTCACCACTCTCAATTCAATATATTATACTTTGCATTTATGATAAAGAAGAATGTACCAATAGTTGATAGGGACATTCAAACTCATCTCTCTCTCTCTCTCTCTCTCTCTCTCATTTATAAATTTTTTCTTAATAAGTGTGAAATGAGTCAAGGGTTCAGTTAAAATGAGACGGAAGGAGTACTAAATTTAAATTTGTTGAAAAATTAATTCAAATTTTTAAATATGCGAGTAATTAAGTGGAAAACTAAGAGATACAAGAATATACATAAGTGAGATTTGTGTCATCTCGTATGAATAAGAGTACTTGTATGGGCGGATGTAGTATATGGCATGCTGTGGCTATAAAATATTACATATCAAGTATGTTTATAAGAATTAAAAAAAAAATATTAGAGAAAATTGGTGGTTCATTTTGTTACAGTTAACAATTACTTTTGTGAAGAGGTATCCCTAGCTACAACTGTCAGCTTTTGCAAACTCACAAAACCAGACACTTTTAAATTGTTAATGTCGGAAAAAAAAATTGATCAAAAGTTACGAATCCAACGGAAGCAAAATTGAGTTACATATTGATATTGAACAACCTTCCATAAACACTTAGATATGCCCTCAAAGTCTTCTGAACTAAAGCTGACCCACATACCCCAACTTTTTCTTTTCAAATGTTTTTTTTATTTTAAAAAAAAATTACGGGGTAAGTGAGGAACTTATAGGAGGCTTTGTAAGTTGAACTTTTGAATTTTTAACTTTTTGATAACTTTATCTCCAACCATCTTTTTAATGCGTGAGATGTGTGGGTGATCTTTTGATATGTGAGATTTGAGTGTTAACATTCTTGTAAGTACTTATCGATGAGAGTATGCACAACCTGGAGCTAATTAAGTTGATATTATTGTAATGCCATTTGAGATAATGAATACATTGTACTGATATGTTTCTGTATACGTAGACAAAGGAGTGTCAAACCGTGTTAAATGTTTGTGAGTGCTACTACTTTGTTTCAGGTGTGCTACTATGTGTTCAGCAAAAGATTCACATGCATACATGCATGTGGATTAATCTTTGACATGTACGAGTTTAATTTTCCTAACAATTTCTATTTACTATATCAAAGATTATATATATATAAAAAAAAAAAATTGGTATACAAATGGTAGTGTGTTGAGGCACCCCATTATACAAATAATAAATGCTGGGAAGCTAGCACCAAAGCTATAGAAATATTGCAACCACTAACAGTTTTACCTAATCTCAACTACTCGATTTGATTTTAGTGGCTTTAAAGAAAATCAACCCCACATCGGTGAAAAAGATGGAGGTTCAATTTTTAATCCTTGTCCATATATACATGAAGTAGGGCCAACCTGCGTCAGTTATTTAAAAAAAAATATGACACATTGTTCTTAACAAAAGTATTATAGTGTTTGGAAACATTATTCTTAACAAAAATATTTATATATACTTTAATAATTTGAGAGTTATGAGAGGAAAAAGAGTTTCATAACCATAACCAATTTAAAAGGTCGTTAGACTTTTTCTTCCAATATCGTGCTTGCTAAAATTGAAGGGTTTCACTGTTATGCTCGTTGAGAGGGTGAGGCTTGTGCCTTGTGGTTTATTAATTGGTTTATCGTGGATTCATGATCTTCAGCTAGAGTAGGTAGACTTTGAATTATATTCCAAGTGAATAGTTGTCCAACTACACCATAGCAAGGAAAATGTCTAAGAATTTTAGGTTATAACTTAATATGTTCTTTTTTAAAAAAATAAAAAATAAAATTAACTCATGTGTTAGGTTTGTTAAGAGACCGGCGAAGCATCTCATGTGTTAGTAAAAGTAGATCAATCTCTAACTAGTATTTAACTCTTTATTGATGTTTTGAAATAGAGGTGTAATTAATGAATCAATTTGATTTGATTTTGAGAGAAAATGAATTTGAACCAATAAAAAATAGGCAATTTGATTCGGTTTTGTAATATTTTGAATTCGAAACAAACTAAATTGATGAAGATCGGGTTAATTTTATAAATTTAAAAAATCTAAATCAAAATCAATTTTTAATCAAACATTACATATTTGGTAACACATCATAAATAAAAATATATATTGTAACAAAATAAATGATATTTTTTTTTAAGAAAAATCAATGATGTATAATGATTAAAAAGATACATGAACACATTATATTTTTTTTCAAGATGACACTACTAATATGCTATGAAATTAAAATAACTAATAATGAAATATAATGGTTTGGGTTCATGTCTGAGATGGTCGAATTTGAATGATGTTAAATCAATGTCCAATTCAATAGATGAGGATTTAATTAATTTGGTTCATTTTAGAAAAGAAAATGGAAAATAAATGAACTAATTTAATTGATTTGGATTTATTTATTTTGAACAAGAATTGATTTGGATTTAACGGGTCATTTGTTTGGTTCTTATGTATCGACCAAATTATTACCAGTGAATGTTATAAGCATCTTCTTGTAGAAAAAATAACCAAATTACAATATCTATAACAATATATAAAGGAAATACATTTGGGCTGAATTTTTTTTCTTAAATTTTCATTTTCACCTTTAATTTTAACAATTTTATTATTTAAATTATCAATAAAAAAAATTAATTAAATATCAGTGAAATAAGAACAATTCAAAACAATGGGAGGCATAGTATAATAGGTACAGCATTTTTCTTTCAATTTTAGCCTTCATTTAATTATTTTTTATGATTTTATCGTTTATCGTCAATAAAAGCGGGAAAAACGTAAGCGTTTATGTCTGTCTTAGATCCAGGAACTATAATAACTTTTCCAAGGTTATCAATCGTTAAAAAAGGTATGATTACCCTTTCTCTTAAAATTTCACATATTCATCAAGCCTAAAAATATTTTGTTGTTTTGTCAAAAGAATGAATAAGAAAGGAAAGCAGCGTTCTATATATCCTGATTGTACGCGGCACCAAACATTATTAAACCGACAAATAATGCACTTAATTAGCTACTGAAAACATGTCTTGATTTAACCGAATTAACTTATTTTTCTGGTTAAGGAGTCATTGTACATCACAATCATACATAGTTAAGGATTTGCTGCCATAAGACCAATCCATGGTTGGAACATGCAACAGTTTGTAATGCATAACAGCCAAGTGCCAAAGACTTCTGCACAGAAACCTCTTGAGTTGATGCGATTCATTTTGTGTCTCCGTGAAATGAAATCAATTAATTCAAGATGGAAATCAAAAGGAAAATAACAAGAGGGGAAAAGAAGTTGAAAATGAAAGAAGAATATACCTTGATAAACATATCCTACGTAATGTTCAAATATGTATATCCCTATATTATTAAGCCAAGATTAAACAGTTGCTTTTGGATTTACTATCATACTTCTCCAACCTCTCTTTTAAATATTGAAAAGAATTCGATAAGATATACATGACCATTTTTCTTTAATTCGATGTGCACTTAATTAGATTGATGTGATATATTTGTTTTATAATGCATGTCACCTTTGATCTAATTTAATGATGGTCAAATAATTAAAGTGAAAAGAGTGAATGAGTTTACAGGTGATGTTTTTATTAGAAACGAATAATATGCATTTCTATTCTAGCTAGTTAGCAAACATCACCATAGTGTGACATAAATGGTAGATATTTGGGTTCATTAACTATTTGGTCTAGGGTTTGGTTTTTTTTAAGGATGGTATGGGTTTGATGTTAATCTCTTAAATAAATTTGAGTTACTTCAAAATGTTTAGTCTTTGATGTTGCGCACACCGTTGAATTCAACAAAAAAAACTAGTTAATAAACTATAGAGGCAATATATATATTATTTTTTAAATAATAAATTGATAAAGACAATTTAAAATATTTAAGTAAAATTAAAAATATTTATTTTAATCAATTATATATGTGACCATTATAAACACATATTCTTCATTATTATTTCACAATTAGGATTTATTTATTTTCTATTTAAGATAGATATTAATAGTTCATGTAATAAATTGAGAATTAATATATGAGTAATATTTTTTCTTTTATTATTTTTGAAATATATAAATTTTTAATAAATATTATACATATATCCCAAACAATAATATTATATATGGAACCAGGAAAACGCCAAAAAAATACACTAGTTATATTATCTATGATTTTTTTTTAAAAAAAAATGTTAACATGTGACACAAGTGCCCTTAAACCACATGTTAAGATAAAAAAAAATAGAATCTATGTATTAAAAATTGTGCAAATTTATTTTTCAAAGTTTGATGATTACTTTTTATTCGTAGAATACATAAAAACCATTTACCTCCCTATAAAAAAAATTAACTCTAAACAACACTCGAGCATGTGTTAATCTCATCTCATCTCATCTCATCTCATAGGTATAAAAATCTCAAGGTTATTATAGAACTAATAGAAGTACTTTGTGGATCCACTTGGAGTCAAAAACGGCTAATTATAGTGGTTCCTAAAAATACCTTAGGCGATATTTTAAGTTTATGGTGACATATCATATCACTTGGTTAACCCTTGTGTCAAGGCGTTTTCGACTCCTTTTAACACATGGACATGTGGGCTCATGGATCACCAATCCCAATCCTCTAAAAAACTTTTATAAGCTTGATAACAAAATAAGCAAACGAACAAAGTTAGAAAAGGGTGATTAGAGCCAAATCAGTTTCATATTTATTGTATAAAATAAAACAACAAAACTGTTCCCAATATAAATCAGTTCAAAGACTAGTGTTCACAAAAGAACGAAGAAAATTGAGATATTAAATTTGTAAGGTCCTAAAGTGAAATAATGAGTCTTACTTATGTGACACTCATCACATGTAACTGGATCTGCCTTTTTGTGTGCTACAAAGCATCGTTAGTGTTACTATAGAGAAATAGTGCAAATTAAGATTAGACTTGTGATTGGGACTAACTATATTGCTTTCTTTAGTTTCAAGTGGGACCGAACACATATGGGCAAGGTCATTAACACACCCTTAAGACGGACACCTAGCTTAGAGATAAGTAGATAAAAGATATAGTCTTGGTCTCACAAAGAGATGACACTATTATTTTTGGGTAAAGTGTCTTTGATTTTGATTTGTTTTATCATCCCAAATTGACATGCATAATTCTTTTATGGACCGGGATTAGATCTGTCCTTCCCCTAGTCCCTAAACATGTCCATATATTAGACTTAAGATTTTGGAATATGCATATGATATTATATAAAATAAACAAAGGACTATTTTAAAAGTCACTTTTCTCCCCTTTAAAAGTAACTCAACTCTTATATTTTTATCTTTTAAAAAACTCTTATCTTCCTTATTTGACCAACTTATTTTTTCTATGAGTTGTGTTATTTATACAGCAAAAATTAAACAACTAATGCAACATCCTATAATATTGTGAGAAGCACGTAAATCAAAATTAAACAAAGAATATTGAAAAATAACGAATTAATTGTTGGTTGTACAAATATATATCATTCCTTTTTTTTATAACCATCTGTTCAAATACTAATTAACTTCTAAATTGATATGCTACTTCCTATTTCCACTACCTTGGTGTATGTGCATATAACAATGTGTATATTTATAATCCAAGTTTTTGGCCACTTACCCAATGTGGCGCTACTTCTTGGAAAACTTAATCAGTTTGGTCTAAAAGAGGAACGCTACTCTATACTCTAGCGTAAAACGGACTCAGCGCTAATATAATCACAAAAAATTGTTGGTTTTAGTATAACTAATCACAAGGTGTATAGTATAACTATTCACCAAGGTCTAACTACAGCTAGAGGCTCTGTCAAAACAAAAAAAAGAAGCTATAGCTAGAGGTATATTAATTTGCATTAATAAATTGTTTGTATTATTAATTTGCATTAATAAATTGTTGGTATTAGTCGCTCAAAAATAATGTTTCTATTAGTAGTAGGACGAGATTCTTTGAAAATCTATTAGTAGTAGGACGAGATTCTTTGAAAATTTTGTGCAGATCATTAAATTTGAATTGATACTACAGCACGGGTCATACCACGTAGAAATTAATCGTATCAGTCGCAAAAATGTAACATATATAGTTAATAGAAGTTTATAACAATTTAAAAATATGTTCCCCTATAAGACAACAATAGCAACAAAATGAAATGGTAGCATACAAAACAAAAAGTTTGAACATTAACCATCAAGGTACATTACGAAAGACTTCGTGATGAACAACATTTGAGGTCGTATTAGTGTTCTCTCCATCAACGATTAGTATTTTCAAACTTTGTTTTGAAGTGACTTTGGAAATTGCAACGTACAACTGACAATGCAAGAACACAGGACTCGACAAATAAATTCCAAAATTTTTAAGTGATTGCCCTTGACTCTTGTTGATTGTCATGGCAAATGAAACAGATATTGAAAATTGTTTTCTTTGAAATTTGAAAGGAATTTTAACATCAAACGGTGAAAGAGATAACCTGGGTATGAAAACTTTTTCGCTGATGTTACTTCCAGATATAACCTTTGCTCCAAGTACAAATTTTCTCTTCTCGGTTTCTCTTACACTATCTTTCTCGACTATATAACCAATGACATCTACAACAAAAAAAAATTGCATTATCATTTACATAAACAGAAAAAAAACAAATTCGTATAACTAAAAGGTAGGATTTCATACCAGCAACCACGTCCTCTTCCGGAGAGATCAAAATGTCTTTGAAAGACATGAATTCAAACACATTCCGAGGCACATTGCTTGCATTCAGCTTAGTAAATCTCGCATTTTCCATCATGTTAAGTTTGTACTTGTGTGGTAAGAGTTTGTAATTCCCCTCGTTAAATCCTACCATGACATTCTCTACCTTATATGTTCTTCCTTCTTCAACCATTCTTTGAATCGTTGGCACCAGGTATTTGCGAACAGTGGTATGGATCCGTCCTCGCTAAACAAAAATAACATGTCATTAACATAAACCAGAATATATGTAATCGTAGTGGCAACTTGAATTAGTGTTCGTGGTTATACATGAAGTTTATATAATATACTTTCTCTTCAACCAATATCATGTTCATGAAGATGATATCGTCTGGATTTTCCTTATCACGGATCAGCCATATATGGGTCACACGTACAATCAACTTCAAATCCTTCTTCCCACCTGCCACGGCTGAAATGGCGGTGAAAATGTTTGTCATCTTAGCAATTGAAAGAAACAACTATTTTTGCTAAAAGAACAGAATAGTTATATTCTCATAACTAAGTGGTATTTGTATAGGTAATTGGTAAGTTGAATTTGAAACTTTTAAATGTGAATGACCATAGTCTTCTTTGGTAATAATTACTATTCATTGCAGCCATAAAAGTAATTACTGCATAATGTTTTGTAATGCATTATGACATTTCCAATTCCAAAAGGTATTAGTGTCAATCATAAATACCAATAGTTGACATTTTGGCGTGGACATTGGTTTACTACTTTACCATCTATTCATAACCTGAATTTTCGATTAGCAATAATGAGCAATAAGTTTCTTTTATTCACAATGAAATATCATTAAGTTTAATTAATATTTGAAATTTGACTTGTAACATGGATGAATGGTAATTTCAAATTCGATTAGCAATAACTACATGTTAATTTTTCTTTTATTCTTCATGAAATATCATTAAGTTCCATAAAGCTCATTACTTTTTTCTTTTATTCGATTAGCATTACTAACTTCTTCTATTTCGTATGAGCGATAAGTTTCTTTTATTCAAAATGAAACATTATTAAGTTTCATAAATATTTGAAATTTGACTTGTTAACCATCATGAGCATACGAGTCAAGATTTAACACATTCAATTAGCAATAACTACGTGGTAATTTTCCTTTTATTCTTTACGAAATATCATTAAGTTCAATAAATATCATTACTTTTTTCTTCACCAAATGCATTAATTAAGATGACTTTGTATATAATAACAATACTCCTATTTTCCACAATTAACGTGACTCAATAAAAAGACATCATGTATTTTTGCATGAGTATTAAATTGTCAATAATATCATTTAATTCTTTAATCACATCTGTTTTGATATAATTAAACGCTATTAAAAGCAGACAAAGAATAATTAAATGATATTATTGGTTAGTTTTCCTGAAATGCATACAGGTTGACTTGTCTTTTATGTGTTTACTCGATCATTATTGAAAGCCTATTTTTAGGCATACCAGGCACACCAACATTTATGACATAGAGGGAATTGAAAGTCTGTTTTGATTTAGGGCTGGAATCATGCATCTCTTTAGTCTTAAGTTTTAGTTGAGCTTTCAAATCTCATGGAAGGTCAAGAGATCTACGGCTGAGATGTAGGGGGTGGTTGACTGAGTTGATTAACATTAATACATGAAAGGCTATGAGATCTATAGCTGAGATGAAGGGAGTGGTTGACTGAGTTGATTAACATTAATTGCGTATTAGGGAGGGAAAATGAGTATGATTAACACCGTTTTCAATTGACATTATGACGTTTTTGTATGAGAGAGAAAGTGAGGAGTTTGAAAATAGAGTTTAAATCAACGGCTGTGATTAAGTGTGGTTGGGAGATTAGATTAGTAATAATTACATGCTTAGGAGAAAAAAATGCAAGGGATTAAGGCAAACATGCTAACTCATCAAGTCTAACTTTTATAATAAAGGATAAGTTCGTAGGAGGACCTTCTTTGAGAATTTTTGCCTATATGAAATATAAATTTGATTATAATCAAATAATTAGATTCAACTATTTGATTCATTTGACTTTAAAAAAAAATTGGTTAGTCAAAAAAAAAAAAAAGGATTCAAGTGGCAGATTATAAATTCCAGTTAAAGAAGAATCGTTCAAAAATACTCAAATATGAATATTTATTAAAATAGTTTTTAACTAAAACTTATTTACTTTATGATCAAACTCAAAATTACTTCCTCCGTTTCTTTTTAAGTGTCTTTTTAAAAATTTAACATAAATATAACGATGTGTATTTTTGCACATTTTCTTCCTATTATACACTCATTTTAATCTACAAATAAATTACTATTTTTTTGCACTCACTTTATCTTTCTAATAAATTTAATATGTTATTTTTCTCTCGTAACGAACAATTGTCAGTTATTATCTTTTTCTCAAATAAATTCCTATTTTTTTGTGCATTCTCTCTCTCATAACAAACAATTTTCAATTTTCTAAATATGGTGCACATATTTTTAATTATTTTAAGTCAATATAAAAATTATTTCAACTTCACATTAGTCAAAAGTTAAGAAAAAAATTAACTTTCTTCCAACTCCTTTAATCAAAGTTAAGGCTTCAACTATGACTTCAACCAATGCTAGTGTCACACTTGAATTTTTAACAATTGTTACTCATCTTATTTATAGAATTTTAACTCTTCTTGGAACCATTGTTTGGAAAAAAAATTGTTTAAATTTAAAGATAACAAGAAACAAACTTTGTTTAAGAAAAACAAACTTTGTTTAAAAAAAAAAACTTTAGTTTTCCAAATAGATAACATTAATTAGTTTTATCGAAAAAGATAAAAGTAATTGACAAATGGTATAATTGACAAACCGTACCCTTAAAATACCAAAAAGACAGTTAAATAGGAACGAATAATTCACGCTAAAAAGACACTTAAAAAGAAACGGAGGGAGTATTAGAGATAAATTTAAAAAAGAAAATTGTTAACATGTGTCTTTAGAGTATTGTTTAAATATCGTGATAACTTTTACATTGAAAATTATGTAGTTATGGCTTTTATATGTGGTTGAATTTTTTTTGAACAAGTCAAAATGAATTATATCAACAAAACCAAAGTAATCCCTTCAGCACAAGGCATGCCAAGGAGACTACTAAATGTATAAACAGCCAACCGAGTAACAACACAATGGTGCTAGCTGATACCCAAACACATGAGGGGATTCGACCACCACAATGAGTACCAAAAACAAAAGTAACTTGCCCACCATAAAGAATAATATTTTACTTTTTCAAGTAACTGATAACTAGTGCATTCCTGATTTTTAAACTGTCTATTATTTCTTTCATTTCACAAGATCCAAGAGCGTCGAAGCCATATGAGCTGTAAAAATTTTGCCACTTTCTGACCACCTGTGTAATAAATAAATTGGTAGAAGTGATCTTGAATAACCTGTGTGTCCACACCATCAAAACCGATCCAAGCTCGCTCCAACGATCAAAGGGAGGTGAACGTTGGGCACAATAGAAGCATATGTTGAGCGTCTTCGATGTGGCCACACACAACCGAGCCTCAATAAAGATGACACCACGAGTCGCCAATTTTGATTTTGTTGGTAAGCTATCACGTAGCATCCTCCACGCAAAAATAGAGTCGTCTTATACGTGGTTGAATTGTATTTTCAAGATAAAATTTTGTTTTGTGGAATTTTTAAACAATGTTCTAAAGACACTTGTTAGCAAAAACTCATTTATTTATTTTCATTTTGTGTTAATAATATTTGCACGTTTGACCATCTAATTTTTTTTTTTCTTCAAAGAGACCATCTAATTCTTTGTACCGGTAATTTATTTATATCAATGTTTGCACTTTATTTTTTATTCCTTTTTTACGTTCAAGACTTTTCCATGATTTTATGTAACAAAAGCATATAATAGAAAATGATGGTTGCGTATTATGTATGCAAAAAATGTAATGTATATGCAAAAATAAAATTTAAAAAAGGCAAGGACTTTTTTTTCAGCAAAAAGAAATTCGTTTATGAAAAACGGAAAATAGAAGACTAGAGGAACATAGACTTAACCCAATAAAATAACAAGGAAAGAAACAAAAAGCAAATTAGAAAAGATAATCCTATTACATAAAGGTTCCATTATGTATTTTTTAATATAGTCGTTCCCAATAACCACGTCACTATAAGAACCAATAAACGATATCAGAAAAGTCTTAACTCAATTGGTATGGATAATATCAGAAAATGTATTACTTTGTTGGTCTTTTGCTTGTTTTTTGACTTGATTCTCTGCTAAATATGTAGAATGTAGTTGTAGTAGAACTAAGAAAAATGTTCTTCTCCCAACAAAAAACACTCCATCCAACTGAATGGACGAAAGTACCCCTGCGTGACTTAAGTCATGCTAGATACTTTCAGCGTGAGTTAACTCACGCTGCGTGATTTAACTCACGCTACTTTGGCTGGTGGCGTGACTTAACTCACACTCCTTTCTGCACCACATAAAACATGTTTTTCTGACAAGTTTGGACGGTAGTCAGATGGTAAAACTTACTTTTACACGTTTTTTGACTCACCATAATGGTTAGATACTACATAGGCATCCATCCCCCATATAAATACTCGTCCAACCTTCATCATTTCTCACACCATCATCTCGCATTCTTATCCTCACTCTCTCCTCCTCTTCCTTTTACAACAACAGTGTTTTTCCATCGTTGGCCCTTCATAGAAAGAGACCTCTTTGAAAATTCCAGGGATTGTATGAACGGTCAATGGAGATGGCAACACACTACAAAGAAGTGCGGTTTGTTTGGGTGCAAGGTTAACATTCAATGTCTCTTTCGCCTTAGACACGAAACATATCTTACCTCGATCCTCTTCTCCCCCACCATCTATTTCTCCTTCTCCTTCCCTTTCTCCCATGTCACCTTGCACCGCTAGAGGTTTAACTTTACGCCACTAGAGGTTTAGCTTTACCCCAAGAAGTTTAGCTTTACCCCAATCCCCTTCCCCCTGCCCCTTACAGATTTTGCTTTACTCTGTCACCTCCATCTTCTTCTGAAGCAGATGTAGTTTTACCCCAATTCTCCTTCCATAGACAAGAAACATACCTTATTGTAAATATATCGATATAATAATAAAATGAGATTTTATGTGTATCAATTTTGTTCTTTTATTTATTTTTGTTTATATTTGCATTTATTTTATGATTTTGGCATCTAAAAAATATAATGTCTTCGAAGACTAATTAAACCCAATGTAAATTTGAATAAAGTTGTGTATTGAATAGATTCGAATAAAGTGGCACAAGTACACAAAATCAATTAAAAATTACACAATTTTATTTAGTTTTAATTTCATTTACATTACATTACATTCTCCCTAAATATATATGGTATCATCATGATGTTGGATTTAAGTTTAATTTTTGCAAGTTTGCGGAAAATGTTGGGATTGAAGTGTCATATACTTCGGAGATTTGCAACTTTCTTTGAAAAGTCAAAAGAATGAAGAGATCACAACACATGTATTCTAACAAATCAACTATATAAGTTCACACATTGAATCCCTTCATATAGGATGAGTATGGACGTAAAGGAATGAGGTGCATTTTCTTACGCCCCACTCATCCTATAGAAAGGAATTCAATGTGAAAACATATATAGTTGATTTGCTAGAATACATGTTGTGTTCTCTCCATTCTTTGACTTTTCAAAGAATTTGCAAATCTCTACTGATGACAGTCCGTCATTTCAAATTTTTAGAGTCTTTTTATGATATTTTTGAGTTCACAAGCAAGCTTAAGCAGCAAGAAAAGCAAGAAAAACTGAAGAAACAGAAAAAAGGAAATCGTGTCACGATTACTGAAAAACGTGTCACGATTTAGAGCTCTCAAGAATCATGCATTCGACATTGGTGAAAACGTGTCACGATGGCAAAAACATGACACGATTATGGAAACCCTAATTTGAGAGGTTTGTTACACAATGCAGAAACGTGTCACGATTTACTTAAATCGTGCCACGATTTTAGGAGAAGTTGTTGCCTATTTAAGCTGAAGACTATTCTGAAAACAAGAATTACGAATTGGAGAGATCAAAGTGTGATTTTGAGACCTAAAGACGGCTAGGAGGGTGATTTCTTCAACCTTCTATCAGTTCATGTATGTTTTAATTCCTATATTGATTATGCTATTTGTAAACTCGATTATATGTAGCTAAATCTCTTAGAGATTAGGTCTGAGATGATTCTGTGTAACCTAATTGAAACACGTTGTTGTGAAACTCTATCTACTGTGAATGACAATCTAGTTTTTATTCAATTCATATGTTCTTAATGATTTTTATATATTGACACCATATAAACATGATTTCGTGAGAATGAATGACTACTGACCATAACTTTCAACTTAGACCTAATTGAATTGTTCAAATAAACAGGGTTAGTCTAGGAATGGACAATCGTTCATTTGTGATATTAAGTTAACGTTCTTAAAACCTTCAAAGAGTATCAGAATACCTAAGGAATTAGGGGTTGTACTATGAGAAGAGGGTCCTAAGTCAAGGGATTGATTAGGGCTATTTTGTTAATCATCGTGAAACTAGAGAATCATCCGTAAGAAATAGGTGCAGCATACCAATTAGGGGAACTCAGAGGATTCGAAAGACCTGATTTCATCTCTCTCCTTATCTTTTCCAAAACTATCTTTATTTAATTTTATGCAATCAAAACTACTGCCTCGGGCACTAAAATGATTTACATATCCTAGATATTAACCTTATTGCTAAATTGAGATTAACACAGTCCTTGTGGATACGAACTTATAAATTTTATTACTTCGATAGTTTTAGTACACTTGCTAAAAGTCTATCAAGTTTTTGGCGGCGCTGCCGGGGACTGTTGAATCATTTGAATTTGGTAGTTTCGTTATTATTTAGGATTTCTGTCAGTTATATTTTTGTTTATATATATAAAAAAAATTACTCTTGTTGCTTTTATTTTATCTTGTGCGGTGCTATGATGGTATCCTTTTCTTTTTGTTGTATATGCGAGGTCAAGCAAAATACTATTTGATTTAGGATGGGAGATATGCCATCTAGATGCACATTAGGGGACTATGGTATAGGAACACACAGATGTCTTTATCACTCATGGGTTTCAACCGGCGAACCCAATTGCCTTCAACATAAAAAATTCAATTCCTGTGGGTCTTAGAGAAAATCAATATGATGGAGGATCACTTCATGACCCATACGAACACTTGAGTATATTTTATGAATCTTGTTCGTTCTGCTGCCCAGATGGAGTGACTGAAGATCAAAAGAAGTTGCAATTGTTCGCTTTAACATTAACTGGAAGAGCAAAATATTGGTTGCATGCTCTGTCTAATGGTACAATTCAAAAATGGAATGAGTTAGAAGAGAAGTTTTTGAAGCGGTTCTTTCCATTATCGAATTTGTTGAAGAAGAGGGCAGATATTAGTGGTTTCAAACAAGGTGATACATAATCTCTCTATGATGCTTGGGAGAGGTTCAGACTGTTATTGAATAGGTGTCCACCACATGGTTTTGATATACTGGACCAGATGCAAATATTTACACACGGGATGAATTTTCAAACTAGGATGCTCCTTGATGCCTCAGCTGGGGGTAGTATAAGAGAGAAAACAGACCTTGAGGTTCAAACCCTAATTGAGATCATGGCTCAGAATGAGTATTGTGTTAAGATTGAGTGAGATAGGAGTTATTGGAGCGAATGAGAATACTATTATCCTGGCTAGTCAGGCCTTGATGAGTAAACAAATAGAAGCAGTTTCGAAACAGGTACAAGCCATAAGTATAAGACAAGTTCAAGTCCAACAGATTCAACAACCACAAACAAAGCCAACCACACTTGAAGAAGTCTTGACGAGTTTCATCAAATTAACCCAAACCAACTTCCAAGAGATAAAGTCAAATCAAGAAAGTGTGCAAAGGAACAATGAAGCTTACTTTTAGAACCTTGAAACTCAAATTGGGCAGTTGTCAAAACTGATGGCAGCACAATCAAGGGGAGGTTATTGTGGCAATACTTCCAACAATCAAAAGAATGACGCATGTAATATGATTAGAGTGAGTGATGGGAGAGTAGCAACTATCCTTATGGGAGTGGATAAGAGTAATAAAAAGAAAGTTGAGTGTGAATCCAAAAAGGAGGGAGATAAAATAGAGAAACTCATAGATGCAGACTCCATTTTGAGAAAGTCTAAAAGTCAGCTCCTCAAGGATGGTGATAAGCCTCAAGTGATTCCATACTATGTGAAGTTGCCTTATCCTCATTTTAGTAAAAATAGGAGAATGTTGAATATCCAAAGAATAAAAATTGCAAAGTCATTGAATTGAGAACCAGAAAAGTGCTCAAGCAGGTGAATCTTGAGAGCACCAACAGAAAGGTTGATGAAGTGGATAGTAAAGATGAAGTTGAAAATGAGCAAGAAGAAAAAAATAAAAATCAAAAGGGAATGTTTGTTGAATCAAAGTGGAAATATCCACCGTAGGTGCGTCAAGCTTGATAACGTAAAAAGAAGCGCTTGATGGGAGGCAACCAATCCTTTTCTTATGTTTTTGTTTTCAGTATTTTATTTCTATTGTTGAGTCAAACAATTTTTCTTTAATTTTCATTTTGGATTAACTTAGTTGTATCCCCTGTGATGTAATTGAACTTGCACTTGTTTATTATTGATGAATTTGCTTGTTTATTGACCTTTTCCAGTCTAGTAACAAATATTTGTGCAAGTCGTATTTCAAAAGTTGATAAGGAGGAGTGACTTGATGTTTAAAAGGCGAAGTGTACGACAGTGCAAGATAGGTAGTCACAACTCCCAGAAATCTAACACTATAAGGTTCATGGCCAAATTTTATTTTTTCCAGTTTTACTTATATAGAGTGTTCCATGCAACTACATTTCTAGAACTTGCATTGTTTCTCTACTGTTGATTGGTCTTTTTCATATACACACTGAGGCAAAAGTGTTTGGTCTTGTGAGACTTTTGAAGCCTACCCTGATTTTAATTGTTATATTTTATCCTTTTTAATCCAAATTGAGCTGGTAGGTTTAGATCCTTTTTGTTCGGTGACAAACTACAAATGAAGCCTAGAAACTTTTAGAATTTAACCCAAATGTTATATCTGAGTTAGGCATTGTAGAATGTTGCTAAATAATAAGTTTGAGGTTGCTATTGAAATTTTCAACCAACTAAGTTTGGGTTGGGGGTACTAGAGAACAAAGAACATTATCATGAAAAATACACTAAAAATGGTGTATAAAAAAAAGGAGAAAGTAGAATGAAAAAGGGACGAACAATGAAAAATTTGAGTATCTTTAAACTCGATTGTCCCAACAAGTTACAAGTATTCTCTAGTACCTTTACAAATTGTTGTTTCAAGGGGTGAATGAGGGATTTAATTCATGCTTTAATTTCCGTAGGAGTGCCTAACTCAAATTTTGTGTAGCCTACTTATCCAAATAATGTCCCACCTTTACCTAAGCCCTGTTATAACCATTTAAGACCTCAAAGTGTGTTGTGATTTTGATTTTGATTGACGTTTAGAAACTTTTCAAGTGTATGGTAATATGTAGACTTGCATGTCGACTGTGTGTGAACCCTATTCATGTTGTTGCGCGGAGTTGTGAATTGGTGGATGCGTACAGGTCAAACTAGCTCATCTTTAGCTAGAAAGGAGTTGAACTTTTGGGTACTATCGCTTGATCAGGTAATTGTTATTTTACTGTCGATTGTCAATATTGCCTTGAGGACAAGGAATTGTTCAAGTTTGAGGTTGTGATGACAGTCCGTCATTTCACATTTTTAGAGTCTTTTTATGATATTTTTGAGTTCACAAGCAAGCTTAAGCAACAAGAAAAGCAAGAAAAACTGAAGAAACTGAAAAAAGGGAATCGTGTCACGATTACTGAAAAACGTGTCACGATTTAGAGCTCTCAAGAATCATGCATTCGGCATTGGTGAAAACGTGTCACGATGACAAAAACGTGACACGATTATGAAAACCCTAATTTGGGTGGTTTGTTACACAAGGCAGAAATGTGTCATGATTTACTTAAATCGTGCCACAATTTTAGGAGAAGTTGTTGCCTATTTAAGCTGAAGACTATTATGAAAACAAGGGTTATGAATTGAAGAGAGCAAAGTGCGATTTTGAGACCTAGAGACGGCTAGTAGGGTGATTTCTTCAACCTTCTATCAGTTCATGTATGTTTTAATTCCTATATTGATTATGTTATTTGTAAACTCAATTATGAGTAGCTAAATCTCTTAGAGATTAGGTCTGAGATGATTCTGTGTAACCCTAATTGAAACATGTTGTTGTGGAACTCTATCTATTGTGAATGACAATCTAGTTTTTATTCAATTCAATTGTTCTTAATGCTTTTAATATATTGACACCATATAAACATGATTTCGTGAGAATGAATGACTACTGACCATAGCTTTCAACTTAGACCTAATTGAATTGTTCAAATAAACAGGGTTAGTCTAGGAATGAAGAATCGTTTATTTGTGATATTAATTTAATGTCTTAAGACCTTCAAAGAGTATCAGAACACCTAAGGAACTAAGGGTTGTACTCTAAGAAGAGGGTCCTAAGTCAAGGGATTGATTAGGGTTATTTTGTTAATCATCGTGAAACTAGAGAATCATCCGTAAGAAATAGGTGCAGTATACCAATTAGGGGAACTCAGAGGATTCGAAAGACCTTATCTCATCTCTCCTTATCTTTTCCAAAACTATCTTTATTTTCTATTTATTTAATTTTATGCAATCAAAACTACTGCCTCGGGCACTAAAATAATTTACACATCCTAGATATTAACCTTATTGCTAAATTAAGATTAACACAGTCCCTGTGGATACGAACTTATAAATTTTATTACTTCGATAGTTTTAGTACACTTGCTAAAAGTCTATCAAGTTTTTGGCGCCGCTGCCGGGGACTGTTGAATCATTTAAATTTGGTAGTTTCGTTATTATTTAGGATTTCTGTCAGTTATATTTTTGTTTGTATATATAAAAAAGCAAGAATTAAAACTTAAATTCCAACAAAATAAAGACACTACATAATAATGAAAAACCTAATCATAATCTTCAGGTTATGGTAGAATCAAACTCTTTAGAATATCTTCAGGCGATCTCAACAACGTGACAAACATATCGATCTACGGGAATATGATGTGCTGACAAAAAATTGAGAACATGCTCCTCAGATCGTTGTTGTTCGTTAACTCTGGTTGACTGAACGTTATTCTCCCCTCGTCGAACATGGACGTTCATACGGAACGTATTCCACCCTCCTCATATCTCTGACGTTGAGTCCTTGGTTGATTTCATTCATCTGATCCTTGAGACCTTTTAACGTGACATTAATGTACCGAACCTTGAAAACTGATGATTTCCACCGTTGAAGTGTATGTAAACACTGAACAAATCAGCCATTATTTCAAATCTACACCATAAAAAATTAAACAATCAATGAAAAAATCATTCAAACATTTCATCAAACACTTGGAGTGTAAATTATACATAAACCCTAAAACTCATAACTACAACATAAACATGTAAACATCTAAACAATTAAGCAATATAAGTCATTTACATGTAACATTGTATCATTTCTTGCCAAAAAAATTAAAATTTAAACAAACCCTAAAATTAAAAAATTATAATTTAAGAGGAAAAGTCTAACATATAAACATAAAAAGGTTAGTGGTGTTTGATTATGAAAACTTACCTGTTATTGGAGTGTTGTTTGATTTCAACTTGAAGAAATTTGGATTAGGGTGATTTGAGAGAGATTTTGGTGATTTTAGATGTGAAAGAGGAAATGAGGAAATGAGCTTCTGTCTAACCTTTAAATGGACAAGCAGCGTGAGTTAACTCATGTTGGCCTTCAGCGTGACTTAACTCACGCTAGGGGCATTTTTGGAAGTTTGGTTGGGAGTGAGCAAAACTTGCTGGGAGAAGAGCATTTTTCTAGAACTAAAACTTGTACAATAACTAATTCAGTAGTGATACCTGGTACCTTAACTAACACAAAGTTTTAATCAGACTCGTGACAATGGGATCACTCTTACCTCCATGTCTAGCATCCATTTTGGCATGCCTTAAATCAAGATCAAACTAAGAATTTCAACCTTCTAATTTATCATATGCCCTAGTTTGAGAGTTAAGACCCACTTCAAAAACTTGCAACTATCATTCTTTTAAGTCCACCAAGCGTTGATGCAGGTCCTTTATTAATGGATTTTTTTTTGTGCAATACGTGAATCACCACTCCTAAAATCTCTACCTACAATGATATCATCAATATTAATACATTTTCGTGGATTTACCTCATAAGAAATTGAAAGAATTAGAAGAAGAAAAATGATAAATAGCAAATGATATGATAGAAGGAAAAAATAATAATAATCAGGGTCGGTCCAAGGGGGCTGCCACTAAAACAAAGGATTTGGGTCTTCAAATTTTGTAAGCCTCGTATCAGGCCACCAAATTCTTTTGGCTTTAAACATATTTTCGTGTGTCAAATTCTTTAAACATTTTCTCGTCTAACTCAATTAGTAGTAAAATTGAGAGTTGTAGACTTCTAACTCGTGTTGCAAGTTTGGTCATAAAGTAGTTACTTTATTGGTTATACATATCTTATTAAATTCTTTTGTCTTTGGATTTTTATGAATATGATGTTATATGCAAAAATAAAAAAGTAATTTATACTTGTGTTATAATTCAATAGTTTTTTTTAATCAATGTTATAATTCAATATTATATGTTTATATTTCGAGATTGAAGAATAAGTAAATAATGTCTATATGAAATATAATTTTCAACATATATTACTAAAAATTAAATTCCTGTTTTTAAAAAGTTCTTGCACTTATAAGCTTAAGTCTAACGAAGGAGTTAGGCTTTGGTAGTCTGATTAATCAATATTTGAATATTGACTGGGAGCGATACCCGCATTTAGTTTTCGACATGCCTCAAGTAAAATTATACACTTAATATTATTAATTTTTATCTTTTCATGCCAACACACTAAAAATGTCTTAATTTAAAGTTTGATTTAGACCTACAAATACATTGGGTCGACCCTATTAATAATTAAGTGATATTGTAAAGTAACTTTTTTTTTTTTGAGAGGTTGTAAAATAACTTATAATTTAGGACACCATTGTTTTACAAAGATATATATAATTTAGGATTGATTTAGTAGATAAATATATCCAATACTCCCTTCATCACAAAACATTATGTCTCACATTAGTGAAACAAATAATTTTTTTTTTGAAGAAGCTAAATTAGTCCACTTAAATTGGCACCAGAGAGAATCGAACCTGAGACCTTGAGGAGGAACACACTCCCATATCCCAAGCCAATACCACCAGGCCAACCCAAATAATTTTTAGTGAAACAAATAATTGTCTTCAATAGCTATCGTTTTTAGTTTCCAATGCAATTTTAATCACTTATTTTTCAATTGCATCATCTAATTAATGTTATCTTCGTCACTCCTGTGTTATTGTTCTCAAGTTTGCGTTTATAATAATGAAATTTCACCAATATTTAATATGGACAAGTGAGTAAAATTATTATCCTCTTTCTTTCATTTAATTTTATTTTTGACAAAATTACATTTGTGGTCCCTTAACTTAATTTCAGATAACATATATGCCCTTTTATGTTTTTTACGTCACTTTTGCACTTTTGGATAATTTGCATATGAATTTTCAAGCTTCAAATCTATGATTTTATTTCCTTATGACCACTCAGTTTTCAAATCTATTGCCTTTCACCCATATTTGAATATGAATATTAGATTATAAGCTTGAAAATCCATATGAAAATTGATCAAAAGGACAAAAGTGGCGTGAAAAAATATAAAAGAACAAATCGTTACCTAAAATTAAATTACACCACATGAAACTCATGCACACAATTTTGAGGTTTTGAGTTTGTATTGTGTAGAAAATGTGAAGTAAAAGTCGCACTTTGGATGAAAAATTGAATGTTGAGCAACATATCAAAGAGATGGTTGATAAATCTAATGCTTAATTTTTTTTTTGATAAAAATGTGATATCAAGTTCTTTTTGTGCGACTCATGTTCTTGGTCGAATGTGAATGATTCTCTGGGTTCCTCTCATGATCTAACAGTAATATCAGTGAATGTTGAGCAACATATTCTTAATTAAGATGTTTTGTCAAGATTTCTGTGTGATCGTTATTGATCTATTGTGGATGATCCCCTAGACTTCCTTCGTGGTCCAACGGTTTGAACCCATATAAATGTGTTCAGCTTAGCACCCTTGATATTCTTAGTTGATTTTGACCTCAAGTACTTTATCATATTTTCTTAATTTGTGAGAAATTGTTAAATGTGAGATATTTTGTGACTTTGTGAGTATATTATTCGTGGTTATTTCATGTAACCACAATTTTGAAAATTGCCTACAATGGAACTGATGGAATATTATGACTCGAAACTTATAATGAATTGTTTTTGTTGCGGATGCTAATGTTTCTTCACTGTCCAAAAAAACATTAAAAGATCAACTAATATATGTACAAAAAAATATATCAACTAAAATGAAATGGAGAAAAAAATCGCATGTCCCAAGTGTACAATTTATACATGGGTCATGTTAACTTGTACCCTTAAAATTAAGAGCACAAGTTAATTAAGAATCTAATAGAAGAACTAAAACACAGACTTTCTATTGAAAATATAATTTTTGCAAGCTTTCAAGATATTAAATGTACAATTTTTAAAATTATATGTTCTTATTTGACTTCTTAATTTAGGATTGAGATTGGAATTAAAATACTTTACGGCGGAACAATCACGATGACTTTAATATAATTTTCGTATATTCTATGAGAAAAATAAAAATGAATGATAAATAATAAACAAGATAAAATAGGGTAATATAAGTGAGACGTTGAAGAGTAAGACGTTGATGTCAATCACTCTAACATAGTCGAGAAGACAAAAATGATAGATAAGGAAATATGTTCCATTATTTTGTACCTTATAGATAAAATGTTTAGGGAAGTTACGAAGGAGATGACCGTGATGACAAATTGAACTAAGTTGAAATCGTTGTACATGACCAAATCATTGAGGACTATGTTCTTTCATAACGGTAAAGTTAAACTTTGTTATTGAGAAATTAACATAACTTAACAAAATAATTGATCATTTAAAGAATCTTGAAGTGAGCCTTGATGACGAGGATATAAATTTACTTTTACTAAGTTTATCATCTAGATCTTTAGAGCACTTCAAGGATGCCCTCCTTTATATAAAGAAAGCTACTATCATCTTGGATGAGGTCCAATCAACCATTAGGACCAAGGAGATAACCAAGCTTAAGGACTTGAAGATTTAAGATATTAGGGAATGCTTGATTGTAAAGGAAAACACCAAAAAGGAATAAATAGATGTCTAAATCCAAATTAAGGAGGAGCAAAAAATCGAAGTTGAAAATTTTCAATTATCACAAGAACGGTTGCTTCAAGAAAGACTGTTTCGATAAATAGGGCAATGATAGTTTCATGTAAGTTGCAATTTTTCACTAGATGGTTACGAGAGTACATGTGCACTAGCGGTGACTAGTTGAGAAACTGAAAAGACTTTGGTCATGAACTCTGGATGCTCTTATAAACATGTCATGAGAAGGAATTCTTTGAGATTTTGGTGGCAAAAAAAAGGTGGAGTTGTTTGCCATCAGAACAATAAAGCTTGCAAGGTTCAAGGTATAAGTTCCATTTGTCTAAGATGTTTGACAATAGTGAATTCCATTTACAAGATGTGAGGCATGTTTTCGAACTTAAGTGAAATTTATTATCCATAAACATGTTTGATGGATTATGATACTACACTAGGATTGTAAAACGGTGGCAATATCACTACATCAAAATGACTCAGTTGAACGTATGAATACACCTATTTTGAAGCGTGAAAGATGTATGTTTCTTGTAGGTTGTCCAAAATTTTGAAGGTGACTTTGTGAATACTAAAGCTTACTTAATCAACAAACTCAAGATACATATCGAGGGTTGGAGTGGGAATCCGACATACTACTCTGGTTTTAATGATTTCAAAGCTTTGACGTTTACACATATTAAGCAAGACAAACTTAATGCTAGGGCTATGACATGTGTCTTCATTGGTTATCTCGAAGGCGTAAAGGGTTACAAGTTGTTCAAGATGGAACCTTAAGGACGATCATGTATCATAAATAAGTATCAATGTTACTTTTAGTGAAACCCGCATGGGGATGAAATGCATAGACCTATAGAACATATACTAAAAAACAGGGACGAAGCAAACTCGGTGTTTGGTGGATTCTTCCACTAATGAGACAAGAGATGAAGACGGGAATGAGACTCCAACATCAAATTATTGAGGAAGACAACCAATAGTGGCTCTTGGCTACCAGATAGCTAGAGATATTGAAATGGTGGATATCGGTCCACAATGGATATATGACTACGCTGATATGCTTGTTTATGTTCTTTAGGTGGTTGACAAGCTGCATGACCCAAAAGCAAAGAACTTCAAAAAGAAAATTGAGAGCAAAGAGAGCCATAAATAGTTTAAGGCGATGAATGAGAAAAATGGTAATTCATTGGAGAAGAACCAAAACTTCGAAGTTCGTGGAACTACTTTAAAATCCTAGAGTAGTAAGATGTAGATCTGCAAGAGGATAAAAGACATTCATGGTTGAATTATAAAGTAAAGTCACATATATGGTTGACTTTGGTGCGGATGCAATTTCTTTTCTTCAAATTGACACCGCAAGAAAACTAAACTTTTCCATTTCGAGAAAATAAAACAAAAGCAAACTCTTAATTATTTTGAACATTTAAAATTGAAATAGAAATAAGTATAAACTCGCTTTCATTTAAGGATAAGTTTAGAAATATGATATGAATTATTATTAAATTTAAACAACTGTCCTAACAAAATCGGTTATATTTCTTTATTTCTATGAATTAGTTAATATATGAAATTATCTATATAGAGGGACTAAGACATTATTTGTAAAATTTCCAAAATTTAGGATGAGAATGAAAATAAAAGTTTTTATTTTGTTTTTACGAATCAAAATATAGTTTACATTTCATAAAAGGATGTAGTTTACATTTCTTTCTTTTTTCCTTATCCTCCAAATTTTGTTTAAGCATCATCAGACGGCAACTATTTACCACAAAAACATAAGAAAAATGTAAGTGGTCATAGTATATATCATGTACGCGTATTCATTTGCAATAATTCATACAGTACTATAATTAATAATTTTTTTTTTGTAAAAAAAAATAATTAAACTTTTTTTGACAATATAGTACTACAATTAATAAATTGTCCTTTTCTCTCGATAAAAAAATAGTCCTTTTTCAAAGAAATTACTAGTAAATAGTCTTTAATTAAATGTCCATTACGTACAATATGTCCATTTCAATTACATACATTTTTTTTAGAAAAATACTATTTTTTTTTCTAATCAAGATTCGAACACATTTTGATTTGAAATATTTTCTCGATGCGTTTGATTAAATCAAGCCATTCATAGAAAGAAAAATTAAAAATTTATAAGACTTAGTTCAAGTGACAATACTAAAATTGTTAAGTTGACACTTTCATCTAATTCGAATGCGAGACTTGTGTGTGAGTTTAGGTAAAAAGAAAAATTAGTAGTTAAAAAAAAGAATTTTGTGGGGAAAAATAACACAAGATAAAAGAAATGAAAGATTAAAAAATGAATGATCACTCGATAAATAGCATTTATAACATCCATCAGTTTTTCACTCATTTTTGTCAACTACAACCCTGTTTTGATTTCAAACTCCTTACTGGACAGAAGAACACAACGTAAGATATAACAACACATGACAAACTTTTATGGTATTGAATAATTTTCGGTCTTATATGATTTTTGATGGACAAAAACTATTTTTGTATTTCAAATAACTTGTACGTGGGATAAAAAGTTGTGTTCTCGTTTAATGAAAGATAATTTTTTGTCTCTTGCCTTCAGTTTGTGTTGTATCAGAAACAGTTTTACAAATCAAATATTGTATAACAACAGAAGTTGTCATGTCATGTCCTTTATTTTTTTAACAAATCAAACACACTGTTGTATTTTGTCACTAATTTTATACCCTAAAAAAGAGAAGAATGTTAAAAAATTGAAAAAGAAAAGTTTTAAATTTAAAAGAAAAAGAAAAAGAAAAGGAACGAGCTGAAGTAGTTAAGATTTAAGAAGAAGAAGTAATAAGAAACCTCAACTCAAACGGAAAGCTATGTTGATGCTTCAAGTTTCATCATGATGCTTCAAGTTTCAACCTTGAAAAAACTATACTTAATTTGAAGCTAATTACCATTCTACCCATTCCTTTATTACTACCTACCTTCATTACCCTTTTGTTCTACTTCTACATCTCTCTCTATATATCAATCTCCATGATGTTATTGTCTCCCACTCTCCCAAACAAAATTTCATTCACAAGCAAACCTTCTATTTTTTATACCATAAACAAATAAAAACCCTTTTTTTTATTTATTCATTCAATAAACTCATTCTTATTTATTCAACCATCTTAATTAATTATCCTCCTTCTTCGATCTACTCTACTCTACTTGTTTCTCACTTTCAGAGCTCTACACTTTCTTATTCTTCTTCTCTGAACCCTAAATGGTTACCATTACGAACTAGTAAGAACTAAGAAGAAGAGAGATATAAATTTTTGTGATTGAAAAAATGCGTGTGAAGGAAATGCACCCGTTGTGCTGCATCTCATTGGAGAGTCCAGGGATCGGAAGTAATTCACCGGACTCATACACGGCGGCGCTTTCGAGGGCGAGGAGTTTACCGGCGAGTGGATCTGACTGCATTGTTCGCCGTGGAGGATCAGAAGCCACCGTTGCCGGAGTTCTTTACAAATGGACTAATTACGGCAAAGGATGGAGATCCCGATGGTTTCTCCTCCGCAATGGCGTACTTTCTTACTCCAAGATCCGTTCACCGGAGAATCTCAATCTCTTCTCTTCAATCGACGACGTACGCTTAATTGGAGATGTCACCGCGAATCGTCTCGCCAGAATGGATAGAGACGCCGGAAACGCTCTTCGCCGTCAGAAGAGTCATAAACCTTCTTCTTCATCTTCTTCTCCTTCAGTTGTTCATCTAAAGGTATAAACTAAATTATCATTATCATTATAATTAACTACTATTAATTTCTTTTTTCGATTTGTTAATTATATTATATAAATTAATTAATTTAGATTATGATTATGATAATGAATATTAAAATGAAGATTGATGATATTTGATTTCATGAATATGTGATCTGAATCACTCGTTATAGTGTGGGTCAGGACAATACTTGGTCTTGCTTTAGCAGTGTCATGTTCAACATTTTGGCGCTACCTCAATGCTATTACCTGTATAAGAGAAACAAATTTTAATTTCAAAACATTATATTATAATAATATAAACAATTAAAAGTTTTTTTTATTAATATGGTGGAGTGTAGTAATTAATTACAACTTTTCAAAGAAAAGATTTCATTGATTTCCGGCCATGAAAAATAATCAAACCATGATTCAGATTCAGATTCAGATTGAGATTGTTCTTCTGGCAGTGTAAAAATAATTAAAAAAAATGGTAACAAAACTTTGGTTACCGAGCAACAATGTGGAAATCCAACGGTTCATAATTTGGGTGAATTTGATTTGAAAATGGTGGTTTATGTTCTTGACTTGTTACAGTTTTAACTGGTTGTTAATGTAGAGTGGGTCACATCAACAGGTGGCTGTGGAGGGTAGGGATAGCCTACACAATTGTGAGAGTGCATAGCCCTATCCTATGGCATTTACTTCCGGTCACGTCAACACTCTCTGCTTTTCTTCATTGGCATTACTTCTTAAATTGGATTTTCTTCTTTCTCCCTCTTACTTTTTCATCATCTCACCATTTTTTCTGCATTTCCTACCTTATCTCTTGCCCTTTTAAGTCATAGAAATCTTCAACCTTACAAATTTGTAGTATTTGTAATTTTTTTTTTTTTAAGGTTTAAGCTTCTTTGTAAATTAATTGTAAAACGTAAAACCATTTTTAATAAAAAATAATTATGTTGAGATAGATAGAAAAAGTGAAAGCATAGGAGTATATGGAATTGGAAAGGGCCATCTTCTCTTTTGTCTTTGTCAACAGAAATATATATACGTGGGACTTTCCATCTTGTTGGTGGGGTATATTATCCAGGTCAATATAATTTTTTTCTTTAAAATACTATTCAAATGGGTGCTCTTCTTATATACTGTTTAAGGTCAATATTAAAAAACCATTCTTCTTCAGTTGAAGCCAGTAATATTTATATTTTTACATCATTATCTTCAAACTGGAATCAAATTCGAATGATTCTAGTCAAACAATGGTAGCGTCATTTCATGATATCCGGTTGATAAGGTAAATTTCATTTTCAAACTTTATTGATAGCGTTGTATTGTATATATTGTCAACAAGGTGATATGTTCAATAATCTTCTACTTCTCCAGTTACTAGTTTGTAGTTGCTACAGTGTTTCATTAAATTACTCTTAAGTATTAAATTAATAAACTTTTTCTTGACAATAAATCATATACTTAGTATATACCTTGCTTTTGTTTTACAGATCTCATCTTTTAGAGAGAGCAAATCAGATGACAGAAAATTCTACATATTTACAGCAACAAAGACACTTCATTTGAGAACTGATTCAAGGAAAGACCGTGTAGCGTGGATACAAGCTTTGGTTTCAACTCGAAGCTTGTATCCACTAAACGGACATCATCTATCTCTTGCACCCTATCATATATCTGTATCAACCGAGAGGCTTAAGAAACGTTTGCTTGAAGAGGGTAGCAGTGAAAATCTTGTGAAGGAGTGTGAGCAAATCATGCTTGTAGAGTTTTCAGATTTACAAGAGAAGCTTAAAATTCTTTGTCAAGAACGATCTGGTTTGTTTGATACCATTAGACAATTAGAGGTAATTTTGTTTTCATTACTTGTTTATATGCTTTTTTACCTTTTTGAATGCTTCTGAGTTCTGAAAATTTCTGTTTTTGCTTCATATAAAATCATAAAATACTAACTTGTTAGTTTACTCTTCTGTCTCTTCATACAACAATTTTACCATTTCAAATTTTGAAGAACGGAACATGCGGTTCTATAAATGATGAACAGTAAAATGGGTCCAAGTGAATATTTATATATATATTTTTAATAATATCTTCTCATGAGGTAGAGAATTTGGGTGTATCAATAATTCAATACTGAACCAGCTTGACAAAATCATTCACCGAAATTATTACAAGAAAAATATCCCAAACATTTCTTGTGAAGCATATGCTTTGTCATTTTATTGAAGTAATGAGACAGTTTTCCCTAATGCTTGAGCTTTCATTGTTTTAAACATGGTTTGTCATATTTTCAACGTTTTGTAGCTCCCCAAAATGTATTTTAAACTAATAACTTTTTTTATGATATTTTATTTTCTATGCTAAATGTAATGAGCTTTCTAGTAATGGTTCCATCACTTCTATGAAATGCCAAAATTTGTATAAAATAATTTTTTTTGGAGTTAAAGTTTCAACTTTTCAATTGATAATTGTATATTTGCTTCAACATGACTGTTGTGGTTTTTATTTATGAACTGCTGGTCTATGAAGCACGGACACTCTTCGGATTAGGCGTGTCCCGGTGTCGGACACGTGTCGTGTCCGACACGACACCGACACTTGTAATTACACTAAATTATGTGATTTTTTCAAATTATTAGCTGTGTCGGCGTGTCCGTGTCGTGTCCGTATCCATGCTTGATGCTGGTTATTGTTTTCAGCTTACTGTAATACCATGTGTGTGTTTGTGTGAACATTTGTCAAAAGTGATGTGAATGAACTATTATTATTGTATTTAAAATAAAATTATTTATATTTAGTTGTTTCTACTTAAATCAAATTTGATGCAAAACTTAGTGTTATAAACATTGTAATCAATCTAACACAAACTATAACTTCATGATTCTAAACTTCTGAACAGGATCCAAACATACTATAACTTCATCACATGAAATAAGCTACTAAAGCCATGTTGCAATTAAAACTTAAGTTGCATTGTTGTTTGATAGAACATGAATTGGGTCAAATACATCTCACATCACATGATGTGTTTGGTTCATTTGGTCATGCAATTTTGAAATGTTGTTTTTTGCTAGAAGTCGTGTCATTATTTTACACCTCTGATGGTGATATTATTTGTTTTCTGGCCCTCTCTCCCACCCAAAGAAATGGTTTAAAGCATGATACTCAGCATAAATTACCACTTCCTAGCATCACCTAAAATATTTATTCTTCTTGCTTTAGTATTTGAATTTTACTATCTCCCCAGTTTGCTGCTTTCTGTATGTTTGGCCTGTGTTTAATTTTCTGGATGTGGGAGCTCTTATTCCTTTATATATGACTTACTAAACAAATATTTTGTTGCTCATCATGAACAGGCAGCTAACCTTGAACCTGAGGGATCTGCTTTGCATGACAGCGAATACCAATTAACAAAGAATGGATTTTCCAGTCTAGGGCGTGGAAAATATAGTGGTACCACTTTTATATGTTTCTTATGCTTGTCACTATAATTTATATCTACTATATGCCCGTGATGTTTATGTTCTCTTTTGATGTGATGATCATATACTTGCATCCAGAATCTCTGTTGTCTTGATAGTGATTATAGGGGCCTATTGTTCTGTCTTATATGAACATGAAAAATATTGCTAACATCATATTGTCCCCCAAAATAGTTTTGAATTATTGAAAGTTTCTACTAATTGTTAAGACTATTACAGTGATTCTGAGCAAATTCTTCTTGCTTTTATTGTCTCTAATCTCTGTACAATTTATTTTGTTACTTTTAACTATAGTAGAAATATCGAGAAACACTTGAATAGTTTGGCTAGAGATATAATTTATGATAGAGTATTATGTTCTCGTTTGATCTATGTAGCCAAACCCACGTAGTAAGATAAAGCCTGGTTGTTATTGTATGTTAACTATCTTCTAGATTCAAATTCACATGTATTTCAGAAATCCAATTGATGGGCTGTGAACGTTGGTTTCTTCTGTAAAATTATAGTTTACATGTAACCCAATTAAAGTCAGAACCAAAATTTTGTTAATGGCATCTGAAATAAAGACTTCCTCTGTCCTATATCTCTATATCAAATGTCTCTTTAGAATCATTGTCATAAATACTGATTGGAATATAAATTACTTGAAAGTGGTGCACATAATAGTATTAATTTGGAGGTATAATTAAAAATTTAAAATAAAATAATTGATGATGGTACATCGAAATATTTTGGGAGGTATAACTAAAGTGACATATTTTGGGACATTTTTCTTTTGTTAACATGATACTTAATATTGGAATGAGCGAGTGGTTAACTCAAATTAAAATTCATTCAAAGATCAGAAAAATATTTGAAAAATCTATGTTCATTGATGTCTCCTCTTATGTATGTATCTCTTAGTATCCTTTCAGTATTTATTATTTAGTATTATCGTTCACATATACTATTGGCTATCAGAATGCAGTACAACGGAATCATCCGATGATATTGAAAAACATGAGGTAGAGGAAGTGTCGGAAGAAGATGAAATCTCATATTATGATACTAGAGACTATTTTTCAGACTCTGGTTTTAGGTGCGGGTCAAAAGGAGCACCAAATCGAGTGAACATGTCTGCGGAAGTTGTTAGACAAGGCATTGATATGGAAAATAGTCATGTTGAGACAATGATGTATGATGATTATGGGTATCCTCAAATAGTAAGGCGGAAAAAGCTTCCGGATCCTGTTGAGAAGGAGAAGGGCGTTAGTCTTTGGTCAATGATCAAAGACAATGTGGGCAAAGATCTCACACGCGTTTGCCTTCCAGTATACTTTAATGAGCCAATATCTTCCCTTCAGAAATGTTTTGAGGATTTGGAGTATTCCTATCTTCTGGATAGAGCATATGAGCATGGGAAAAAGGTAATATATACAATATTGCTCCATATTATCATTATTCATTGACTTCCAATGCAAGCAAAACAAATTTCGGTACTCCATAGTGCTGAATTGAATGCATGCAGTGTCCTTCAACTTACAATGTTTTTTAGCCATTTGATTGGAAATATTGGTATTTATACCTGATTATCTTGAAAAGTTTTGTTTATGCTGTTACATTTGTGAGTTTAATATGATACATGTAACTATATTTGAACATTAGATCTAACGGAAGAATGATAACTTAGGTAAAAAATTCATTTGTTTTCTATTTGTTTTGGCTGCAGGAGTTGGACTCATCAGTGAATTTCATTCACTTAACTCAAACTGAATTCCCGTTAATAGGTTTTTAAATAGACTATACCTCAATAATTTATTTGGAAAATTGTTTACTCTCCAAGTATTGATCAATTGCCTCACAGTCAACTGGTGCAGTTGCCCACTATAATGGACTTAGTTCATTTAATATGAACCCATAGAGTTTTGTTAGTGAGAGTTTGTTTGTACTAATAATTTGGCATCATTTAAGAAATATTTTAAGCTTTTCCTTAATTCAAATAAAAGATGACATCATTTAATGCTATTGATTGTGACACTTCAACCCTTGAATTGTATTTTCAGGGAAACAGTCTCCTTCGGGCATTGAACGTTGCTGCCTTTGCTGTTTCTGGATATGCATCATCAGAAGGTCGTCATTGTAAGCCCTTTAATCCCTTGTTAGGGGAAACTTACGAAGCCGACTTTCCTGACAAAGGAGTTCGCTTCTTTTCTGAGAAGGTTAGTGCCTTATGATTTTATGAAGAGATTTGGTTGAGATATGCCAGTAGTGTTCTTAACATGGGATAAAAAGTGGTTTCATACGAGTGAATTATTATCTAGTTTTGGTTTGGATAACTATGATTAAATCTTGAGGGTGAGTGTTGGCACAGCTGTAAGATTGGTACCTAGTGTACTTTGGGATAAAAAGTGGTTCATTATATAACTAGATTGTTACTTTTTTTAAACGATCAATGTTAATAGTTAGTTGTTAAGTAAATATATTTTTCTTTTCACTAAGGATTGGACCTGGATCATCCTACTCCTTTAACCCTTAACTCATACCTCTTAACTTACCTAAGTAGATTGTTATCTTGTTTTGCTTTGATATATATGATAAAATCTCGAGGGCGAGCGGTGTAACAAGTTAAGACTGATACCTTGTGGCAACCTTTGCTAAAATAAGGCTGCATATATCTACTTTTCCGGACCCCATCTGATTGGAGTAAGGGTGAGAATAGGTTAGGTTGCTTGATAGGGACTATGGCCTATTTAACATAAGGTTGAGTTTATGCTTTTCTAAAATCCTGTTAAAATTAAAAGGTCAGACTTGAGCTGGTAAAAAAGTCCATTAATGAAATTTCCAACACATTTGGTTTTATACGACATTTCTTGCAAGTTACAAGCTTTAGAAAAAACAAATTATATATAAACTTGTTAATTTGTGTGAAACAGGTTAGTCACCATCCAACCGTGGTTGCCTGCCATTGTGAAGGTAGAGGATGGAGGTTTTGGGCAGACAGTAACATTCATTCGAAGTTCTGGGGAAGGTCAATTCAACTTGACCCAGTTGGAGTTCTGACCCTAGAGTTTGATGATGGTGAAATATTTCAGTGGAGCAAGGTATAAATCGTCAAATGACTCTGTTTGGGCGGGGACTATATCATATCACATACAATTGCTACAATAATTGCTGTTGTTTCTCTTGTAGGTTACAACTACAATATATAACCTTATCCTTGGCAAACTGTATTGTGATCATCATGGGAATATGGAAATCCGTGGTAATCGCCAGTATTCCTGCAGGCTAAAGTTCAAAGAGCAGACGCTTCTTGACCGAAATCCTCGCCAGGTAGGAGGTTCTACCAGTACTTTATGACAACTTTAGAGCATGGTCTTTTGTTTCCAATCCATATATTTATTACAAACCCAATTTCTCATTTAGTTTTATTTTTTGTTCAATTTACTGCAACATTTGTTTTTAGAGTAAATTGCACTCCCGGCACTTTGAGAGAAACTTTTGTTAAAATAATTTCACGTCAAAATTTACACCTCTACACTTTTACTTTTTCTTAGATACAATATTTAAGAATGAATTATATTCTATATTCTGATTGTAATTTATTTTAAGTGAGACATTTAATGGCAGTGAACGATTTTAAACAATGCTTTCAATAACTTTTTGGTGAACACTTCCACTCCCTAGAGTTTGGTTGGATATAGCATGCAACATCCATCACATCACTTTTTTATGTTAAATTATTTTTTATTTTATGTGAATTTAAATTTCTGAGTAATTTTACCGGCACTAAATTTTTACCATGGATATCAAAGAGTTCTCCTAATTTTTTCCTCACTTTTTAGAATTTTTAATTTGATTGATAACTAATTTCCAACACTACATATTTTATTTTAAGACTTTGGAAGGTAAACAGAAACTTCAAGTAAACGTGTTATTAATTTTGAAGAAACATTTTAATTTTATGTTTTATAATTTTATTGTATTATTGATAATAGAGAAAATTATATGTCAATGATATTAAGAGCTAAAAATAAAGATAAAAGAGCATAAAATGTTTGATTATATTTAATTTATTTATTATTTAAATAAAAGTGCAATGTGTATTTGTTTCTCAAGAAAGGTTTTAAACGTCTTTCAGAAGACACATGTGTAAATTTCTAGCATTTAGCTTATTTTGGATCATCTGTTGGCAATTGCATGTGGGTACATTCCAAATTTCTGAAGGAAACCTATCTTTATATGTCCTTTCTTCTAATTAGGTGACTGGATTTGTTGAAGATACAATGGGAAAAAAAGCAGCCACATTATTTGGCAAGTGGGATGACAGCATTTATTATTTTGATGGTGATGTAAACGTCAAACCTAAAGATTACACTTCGTCAAATGGAACATTGTTGTGGAAAAGAACTAGGCCACCACCAAATCTAACTCGGTACAACTTGACATCATTTGCCATCACACTGAATGAGCTTACCCCAGGACTAAAGGTATAATGAGGTATTGAATAATCATTTGATATAGAGTTTCCTTTTCCTTATGCATCTCCAATCCATCGTATCACCTTTCAACCATTATAAAATATGATTCAGCTGGTAGTTCATTTAAATAAATTCTGATATATTTGATCACAAATTAAAGGAGAAGCTTCCACCCACGGATTCCAGGCTGAGACCTGATCAACGGCACTTAGAGAATGGGGAATTTGAGAAGGCAAATATGGAGAAACAAAGATTGGAAAAGAGGCAAAGAATGGTATGTTAGTTTAATGATTTTTGTGTTTTTGTAACATACGTGCATGCATTCAATCCCTTGTATTTTATTCTTCTCTTGTATTGGAAGTAGTTCTTTGATTAGGAACTTGTATGATGATTAATTTATGCACTTGCACCAGCGGTAAGTTTGGAGAATCATGAAATACCACCATGACTTTGATAAAAGTTACATTTCAAAGTTAATCAAGTCGGGGTGACACTTGTGATTATGCCAAACTCACCGCTAATTTAAACATATTGTCCACATTGAACTTAATTTTTATTCATATAAGATTATGAACTGTCATGTTTCACTGTACTTGTTTGATTATTAATTCATATTCAAACATGCTGTAAACATTGAACTTACTTTTTATTTATATAAGAATATAAAATTATGAACTGTCATGTTTCACTGTACTTGTTTGGTTATTAATTAACTTATTTATCAACCCTACTCAATGATACGTGGCGTGGTGACCACACATGTGAGAGCGTGTATACATATTTTTTCTGGCCCTTACAAAATTTTCAATTAGTAACATGTTGTCCGTGTTGCATCTACTATAACTAGATGGTGACATCATTGCTCTTTTATTCAAAAGATATTAGTTTGACCTATAGTTGGTATCGAACCTTTTCTTGTGTACCTGTATATTTTTACTCATTTGTACTTGTATTGATAGTTGATACCCTTCATACAATTTTTTGAACTGCTGCATATTTTGCCAATGTAGATTTGACCTTTTTATTAAAAATTTAGAATTTACATTATTTTTTCACTGATAACTGATGCCCACAATTTATTATATATAAAGAAACTCCTTTAACCAAGTATTAATTTGGATGGTTTTGCTTTGCATACAGTCAAGAAAAATGCAAGAAAATGGCTGGGAACCTAGGTGGTTTCGCAAAGAAGGTGAAAATGGAACGTTTCGATATACTGGTGGATATTGGGAAGCAAGAGCTGTAGGATCATGGGATGGATGCCCAAATATATTTGGTGAATTTCAAGAAAGCATAGTTGATCCTTTTGATGCATCTTGATTTTTGTTCAGGTAAAATAATTTTACATACCAAAGCATGTTGGATACTCCACTCACCTTAAAAATGTTAGATTCTGTTCCCTAAGTAACCTATACTCCACACGTGAGGGTACCTCCTTAATTCTTTCAAGCCTTAAATAAAGAACAAGTTCACAATGGATAAAGATTCTCTTCATTGGAATTTTCTTTTTGAGAAAATAATGGGAAGCTCCTGACTACTCATCTCCCACATTATCAATAATAGGACTAATAGTAGATATTGATAATTTTTAGTAATATGTATCAATGACCAAGATCTCCACATTATTTTGTTTTTTTCAATGGATTGAGTCCAATTTCCGTTTGCAACATATTGATACTCTAACAATAGTATTTTTTATTTTTTTGAGGGATAACAATGGTATATTTTAATTTGTAGAATAATGTTAGTACATTAAACAACCACGTTTATTAATTCTGTTGCAGATGGATGACAGTGAATGCATGCAAATTAATTAGTCGGTGGAGGGTTTATCTTAAACCTTCTTGCATGGCAACAACTTTTTTTTATTGAATGGAAGAGATATATAGCAGCCATTTGGTGGTATCTTTCAAAATGAGGCTTTTTGCAGCTCTGGTTGGAAAGGTTTTGTGAATTGAGATTGTACTGTGACAAAAACAATAAGGAAGGGAGTACCAAAAATAACTTCAAGCAATTCTATCTCAAAGTTGCTTTTCTAAACTTCAATCGTCTATGGCTGCTGAAGTTGTAAATTTCTTAACCTAAAGGACCACCTAGCTTTGCACGTACACAACTCTTTGCTGTGGTCCAATGAGAAACCACAAACCGAGGCTGCAATTACTCCACTAGATGAGAATATATATATGAGCAAAGAATTAAGCTTAGCAAAAACAGTTTTTAGATTAGGATGTTTTCTGTGTTCATTGTGATAATCTTATTCTTGTTTTTTAAGTTTTGTTAGTATGTAATTATTTGGGGTATTAGTTTATGTAATATTATCTTCCCTTTAATCCTGATATAACTACTGACATGGCCGAAAGGATATATATCGATTTATTTTATATTTGTTTGCATTTTCTAATCAATAAATCATTACAAGATTTTTAATCTCATTGGATTTTATGTAGCCCTACTCTTTCACGTGTATAGTTTTCATTTCACTTGTATATACAAAAAAAGAAGGTAAAAATACTTGCGAAGCCTGTATAGGTTGTTGTAAAAGAACATACTATAGTGATATTGTGAGGCCTAAAATTGTCTGTGGCACAAAGAATACTTGGCTAAACCTAATTAAAAAGGCATTCAAAGGTATAGGATAAAAATCCACATCACCAGAATCACCAAAAGAAAATAAAACTGCCCAAAGTAAATACTTTTCCTTAATTGCTGAATTACAAATGATATGCCCGAATATGTAGTTGTGAGCTAGATAAGTCTCTCAATGAGTCTTCTATATTTGGACCCATCCTCATATAAAACAGAATTAGAAGAGTGAAGCTTCAGAGAATTGCATATCATGAAGAACAAGATTATTAGGAGGAGGAGACTATCTCACAGACTAAATATCATTTGTAACAAGATTTTATAGGGCACGCAAGGACAAAAGATTGTCATCTAGAGTTTCATCAGACACGACATGGGCTCGAATAATTGAAGCACCATTTGTCCAGTGCGTTTGATTAAAAATAAAATCATTCCTCCTAAACCAAAAAATATCCACTACCACTACAAATTCATAGATCAACCACTAAAAGAGGAATAGACTCTAAGAAGGTTACCAAGTTCCAACACATTCAAATTTATTTGAGTAAAAAAATCAGAATCTATAGTATTGGTCATTCCACGCCAAACAACTTTAACATGAATACAATCTCGAACAACATGAGATAACGAATCAACTTCCAGGCTACACATAGGAAACAAAGTATATTGAGATATGTGTCGTTTTTGACGAATCTCATTTGTCAAAAGAAATTCTCGTGTGTCACACTTGCCAAAGGAGCAACCTTAGCCTTTCCTGACCCCGCGAGCGCCAAATTTGTTTAATAACTCCCAAAGATGGAGGAACATGATATTGAATAAGACTAATATAAGCTGACTTCATAGAGAAACTACTATCATTAGTAATTTAGTACATTTCCAAACAAGTTCATCATATGCCTCAAATGAAGGACAAATGTCTGAAGGTAACCTATGACGTAAAATCTAAAAATTTCAATCACATGAAGAAGATAAAACATCTTTTACCCGTAAGCACTCACTATTCGCTAACTTCATTCAAAAGATGGATGCTTAGGGCATATGGTAATTATTTATTTCAAAATTAGTATTTAAATTTAAGAAGACTTCATAATTTAAGAAATACTCTAAATTTAGGAAAAAGAATAGTTACTATGCATTACGGCCAGTGGCGGATTATCATAAAGCTTGGGCAAAAAAAATTTGCAACACATTTATAGGGGTTTACATAAGGAATTGCAAGCAAATAATCAAAAAATCTAAAGAAATTACCCCATTTATAGGGGTTTATATAAGAAATTCAGAGGGATTTACATAAAAAATTGGGCCAGAGCCCGGGCAACTGCCCAGGCTCGCCGAACCTTATAATCGCCCTTGGTCCGAAAAGGATCAACTACAAATATAATATGGTTCTTTCAACTTGACTCTATGGTACGGAAAAAACGAGGGTTGCTCTTTAGGTATCTAGCAATTGCTCACATGCACTTATTGAATGATAGTTAATTGTCTTTTATTGTCGAAAAATAGTTAACTATAATTCATCCCTTTTAAATTGGTTTAACCAATTTAAAAAGCAATTAAACCGGTTTAAAAGTGATGTGACAGTAATAATTGTCCTTTGTGGTATTTTGTGTAATTTGATTAGGGATGGCAATGGGTATTCTATGGTTCAAAAATTTTCAAATCAACTCATAAAATAGTACGAATTGTAATATTTAACAAAATAAAAAAAAAAAATCTGAAACATCCTTCAAAAATTGTATACCAACATTCCTAAAAACATTATATACCAGTAGGAGGGATCAACTATTGTATTAAGTAGTTTTTAGGTTTAGGCTTAGACTTAAAATAACTAAATAAATAAATTATTTATACACCCAAAATAAATAATTTTTTTGAAGGAACCAAAAATAAATAAATTATTTATGATATTATATAAATATGTATATGTGGGTTGCGATGCTGGGCAGTATAGTACCCTTACCCGTACCCATACTCATATCCATTCAAATATGCATGAAATATACGGACCCAAGCTCGAACTCATGAAATCGGGGTTTTACCCTACCCATTGCAGGTATTTTTGCGAGTACCCGTCTGGTCTGGGTCCAATTGCCATCCTTAAATTTGATGTCCATGTGAGCAATTCTCTTAAAAAGTAGCACGGCAAATAGCGGTGGAAATATGTTAGACCAACCGACCGGGGTCTACGATCTAACCTATATCAAATTCAATTTAGATTAGATATTTATTTATTTTAAATAGAGAAGATTAAGTTTTTTTTAAAGTTTATTTTTTTTTGGGGTACAATTTTAAAGTCTATTTTGTTAAAAGTAAGACTATGAATCATAAAAGTAATCTTTTAAAGCTATCACTTTACTTAAATAAACATGAATAATAATTTGGGTTTGTAGCAACTAAAATAACTTAAACATAACATAAATTTGCACATGATATAAGAAACATTGTCAATATATAGCCGACATAAACAAAATTTCTTTATGTGATTCGAGTTTTTTTCCTTTGATTCGCCAATCCATATTCATACATCCATGTATGTTGGGTTAATTAAGTTTTTAATCCCTGTAAATATTCACAGTTTTGTTTTTAGTCCCTACAAAATAAAATCACACTTTTTATCCCTGTGACATTTTCCTTAAGCGTTTTAGGGACCAAAACTGTTGCTGGAAATTTTTTTTAGGGACTAAAAGTGCTGATGAAAAAATTTATAGGAACTAAAAATGCTGATGGAAAATTTTATAGAGACTAAAATGTATGATTTTATTTTGTAGAGACTAAAAACAAAACTGTGAATATTTATAGAAATTAAAAACTTAATTAACCCATATATGTTTAACATAAAAGTGGATCTTTCCGATCTCTTGGTTATGGGAGACGATAGAGCAGATCATTTATCTTGTGCACCTCCCCTGAATAATTTATTCAACATTATTGATCAATTTACTAACAAAGAAGGCCCTACTATATTTAAACAAATTTTATTGATTCATTATTGAAGTTTGACATGAATAGATTATTGGACATTATTTATGGACACATGGCATCATAAATATGGCTCGAGGAACCTTTCAATAGTCACAATGATGATCCCCATGGTCAAGGCAAGATCCAATTATCCCAAATTTGGAGGATTTTCATGTGCATGCTTATAGCTAACTTCAATCTTCAGATACATAAATTGATTTTTTTCGGTGGGACATGCTAATTAATTCACCTGCTTGCTATATGTGTATCATCTTGTCAAACAAAGCTACGATGTGTACCACCTTGGATGCAAATGAAATAAACATGGGTTTATAAGTAGTGATTTTGTAAAGTTGAGCGATCGTATAATATTAATTAATAAAGATCATGCTAAAGAAATATCTTTAATTTCACCGAAGTGTTGTAATGGTCGGTTCTTTTTTATTTTCCTTCTTAAATAAACTGAATCGTGAACTGTCCTAATCTCAGCTTCACCCAAATCTGAAACCCCACAACAAAAAATATATTTACTTACACCCCCTGTTACCATGCACCTAAATCCATCTTAACTAAACACCACCTTTATAAGCAAAAACTAAATCACATATCTTTACTCAATAAAAGAGCAATAGTACAATAGATAAACAAGGACCGTATGTAAAACAAAAGCAAGAAAAACGTGAAAAGGATCTTGGACCAAAAAAAAAGGATCTCCCAATAGCTACAACAAATCAAGAGAGAAGAGAAAAGGACGAACAACTCTATTTGCATACTATTATTGTGTGAAGACCATTGAACAACTCTTTATCCCAACTCCCTAAAATACTTCAAATTTTGATTTGTAGTGGCGAAAATATGGAGATGAAGGTGTGTTTTAGAAACCTTAACTCCAAGATTTGGGACTAAAAATGAAAAAAATAATATATTTATAAGAACCAATTTTTTATTTTTTTTAATAAATTTCTATCATATTTTATTTTTAGTCATTCTATAGGGTGTCAAGTTTAACTTATTTTAATAAGAAGGAGCCAAATTTATTGTAGAATACATTTAAGGGATTTTGTTTGAAGAAATATTTTAGAAGGACTAAAAATAAAAAATAATATATTTATAGAGATAAAGAAAGTTCTATCGAACAACAGTCAGATCGGCAATGTTGTATGGTACAAAGTGTTGGACGGTTAAGAGTCAACACGAGAGTAAAGTAAGTGTAGCGGAGATGAGGATGTTGCGTTGGATGAGTGGTAAGACTAGACATGATCGGATTAGGAATGACACTATTAGAGATAGTGGGGGTAGCACCTATAGTAGAAAAGTTGGTAGAAAATAGGCTTAGATTGTTTGGACATGTAGAGAGAAGACCTGTAGATGCCGTTGTAAGAAGAGTAGATCAAATGGAGGAAAGTTAGGTTAAAAGAGGAAGAGGAAGACCTAAGAAAACCATTCGAAAAACCATTAGAAAAGATTTAGAGGTCAATGAGTTGGATCCAAATATGATTTTTGATAGAACAGTATGACGTTATTTGATACATGTAGCCGACCCCACTTAATGGGATAAAACTTGATTGTTATTGTATAGAGATAAAGAAAAGCAACCCTTAAATTTTTTTAAAAACTGTACTAATCTCAAGCACAAAAAATGAACAAATGATTAAGCTTTTTTTAATGGCAAATTGAATATACAAAAAGACATAATCGAAACACCCAACAAATATGACCCGCCTAACCACGACAAGCACCAAAATTAGGCTACATGATTAAATTGGTTTGACTATGTTTCGTCCCGTCCATTGCGTATGGTAATTGGTCCTTAATTAGTTATTCGTGCTAACATTGGCGGCAAAGCTAAAAAGAAATTTATGCAGGGTCAATTATAAAGAAACAATAAAATATTTTTAAAATCAATATATTAAATTTAAGAATTAGATATGTTTTTAGTCTTATAGATTATAATTATTTGGGTTTATTCCTCACATAAATTTTATTCAATTTTTGTCTCTATTTTTTAAAATTTAACAAAAGAATTTTTTTTTAATCTTGAATTTAATCTCTAAAACAAAAAAATTAAGATTAAAATTAAACGATATCTTAGGAACTTAACTCAAAAATCGCATAAACAAATTTAATTTGAAAATTAACAAATACATGAAAAAAAATCGCAATAATTTTGCTTATATGAAATGTAAATTAAAGCAACAACAAATGATAAAAATTGACAATAGCAATTTAGACAAATTAGACAAAATGCGTTTTAAGAAGAAAACTTTATCCATAATTGATTGTTTACTAAATAGATTAATAAAGTCTTTTTCAATGTAAACAAATATGTTATTTGTAAGAAACTCATTGTCCATTTAATATTATTTTTTTACAATTGTCTTGATAATTTTTATTGTTAAAAAAGTTTTCTCTATAATTGTTATTGAGACCGGCAGTATCAAACCGATATAAATTAATCTATCAATCATGTAGTAATGATTTTACTTTCTTATTTATGCTAATATTTGATAACTGAACTTGTTTGGGGTAGCTCAATGTTTATTGTTTGAAAAATGCTATTGATAGCGAGAGTTGGTCTCGCAATTGCTTCCCGACACAGGTGGCGTGTTTTTATTGAAAGGTTATGTACTTGATTCCATGAATTTTGCCTCATGTATTGTGGTAAGCAGAGCTTTGTGATTGGTTCATTTATTTCTCGGGATGAATTCGCTATGTTCCCAATAAAAAACTATAATACTTATATGGAAACTTAAAGGTGTATATTAACATTATTAGTTGTTATTACAAAGTAACTAACAAGGAACCTATGCATGGCAAGCTGTATCTGCTTCCTCTAATTCTATGCCTTCCTCAGCAAGCCTTCTATCCTTATAAACATACCAATTAGCACAAAGCAAGTATATGACCAAATTTAAACCACTCAACATAGCCAAAAGCCAATAGAAGTTATAGAGTTTCGCCTGATTAAGATTATCAGCAAGCCAGGGCTTATGCTGACTTGTCACCTTGTGGACCAAAGTAACCAATAAAGAGCTAAAGAAAAATCCCAAAGACAATGTACTCAAAAACAAACCCGTGCTCATAGTCTTCATCCCTTTAGGACATTCCCTTAAGAAAAAATCCAATTGTCCTATATAAGTAAAGGCTTCACCTGACCCCACAAAGAAGAATTGCGGGACCAACCAAAACACACTCATGGGAATCTCCGAATTAGGATTGTGTGTCAAATTATGCAAATGTGCCATTCTCATACGTTTTAATTCAGTGAGTGCTGCTGCAACCATTGCGAAAATTGAGAAAACCAAACCAACACCAATGCGTTGTAAAGGTGTTAGTCCTTGTGGGTTGTTGAAGATTTTTCTTGTTATGGGAACAATGACACGATCGTAAATTGGGATTGTTAAGAGGATGCTACCAATGAAGAAAGCAGTTAGAGATGCTGGTGGGATTTGAAATGATTTTCCTATGTGACGATTTAATGTTGTTGCTTGTGATACTGAGAATGTGGTCATTTGTGCATATACTGTCCAAAACATTATGGTTGTGGCCCATATTGGTAACATTCTTAAAACCATTTTTACTTCTTCAACATCTGTTAAGGTTGATAGATACCATTTTCTTACCACATTAATTTCATTACCATCTGTTTTTGGGTCCTTGATTGCTGCCTTGTCCAAGAACCTGTGTCACACATTCAACAAAATGTCCAATTAATTCATTAACTATTGAAAAAACATTAAATTTTGTACAAGTAATAATATATAGCTGTATGAACATTACTATATGGTAAGAAAATTTACTCTTTCTTGCTACAGAAAGCAGAAAGAGTATATTTTGTTTGTTTCTACAGAATGATTATACTTATTATAGTGTGGATTGTGGAACTTTTCTATGTGCGTTGCACAAACCACAAACCATGTCCGTGACAGAGGAAACTGTCTGAGAGAGACAAATTAAGGGGATCAGAGAATCTATATAATGGAGGACAAATATTGAAATGTGAACATCCATTGGATACAGCTTTGCCATTGGCCTGCCCCTCGTGATTCTATGGATTCTGATTCCTGAGTTTTACAACCGACATTATAGTAATTAATACTATTGGTATTAAAATTGACACAGACAGGAACATGAGAGCTGTGTGATCAGGTGTAAGAGACGCGCGTCGGTGGTTTTTACCGAGACAAAGTTGTCGTGATTCCAAGATGCTACAAAACATAGCTTCTATCTTCAGACGTGATAAATACCGTTGAAACTCATACGCACAATTGCGAGATTTTGAATTTAAGTCTGAGTGAAAGTGTTCAACTTAGCAACATCGACTATGACAGTTGAGTTAGATTTTATTAGTAATTAAGAGAGAAAAAATGGATTGCCAACACTGTTGCGAATTTGGACTATATGATCAAGTTGATATGATTAAGACTTCATGTGTTGGATCTGTTAGCACAGTCAAATGCATGTCATTTGATTAAGATTGAATGGCTAACTAAGAACATGTGCTCGTTGAATGCGTGACGGTAGAGAATATGATGAATTTGAGAAAGGGGGGGATATATTGGTATGCAGAAAATGACATATATCTAATGCTATGATTAATTACGCCCACCCTTCCCCGTTTAGGGTAGCTAGCTCATCACATCATTGAACTTTTTGCCTCCTCTCTCTCCGGAGGATGTGTCACATTTCCTTCAATTATTTGTGTTCCTACCGAATCAAATGACATTTCTAAAAGTTTCCAATTCTAAGATTATATTTTTAGGTTTCATAACAAGAATCAAACTCACATGTGTATGTTTAGTTTTTGTCTCACATTCTAATTAAATATAAATTATAAAAAAACAATGATTGAACATGATAATGCTAAAGTTATGTTGATAAAGGTTGTATAACTTCTTAAGATTAATGTTACACAATTTGTATTTTAATATAATAATATATATTTTTTAAATTACTAATATATATATGGGTTTATTATGATTTCATTGAGGGCAAAGATCCTATACAGAGATGTAGATATAATCCATGTCTCTAAAGCTTTGTTTGAAACTTCATAAGACTTTTGAGGATGAATGAATGAGTGAATAGTAGGAGAAGAGTGAAAGACTCTCCTACTTGAATGATATTTTTTTCTTTAGTGGACTAAAACTCTCTCATATGAAGTAAAAAAATGCATTAGGGGAGGATTTATGAGAATTTTGAATAAATTTTTAAAGTCATTACTTCTACTATAATACTTTCAAAATAAAAAATTACTCATAAATATTTTAATTTCACTCATATTAAAAATAGTGTCCGAAAAAAAAAATCAAGACTCTCATGTATATTATCTTTTTTATTTTTATAGTGCTTCGCTTTCTTTCCCTCTTAAATTTCAAATAGACCGGAGATTTCCATTACTCATTGTTTGGTATCACAATAACTTTGTAATAATCATGATTTTACAAAAAGTTACAAAATACTCTATAACTTCATAAAATTAAGATCATTCACCGCGATTATGACTGGTCCTTGATTATGAAAAGTCCATTGTTTTACTACTAAAGATGCACTTAATGTAGAAGTTGACACATAGGTTCAATTCTCTGAATCAGACGCAATAATTTATTTGCCCATTACAAGTTACTTTCCAATGCTAACTTGTCTAATACATATAATACGAAAAATTATAGACCCTCAATGTGAAAAAGACATGAAAAGTAAATAATTTAAATTTGCTGACTCAAGGAGAAGAATTTAGACCAACTTCGTTGGAAAGAATCTTTTAATTGCCCAATTAAGTATTTAACCTATACCTGGAAGAACAATATTGTATTATTTTATTTTTAAATGAAATTTCATGAATCTTTTTTACCTAAAGGTGTATAATTAGTGCTAAAAAAATCTTGTCTGCAGTTAATTCCATGACCCTACTTGAATAATTGTTTTAATTGGGTGAACAATTACGAGACTATTTCTTAAGTTGAGTATGACTTCAATGAATGATAAAAATTTCTTTGAAGAGTTTTATCGTTATTGTATTCGTGTACTTGAATAAATGAATTCGTACTTGAATAAATGAATTCACACATAAATCCTTCTTTACATGAAGTTGTCACACCCTCGTAATTAAAATTTGTGTGGTTACATGGATAAGATAGGAATCTTATATTCATGATATATTCATGGTCGGTCGGAGGTTGCAGGCCGTCTTAAACCTCACATTTTTCTAAACCTCAAGTTTAATATTTTTATTTTATTAATAGTATAAAACTACGTACTACCAAAAAAATAAAACAATTTACTTACTAAATCATTTATATTATGGGACCAAAGAATATCAAATAAGTGAATTTGACTCCAAGTAGTATATAACCATATATATTCCAAAAACATATATAGAACCATATAAAATCATCCAAACAAAACAATTAAAACTATATATTAAAAAAAAAGGTCACTAGGTTATCAGCAAAAATGTCATGGCAAAGAACGCTATAGTGAATTTAAATTCTTACCGAAACTGCTTGCTATGTGGTAGCACCTGCTTCTTCTTCCTCAACATTTCATCTTCAATATCATCAACATTAAACAACAACGAGGAATCATATGGCAGTTCCATGTTCCTCTTCCTCCAAGCAGCCACATAAACCACTGCAATCTGAGTCAAAGGACTACCAACAAGTTTCTTAAACCGATACCTCTTTGTTCCATATAAGAACACACAAAGTGCAACAACAATAGCACAGACACATATTCCATAACCCCAATCTCTTCCAACATGGTCTTGAATGTAAACAAGAATTGTCACCGCTGTTAATGAACCTATGCTTATGAAAAAGAAGAACCAGTTGAAGAATTTAACCATGTGATTTTTTTCAACTTCGTTTGTTTCGTCGAATTGGTCTGAACCAAAGCCAGATACACTTGATTTCAAACCACCTATTCCTAGTGCAGTCACGTATAGAGCTATGTATAGAACCATTAGTTGAATGTTGTTTGCTGGTTCACAAGATTTGAGATTGCTTTTTGTGCATTTTGGTGGATGTAGGCTTGGAATTATTGTTGATATTGTCAAGATTGTAACACCCTAGTATGTGCATATCAAACAAATTTTATATTAAGATCCAAAAGTTAAATTTGATATAAGTCACTTTGAGAAAGCAAATCAAAATTAAGTTTTCAGGAAAAAATAGATTTTTTGTGTCTTAAGTCTTAACAATTTGATTGTAGAGAAAATGGTTGCCGTTAATCGATAATTTGTCTGAGATAATAATTAAAGTCTGACAAAAAATTATTAATTTGGAGTCAGAGAAAATAAATATTTCTAATTTAATTATTTTTTTATTCTAATTGTATAGGTAGGAATGTCTTACAATTGCTTCAACAGTAGCAAATATGGCTATGGTGAGGTATCTGTCAAAGAAGGTATTGAAAAATATTAGCGAATACTAAACATAGTAATTAATTTTCTTTCTAGTATAGGTTGAACACAAACCTTCCAATAAAAGTGTCGGCTACAAAACCACCAAGTAAACAAAGCATAAAACATGTTCCCATGAAGTTGGTGACTATGTTAGCAGAGGAAGCATTTCCTAAATGCATAGTACCAGTCAAATATGTCACCAAATTTACAGCTATGCCCATTGTTGTTAACCTCTCACATGCTTCTACTCCTGAAATGTATTATACATCACACAACACAAAACTAGTAAACACGAAAATTTGAACAAAACAATTATTAAAATAAAATAAAAAATATGAACAAGATTATATGAAGAAAAAAAATAAAGTACCTAAGATCATTGCAGATGATGTCCAACCACCAGTTTTGGACCTTTCAGCAGGGTGACCCTTGCAGTCCCATGCATCTTGAATTGTTTGCCCCTGAGTTTGAGGGAGAGGACTCATTTGGATAAAAGTGGTGAAGTAAAATGGCACCAATAGAAAGAAGTGAGGAGGTATGGCACAAAGGGGCTAAATGTCATGTGGCTTTTTATACACAACTTAGGAAAGATACCATTGATGACTAGGATTTTAAAAAATGTTACATAACAGATACAGCCTACCTATGCCTAACCAATCAATCCCTTATAAAAATTATATGAAATTTTGGAACAACATGGCAATTATAGGAGGTAGAATAATACACATGATTAATTATATGACAATAATTTCAATTTGAATTGTTATCTACTCTTTGAATCAGCAAGATTCTCTTCACCCTCGTTAGGAGTGTTTAAACTAAATCATATTAAATTCAACCTTATCTAAACATAGTATATTTTAAGATTCTAGACTATATTTTCTACCCGAAATCTACTTTTAGCTTCTTGTAATAAGGGAGTGTGTAACTTTTTGATTGTTTTGACAAAAATACCCTTATAAACAATTATGAGATATTAAATTTACTTACTAATATAAAAAAGACAATATTTAAAATAAGGGTAAAAATATCTTTTAAGCGATGGATACACCTTAAAAGTTGTGATTTTTTTCTTATCTTTATGACAAAAAAATTCAAAATTCTCTAGAGAGTATTATATTTTTTTGACAAGTCTAGGGAGTATTATATCTACCTATAAAAGTTATGCAATTAATTACAGTATATTTTGTATGACACTACCTAAATCATTCAACAATTAATATTTTTGGTTATTGATCCCTTATAAATAGTTGTATCGGCAGACTGAGAGGCGGATGAATGTCAGAAGACGACGTTGGCTACATAGAAGGAGTGGTGTAACCATGGAAACACTTTGATGATGAAGGACAAGTGGAAACATAATTGAAATTTAGGAAATATAATGATTTAGAATATTACATAGTTTTCTTAAACCTTCATTTAGAATATTACATACTTTTGAATGGTCATAATTATATCACAGACTTAATCTCTATGGATTCGATAATTGTTCTTGATACAAACCAACATACTTACTATTGTGCGAAGATGGGTAAAAATCTTCTTATCACACCCATGAGAATCGAAACACACACACGCACACACTCTTAACACTCACTCTTTTATTTGATTCACACTTAAAAAACGAGTCTCGCATAACATGATAAGACCCACATGAGTTTCACTCAATAAGAGAGTGAATGTCAGAGAGGATGTTAGAAATAGATTGTTCCAAGCATTTCTCGTAAGAACAAATTTGACACTATTTAAAAAAAAATCTTATTTTAATCTCATTTGCAAAAATAATAATAATTGATATAACAAAGTTGAAACATACATAAGATATTGATGGCTAGCTCGTTTTAGGTTGTTAGATGATTTATAATGGTATTAGGTTTAAGTTGTATTTTGATGTTATTGACTAAAAACTAACTCTTTTTTTTACATTAGTTACAAGTATTACTATTTGGTATGAAATCGGTGTTATTTATAATTTAAATAGATGATATTTAAAAAATAATAATATTTATTAGGGGTTTATTTTTAATATTTAAACAGAGTCTCCAATTTGGTTGGATCGATCCTACTTAAGATCGAACCTAGACACCCGCACAAAATGTCCTAACAGCTAGCCAATATGGGAACATAATTATGATGATACGATAAAATAAATAATGTAATGTGTACGTTTTATGTATTTTTTAGAGGATATCATACTTGCAAGTTTATGAATTTATTATTTGAATGTTATCTAAATATTTATTCATTCAAAAAAATTTAGATTTTATAATTTTGGATAATAATTTAGTGCATAGTACAATATTGAATTTTTTTAATATTGTTTATTGTTTAAAAATGATATGCTATTTTCCCATTTATTCATTTATTTTTAATTATATGGTTAACTGTACATGTATATATAATATGGACACTTAGGTACTACCCAGTTGGTAGATTACGTGTATTAAAGTTGATTCTCATGCAGGTATTGTAAGAGACGTGAACTTTGTAATTTATTATAACTTTGATCAATCCAAAATTGATTAATCAAATGAATTCCTCAAACTTTGTCATAACTTTTTTTTTGTCATAACTTGTCTTTGTCACAATTTTTGTTACTTATATTTTAGAGCTTTATCAATCTTGGTTGTGGAATAGAGTGAAGAGTAAAGAGACTTTGACTATTACTTTAATCAGTGGTGGGATAATCTGATTTTTTTTTCTTGGTTTTCTTTTACAATTTTTTTTTTTGTCTTGGTGTTTGTCATGGTTTTTGATTGAATAATTTCGATCCATAGTTGGTCGGTTGTAGTCTCATTTTAGGTTGCACGCGATCACTTAATTATTTTTTAATTGTGACACATGTCTATTTAGATTGTCTTATTTTTAAGCTTATATAAATAAATAATATTTTATGTATTATTCATAAGCTTGTCAAAGTAGTTTATAAAGAATCAGTTTACAACGATATAATTTTCGTTAACTTGTGCCATAAGGGCACAAGATAAGGATCTATATGTAGAAATTTAACCTGAGAAATTGTGCATTCATAACCTTAAAATCTTAAAAAGTTATCTTTTCAATACAATATTTATTATTTATTTAATTCTATTTTAAGATCTTTATCTTGTGCCCTGCACAAGTTAACATTTCTATTCACGAATCATATAAGTATTAATTAACAATCATAGTTGGAACAGAAGTGCTATATTCGTGAACAATCATCTATTCACGAATCATATAAGTATTAATTACCAATCATATACTTTTTTTTCTCTTTTACAATCACAAATATTTTTTTTTGAAACCTTCTCTCCACTTTTTTATCATTTCATGTATCTTGTAAATTTCTATGTTAATTCAATCACCCCTGAATTGGTTCATCTTTATTATTTGATATTTGAATGTTTCATATATTTTGTAAATGAAGAGGAAGTTGAAATCATAGATGAAATGAAACAAAGAAATCTAAAACAAGAAAAGGTCCTGTCAAGAATAAGAATGTTCAATGCAAGTCCTAGTGGTGTTCAAACTATCTTATTATGGTTGAGAGTGTACCCGGGACAAATTGTTGTGTCTTTGGATTTAGCTGTGAAGTAGGCTAATTAGAGCAAGAGAAAAAGACAGCACAAAAATCATAAAATTTGTACCTGAGCTCAATTGTTCACGTGGCAGTGTCAATTGAGATCTTATAATAAAATATAAAAAAATTTCTCTTGTGTAGGCCCAATATCATGAAGATATAGTATTGGATACTTCAAAACGAAGACGTACTCGTATCAGATACGTATTGGATACCGATACTTTACGGATATTCCCGGATATGTATCCACCAAAAATCAAAATTAATTATTTTAATTTTTAAAAAATATTTTATCGGATATTTATATGATACTTCACAGATACACAATGATACTTCTGGGGTTTTGTGGTGGTTGATTTTCTTGGGGTTGCTTGCGGTGTTGGGTGGGGTTGTATCTCCTCCCTTCCCGGGGTCGACTGGGATGTTACAAAATGGTATCAGAGCAGACCTCTCCCTGTACGATGTGCTTCGGAGACGAACCAAGCGAAAGCTGGTTGGCATGTAATACCCAAGGCTGACTAGGGCGGGGAGTGGTCGCCGCAGCACAAGGCATGACAATGTGTGGCTCCCGACAGCTACTAGAGGAACCGAATCACATCGGAATGAGAGGGATCCTGAGGCCATGCAGGTATGAGATTGCACGGTTAAAGGAAGGCTTATAAGAATTGTTGGGTACAACCTATATCAACAAGATGCATCTTCTTTTTGGTAGCTCGTTTCATAAGAACTCCACGGTTAAGCGTGCTTGACTTGGAGTAGTCTTTGGATGGGTGACCTATCAGAAAGTTTCCCGGTAAGCGTGCAAGTGAGGACAAAACACACTGAAAAGACTCGTGTTGGTTTGTAGGGTCAATCGGCAATGCTTAAAGTTGTATGGGATGTTACACTATCCTAGTTGTTTTTTTCCTGTGTCTGCAGGTGTTTGTTGGGGTTACTGTTGACTGTAGCTCTCAGTTTGTTGGTGCTTTTTTTGTTTCTTCTGTTGCTATTGTTCCTTTAGGGTTGTTGTGGGCGCGATCCTGACCTCGTTTGTGGGGTTTCAGGTGCACCCCCCGATGGTGCTTTGTTGGAGCGTCTTTGGACGGATCTTCTGGTGTATTTTATATTCTATTTTTTGTCTTTTATCTATATCTATATTTTGTCATTCAAAAAAAAAAAACACAATGATACTTCATAGATACATATCCTAAAAAAAGATGAAGAATATGTTTGGTTGATCGAAGAAAGTAGAAGGAAAGAAAGTGAAAGGAAAGAATGAGAGTAGATAGTGAGATGATTTTACTAGTTGTTTGGTATAAGAGAAAGAGGAAGAAAAGAAAGATAAAAAATTAGATTTAGTAAATTA